>ERZ1106969.93-NODE-93-length-106425-cov-12.802933_pt1 | contig 106425 bp, 89 predicted proteins | sample MGYA00403685_ERZ1106969 | MGnify/ENA primary metagenome ERZ1106969 (study PRJEB35170, sample SAMEA104062416) | human gut metagenome | biome: human gut; feature: human-associated habitat; material: faeces | place: Denmark | collected 2012-05-18 ...
TTCTGCCCTTAATTTATCCAGCCAAATTTTCTTTTCCAAAGTCTTTCAAACCTCCCATTCCCATTCTCTATGGCTATTTTACCATAAATTTTCCGACTCTGGAAGAATCCCGTTATTTAAATACTGAACGGCAGAAGCAATATCCATTTTAACTCTTCTTTTATATACCACACCGCTGTATTTCTTCATCATTTGCAGAAATACCATACTCTTTTCGTTTACTGCCTCATAAGCCCGCAGACGGAGCTTTTCTTTGTGTACAGGTCTCTCCAGGGCGTTCTATCAGTTCAAAATACTTTGTATCAAAATAAATATTGGAAATGGTATGTACCCCATATACGTCGGCTGTCAGCAAATATTTCTTTTCGCAACGTTCAAATATTTCCTGTGCCATACCGGCCTGCCTCCTTTTCTTTCTGCAATTGGTTTATCAAGGTTTATTAACACGCCAAATAAAATTGACAAAACAGATAATGTGGTATATAATAAATAAAAACCGAACGTCCGGTTTCTATAATAAGGAGAATCCTATGCCGAAAAAATATAATTCACAGGCAACCATTGAAAACGTATTAACGGTTTCTGCAAAGTTGTTTTTAGAAAAGGGATTTGATAAAACAAGTATTCAGGATATAGCGGAGGCCGCCGGTATATCAAAAGGGGCTATTTATCATCACTTTAAGTCAAAAGATGAAATTATCAGAGCAGTCACTGAAAACCAGACAAAAACTACTAAGTCCATGCTTGAAAGCTGGTTGTCTGAAACAGACACACTTACAGGAAAAGAACAACTAACTGCCATTTTAGAAAAAAACCTTGACTGCCAGGACGCCCATTATTTAGACGAAGTTATGAGTGGCCGTATGAAAAGTGCAGAATTTGTCTTGTCCTATATGCAGACCTGTGTCAATCAAGACGCCGCCCTTATCTCAAACACAATTCAACAAGGGATAACCGATGGTTCGCTCGTTACAGATTTTCCTGATGAATGTGCCGAAGTTTTTCTTTTACTGATGAACGTATGGTGCGACCCCGCCGTCTTTCGCTGTGATGCCCGGAAATTATCACTTCGATTAAGATTTTTACAGCACCTGATGAAATCTATTGGCGTAGATGTCTTGAGCGATACGCTTCTCGAAAGAACTTTAGACCTGTTGCAGAAGCTATACACGGAGGAAGTCCATTTCAATGAATAAATCCTTAGCTGTACAAACGAAAAAACTGACAAAGGTTTTCCCTGGAAACGAAGCTGTTAAAAATTGCAGTATAAACGTTGAGCGCGGAACAATTTACGGCCTTTTAGGGCCAAATGGGGCTGGGAAAACTACGCTTTTCAAAATAATATCCGGGTTGCTTACACCGACAATGGGTAACGCGCAGGTTTTAGGAAAAGACATTGTTTCTGAGCGTGATATTATCTTATCCGAGATTGGAACAATCATTGAAACTCCCATATTTTATGAGCACTTATCAGCGGCCGAAAATTTGGGAATCCATCTTGCCTACATGAAAAAGAAGCCGGAGGATATTGACACTGTTCTATCAAAGGTCGGACTGAGTAATACAGGCGTTCAGCCTGTTTCAAAATTTTCTTTGGGTATGCGGCAGCGGCTGGCAATTGCAAGGGCTATTATTCATAAACCCCAACTACTGATTTTAGACGAACCTATTAACGGACTTGATCCTATGGGAATTAGGGAAATGCGGGATTTTTTCATAACGCTCGTAAAAGAGCAAAACATGACTCTGCTCATTTCCAGTCACATTCTAACGGAGATTGAACACATAGCTGACACCATTGGAATAATTAAAGACGGGACAATCGTAAGAGAGGTTTCCATGGCTAAACTGAAATCAGAGTCCCCCTCTGGTCTTGAGGATTATTTCATGGATATCATGACTGGGAGGATAGAAAGTGAAAACACTATTTAAATTGGAACTGCAAAAAAATATAATACGTACTTATGTGGCAGCCTCTCTCGTCATTGCATTCACAATGTTGGGCTTCTTGTACCTTTTTGCATATGCGCCTATGCTGGAACCAAACGATAAAGATATGGCTATTTTTTCGGGCTATCATAATCTTATTCCGCTGTTTGGTGTTTTAAATATGGCAGTGTTTTGTGTATTGTCGGCAGTGATGTATTCAAAATTCATCATTGAAGATTACACCGGAAAACGCATAATTTTACTTTTCTCATACCCGGTAAGCCGAAAGAAAATTATGTTATCAAAGCTCGGCATTGTATATCTCTTTACCGTAATTTCAATGGTTGCCAGCAACATTGCTATTTTTCTGGTATTTGGTCTAACCGAACAATTTATACACCTTATAAATGAAAGTTTTACACTTTTTATTCTAGCGCAGGCGATTGAAATTACACTTATCATGTCCTTCATCGCTGCCAGTACAGGCATTATAGCAGCCAGCATTGGATTTGTAAAAAAATCAGTTCCAACAACGATTGTATCAGCCGTTTTAATTGCTTCTCTCATGTGCAATATCGTTGTAAATGCCACAGCGAATAAAGCAGTATTGTATTTGCTTGCAATAGTAATCCTGACTATTGCATTTATAGTTTCAATACTTTTAATGAAACAGGTGAACCGAATGGAGGTTGAATAAATGGAACAGAGAATTGAGGGAGCAATAGACAGCGGTCTTGAAAGCTTATCGTCCGGGCTATATGTTTTTAGTGTTGGCTTTGGTATTGTGCTCATTATATTGGGCGCTATCCTACTATTTAAGAGTAAAGACAGAGGCTCGAATAAGAAAAAAGGTGCCGTAAACATTGGGTTGATTTCTCTTGTTCTCGGTGTTTTAGCTGTCATAAGCGGACTTGTGCAAATGTAATCATCTTATTGGCCGCACAGCTAAATATAGCTTTAGGCCAGCTTCGTCTGAAGTCCCACTGTTTTATTATCACATCAAAAAAATACTGTCAAAAACTTTTACATGCAGCAACATATGCTTCCAAAAGTTTCTGGCAGTATTCCATTTCCCGTTACTATTCCTATTCCCGCTTCTGTTTCATTTCCCGTTTCGCCGTCCTGATGATCCCAGGGCCATACCGTGCCAGCGCGGTCGTAATATAGGGGTCCCCCAATGCGTCCCAATGCAGATATGCAAATTTCCATAATTTCTTATACAGGTCATAGATAACTGCCTCGTACCCGGGTTCCTCCATCACATTTATCATGCAGTCCGGATCTTTTTTCAAATCATACAGTTCATCGAAATCAAATCCATTAAAAACGAGATGGTATTCGTCTGTAAAAATACTCCTCTGGATTCCATAGCACTCGTTTCCATTGCTCTGTGTATAAGTCTCCGAGCGCCATCGTTCCGGAATGCCCCCCCTCCAGAAACGGCTTTAAGGAACGGCCTGAAAACCGCCTTTTCGCTTCCGGATTATCCGCTTCCAATATCCCGGCCAGTTCTAAAAATGTCGGTGCATAATCCAGAAGCGATACCCTCTGGCTGATCACGGTCCCTTCCGCCTTAATACCGCCATACCCCATGACGGAACAGATGTGGTACGCCTCCTTAAAACACGGAAGGCCTTTCGTCCATAATCCATGGGCGCCGGCATAATCTCCGTGATCCGATACGTATAGGATCACCGTATCTTCAAGAAGCTCTCTCCGCTCCAGCACGTCGAGAAGCCTTCCGAACAGCGCATCCTCATAGGAGCAGAAGGCCAGGTAATGCTTCAGGGAACGTTTCTGTTCCGCCTCGCCGAGTTGGTCAAACCGCTCTCTCGTCCTTCTGTAGAGATTTGGTTTATCGAGCATCCGGTCCTTCCAGGACTCCGGGAGCACTATCGATTCATCCGGATAGAGATCCAGATACTGCTGTGGGACAAAGTACGGATCGTGAGGCCCCAGTGTTCCGACATACATACAGAATGGTTCATCTTTGCTCACATTCTCCAGCCAGCCTTCTGCACAGGATACAACATCACCGTCACCAAAGGGATTTTCCGTCACACCGTACTGGCTGTACTGGGGAAATCCAATTCTGGAGATTTCCCCGTCTCTGCGCCCCTCTTCTAGAGCAATGCCGTCTTCCTCTAAAAACCAATCCCAGTCTTCCATAAAGGGAGTCCTCTTCCATGGCTTATACCGGCCCTCCTGCGGCGGATAGATCCAGGGACCAAATCCTCGATCGCCCGGCCCTTCTTCCGCGCTGACATGCCATTTCCCACTGAAATACATCTGATATCCCGCTTCCTTCAAATCTTCTGAAAACAGCTTAATCCCGTCATTTAAACCGTGGGAAAATGCATCCGCCAGATCAATATTGTTCCATATGCCGTGCTCTGAGGGATACAACCCAGAAAAGAAGCTGGCACGGCTGGGGCAGCAGTGGGGAGAGGGACAATACGCCTCCTGAAAAGTCACACCATGGCGCTTTAGCCGCTCCAGATTCGGCATGTACGCTGGTCCTTTGCTCTGTTGGGTCGTCCCCAGCTGCTGGTCTGTCATAAATATCAGGAAATTACTTTTTCTCTTTCCGCTGTCCACGTCTACTGCTTCGCCATCCTTTCCCGTATTCCCTTTACCGTTTCTTGAGCTGTCGGAATCTCTTCTTCACCTGAACAAAAAAAAGTGACTGAAATCGTCACTCATATTTTTGAAACAGTCGGGCAGACGCACGTCTCTCTTCTTGGACTTCAGCGCCTCGTCCTGCGTCTGACGGAGATCATGCAGCTGGCTCTCCGAACGGCCTCCCAGGATCGTGAGACCATCACGGTACCGCCGCCGGCTGTCAACAATATTCTGGATATTGAGGCGCTGAAAAAACAGTTTCTCCTTTATTACCGCCAGGGCCAGGAACGGCTTGCTTCCGCCTCTGTCTCCCAATACCCGCCGTTGATCCAGAAGGCGCTGAATTACATCTATCAAAACTATCATCTGGATCTCTCTCTGTCGGATATCAGCCGCCACTGCGGAGTGTCGGAGGTCTACTTTTCCAGGGCATTCAAAGACGCGCTTGGCCTCCCTTTTACGAAATATTTAAACGCATACCGGGTCAGAATCGCCTCACACCTCCTCCGGCAGTCCAATGATTCCCTTAAAAAGATAGCCGAAGAGTCCGGATTTCAGAGTTATAATTATTTTTTGACTGTTTTTAAGACATATATGGGGGTTACGCCGGTGCAGTATCGGGAAAAATCACCGGATACTTCCACTGACTAATACTTATGAAGCCACAGAACGGACGCTAATCAGGCAAACTGTTTAACGTCCGTTCTGCAGTACGGTATCCTTCTGATATAGGGCAGGTTCATGCCCTCTTCACAAAAAAGATGACAGCCGTCCCCATTAGAGTTATAATATTTCCTTAAAGGAGATGACTTCACCCATGAAAAACAAAACAAAATCAGTATTGGCAGCTTTCCGCTCCAAATTTGCGGCCGCCCTGCCAATTATTCTTTTTTTCCTTTTTTTATTTTACTCTACGATCCTATTATTCGGCATTTCCTATTCAATCCTCGTATCGGTGGTTACAATCCTGTTCAAGGTCAATTATCGGAAATATCTAACAGTCCGGCAGCTGATTGTTCTTGTGGGGACGCAGTTTTTGATGGCTCTTCTCAGCTTTTTCGCCTCCCTCAACCTTGCGCTCTGCATTCTTCTCAATCTGACCGTTCCCTTTCTGCTGGTTTTTCTCCAGACCTCGCAGTTTAATCCGCTGGGATATTTTGCGAATGCCATGTGCTTTGTCTTTCTTCAGCTACGGCCGGTCGGGTGGGATGGACTGGCCATGCAGATGGGGGCGCTGGCCTACGGTCTGGCGGTTCTGACCATCATACTGTTCTTCTGTTCGCTTCTGAATAGGAAGAATGACCATTTTGCTGCTGCCAAAAAAGGGCTCCTGCTCCTGGCGGCCGCGCTGCGCGCTCAGATTGAGCAGATGTCCCCCTCCGCAGAACAAACAGACCCCTCCGGCAGTCTGGCTTCCGGACAGATGGATACCATCTTTCCAATCCTCCAGGGACTTTACGGAGAAGCCTACAAAAGCAGGGGCCTCACCTATGTGGTAAGCCCCCAGGGGAAAATTCAGTATATGTTTGCGCTGCTGTTTCAGCGTGCCGTGTATTTTCTGACAAATCCGTACCAGGCAGCCACGCTCTCTGACCAGACCTGCCATGACTTGTTGGAACGCCTGGCCCAATATATGGAGTCCGCGGGAAACGGCGGTTTTGAACGGAAAGAACTGGTCAACACAGGAAATAAGCTTCTGGCCGAAGCGGAGGAAAACGATGAAATCCCCTGCATTTTTGTTCAGAATTTTCTCCGACTCTTCCTGCTGATCCTGGAAAACATTCGACAGACAGGAGAAAAACAGAGTCCTCACTGCTGGAGACTCCCCAGCTACCGCCGCCCCTTAAGGAAACTGTTTGGCCAGATAAAAGCGGATGCATTTGAGACGCGTTTTGCGCTTCGTCTCAGCGTAGTTTTGACCGTTGGTTTTACTTACAGCATGGTCAGCCAGGCAAATCATGGTTACTGGCTCGTGCTGAACGCCTTCCTGCTGCTCCGCCCCATGTATGAGGAAAGCGCCACGCGCATCAAGACCCGCTTTATCGGCACACTGGCGGGCTGTCTTATCCTGCAGTTTCTCCTCCCGCTGTTCCATGGAACCGGCTGGCATTTTGTACTGGCGACCGTTATGGCGACAGGGCTTTATATGGAAACAGCCGGAACCTGGCAGCAGGCCCTGTTCTCCACCTGCTTTGCCCTGACCCTTACCACGCTGGCACTCCCACAGATGCTGGCCGCTGAGCTCCGTATCCTATATGTCGTCGCTGCGATGATGCTGGTACTTCTCGTAAACCGTTTTGTATTTCCAACGCACCAGAAGGGACAGTACCGCTACAACCTGTATCAGCTGTTCCACACACACCACGTTTACCTTCGCCTGCTGGAGAGCAGCCTGACCGCGCCTCTGGATTATGGCGTCATCTGCGATGTCCAGATCCATTACCATCTGATTCACGACCAGATTATCCAGTATTTGAAAAAGGCGGGAAATGATGATTCGACCTTTATCAAAAAACTTCTATGGATTTCCTGGCACATGATCTCCGAGGCGGAACAAATGCTTTTCTTAATCAACAACCGAAAAGCCAGTGCGGTTAATTCCGCGCAGATGGAAGACTATCTGGCCTTTACCGCCTGTATTTTAAGCGAGATCCAGGAGATGCTTCATATGAAAGCTGACAGGAATCGCACCGTATCCCCGGAGATCATCTATAAACGGACGATGGAAGGGGAACCCCGGTTATCTGTGTTGATGGAACAGTATTCCAAACAATTGTCTGAGATGTATCGTTGTGTCTGCAGTCATAACGGGTGAGGCAGTGAAGGGCGGTGATGATGCCTGCAGTGATGGGGTCTATCACCAGAGTTTAAAAAAATAACTCCGCCCCGAACGTCATCTTGCGTCTATCTCCTCTACGATCTGTTTAACCGCTTCTTCCGTCACCGTTTCTGTAAAATGCAGGGAATAAGAGTACTCTCCCTTTGACCAGACCGCGAGATTATAATTACCGTCATTTCCCTTCAACGTGACGGAATCCATATTTACGGTAATCACCTTCACTGTACTGTAACTATTGTAATCACCTGAATTATCATCCATTTTAGCGGACTTTCTAAATGTGACGGTCTGGCTGCCGGAGTTGTATTTTATTTCGGCCAGTTCCTTTCCCAATGCCATATAAGTGGTTTTGTCCGATGCAGACATAAGGGACGGGATATCAGCAACGCCGAATCCCACCATTTCTGACAGTTCCACTGCGGAAGCGGCATTTAACAACACCGGCGCCGTAAGCACGCCTTGATCCGGCGATGACGGATTATGATGCAGAACCGCAGGAATCATAACTGCGCCTGCCACCAGGACGACAAAACAGGCTGCAACGGCCATGTACCTTCTGAGGCCGGCCAACGGAAGTATCCTTTCCGGCCTCTCTATCGGTTCTCTGCTGATATGATCAAGGATACGGCAGCGCATATCATCGGTTACTTCTACTCTTTCGATAAGTTCTTTGTATTTACCCAAAATCATATGCCTCCTTCAAAATATCCTTTAATTTCTGCCTTCCACGCCGCAGATCCGACCGAACGGTTGCTTCTTTTCTATTGAGCATTTTTCCTATCTGTGCCGTAGAGTATCCTTCATAGTGAAACAGGTGTATGACCTCACGGTATTTGTCAGGCAGCGCTTTCACCGCCTCCCATACAAAGGACAAGTCCTCTCTGCAGTCTGCGGCCAGCGTTTCTTCCAATTCATCCGTCTGCCTGATCCGGTTGTATTCAATACGGTTCTTACTTAAATTAGCAGCGACTTTAAGCAGCCACGCCTTTTCGTGCGAGGTATTTTCCAGCAAGGGGCCCGTCTTTAAAAACTGAATCAACGTCTCCTGTAAGATGTCCTCGGCATCGCTCATATTATGCAGATAGGAATAAGCCAGACGCAAGATACTGTTTCCATATTCATCGAGTACTCTGGCCGCCTGCATATTGACCGCTTCCCGGTTAGCGGCATTTTCCCCGGAAACAGCCTTTGCTTTATTGGCAAACTCCCCGGAAGAAGCCTTTGTTTTATTGGCAAACTCCCCGAAAGCAGCCTTTGCTTCATTGGCAAACAAGATACGCCGCCGGGATTGTTTATAGCTGCATATATTACGGAGGAAAGAGATCATACAGTCCTTCCATCCCCTCTTCAAATAAATACATACTTCCATCACTGTCTCTCCCACAAAGACAGGCAATGCCGGAAATGTTACCGTCATTGCCTGTGCAGTCTTATTTTAATGAATCGCCTGTACCAGACTTACGATACTGTCCTGAGCCATGCCCGCGCTCACATAAATGGAGTAAGAGTAATCGTTTGCAGACCAGGTGGCGAGAGAGATGACGCCATCGTTTCCTTTTAAAGTCACCTGCATTTCATCCACCGTGATGGTTTCTTCTTTCTGATAGTTGTTATAATCCCCACTTATATTCCTTATTCCCGGTGCCTTACGGATCAAAATCTGATTTTCATCCGCTGAATAGATAACCTGGATCATCTCCTGATCCACAGCCTGTATCTTTTTTTCTGAGATGCCTTCCACCTGTTCCGGCGTGCGAAACTCAAATCCAGCCACCTCGGCGGCAGTCTCCATAGTCTGGCAATCCACGAAAGGATTGGCAATCATTGTGTCAGGATTGGTATTCGCCGGAGTTGTTGATTTTGGTATAGCAGTTGTCTCTGTTATAGCAGTTGTCTCTGTTATTGGAGTCTTTGCAGCGGCACCGCTGGAAGCGCAGGCAGTGATTGACAGCGCCACCACTGCACAAATCGTTAGAGTCATCATTTTTATCATAATATTTATCCTCTCTGTTTTTGGAATTTTAACAGCTTTCTTAGCCGTTCTGTCTTCTATACAGATGAGCATGATAAAATGTTGCAGCGGACAAATATTTTTTCATGATTTTATATCCTTTTAGAACTTCAGCCTGCACTCTACCCCATTGTAACGGTGTTTTCCTTCGTTCGCCTCATAAGGAATCTCTCTGAAATACCGGAATCCCAGCTTATCCATCACACGGCCCGACGCCGGATTCTCCTTTGCGTACCTGCCCACCAGCTCCTTTACCTTCAGGACATTCTTTGCAAAATCCACAATTGCTTCCATCGTTTCTGTCGCAAATCCATGTCCCCAGTATTCTTTCCCGAAATTATAACCTATTTCAAATAAATGGTATTCCTCTTCGTAATAAACAAGTCCGGTTCCGATCAGGTCCCCAGTCGCTTTTAGCACCACGGCCCAGCGGTACCACTGATCCGATGGTATCTGAGAGACTTCGAAGGCAGTCCACTGCCTGGTCTTCTCAACGTCATTATGACTGCTCCAAAACATATACCGCGCCACATCCGGGTCGCTTTCCCAGCAATCGAAGACCCGCTGTGCATCTGCTTCGCAAAATGGCCGCAAAAGCAGCCTATCCGTCTCTAATAAAGGTGTTTTCATCCTATTTACCTCCCCTGGGCTTTCATATAAAGCCCTTTCACCGTTTCGCTCATTTTAACACACGCAGGCCCTTTTTACTATCTCTATCAGCGTATTGATTAGTCACCAGGCCTTTTAGCGATCATTTACGAGCTGCAATAACGTTTCCACCGCATGCTCCATCGCTATTTTCTCTGAAAAGCGCTTATCCCTGGAAGCCACCTCCAAAATATTCTGTTTCAGATTCCTCGGGCTGACAATGACTCGCAGCGGAACTCCCAGCAGATCCGCATCGGAGAACATGATGCCGGCGCTTACCTGGCGGTCGTCATAGATCACCTCCACGCCCCTGCTCTGCAATTCCTCATACAGCGGCAGCAAGCCGGCCCACACCGATCCCCTACAAGTTTTTCAGTTTCATATGATTTCCTCCCTTTTTCATTTTCCACAAACTAAAAAATGCCCCAAGCTGACGCTCATCAGCTTAGGGCGAACTGTACAAAAGTCCGTGCTACCACCTAAATTCGGAATAAATCCGCGCTCGCGAGTACGGGGCAGACTGCCTGCTACTCTTTCTCTGTGACGGGAGACCCCGGTGAAACTTACTGGGATATCTACGTTCCGTTCATCCCACAGTTCAAAGACCGGTTCGCTACTCCTTCAATGAATGCTCGCACCAACCGCTTTCTCTCTGTAAAGTCTGGAATACCTGCTATTTTTTATCATAGCTTTTCGTATTTGATTACATGCGCAAATGAAGGGAGATCTCAAGACCTCATGGTGTTTTATAATTCCACAACCCCTTCTATCAAATCTCGGTCAGAAGAACTGCTGCCAATATATACTTCATATTTCATATGCTCCAGCTCAAACTGATTAGTATCGGGATTAAACCATTTCAACTCCTCCGCCGGACAATTAATTTCAACCCGCTTACTCTCTCCCGCCTTTAAGTCCACCCTCTTAAATCCTCTCAGAACCTTAACCGGCCGGTCTACGGAAGAGTGCTTAAAGCCTGCATACATCTGTACTACTTCCGTCCCGTCCCGGTCTCCGGTATTCCTGACATCACACTCCGCGCTTACGATACCATCCTTAACATAAAAGGAGGCATTGCTGAACTGAAATGTTGTATAGGACAAACCAAATCCATAGGGAATAGACGGCTCAATTCCCTCCTTCTCCAGTTTCGCATATCCATGGTAATAGTCGTAATGCTGTTCGGAGGTCCGCCAGTTAACCTGGGGTAAGTCCGACTCTTTCACTGGAACTACATAAGGCAGCTTCCCACTTGGATTGATCTTACCGAAAATAATCTCCGCGATTGCAGTACCACCTTCCATCCCCGGATAAAATGCCATCATTACCGCACTCACCGATTTCTTCCAGGATTCCATCATAATCATGTTTCCGCCCATTAATACGGCTACTGAATTGGGGTTAACTGATCCCACCGTATTGATCAGATCAATTTCTTCTTTATGAAGATCCAGAGACACTTCACGGTCCCCTCCAACCCCCTGCAGATATTGATCCAGATCATCTTCCGCACAGTATTCTCCCTCATCGTTGTAATTATAGCCGACTACGAAAATCACTGCGTCTGCCTCTCTGGCCAGCTCTTTCGCACGGTCATGATCCTGGCCTTCGTAATAAATCACTTCCGTTTCCTGAGCTTCACGAATAATACCCTCTAATGGCGTCACGATATACGGCGGATGAACTTCACTGGATCCGTGATCGCCGATGTTTTCCATGTTGGCCAGTTTTCCCAATACAAGGATCTTCCTGTTTTTCTTCAGATCAAGGGGAAGAACATTGTTATCATTTTGAATCAGTGTGATTCCTTCCCGAGCCGACTTAAGCGCCAGATCAATATGCTTTTTGCATGCCAGTGTAGAGCAGTCGTATTCCTTGTCATAAGCATCTTCAAAGGCCAACAGGGTTCTGACAATTCTCAGTGCAGAATCATCAATGTTTTTTTCCGGCACTTTGCCTTCACGTACGGCCTCGACCAGTTTGTTACCAAAAAATACGGTACCGCACATTTCCATATTCTGACCGCCGTTCACAGCCTCTACCGTGTCGGTAACACCAAATCCAAAATCACTCATAATAAAACCATCAAAATCCCACTCTTTTTTAAGGACTTCATTTAAGAGATAGTTGTGATGACCACATTTGACTCCCTGGTACAAATTATAGGAACTCATTACAGAGGCGGCACCTGCATCAACACATTTTTTAAAATGAGGCAAAAATACCTCTCGTTCCGTTCTTTTATCACAGTCGACACTAACCTTGAATCTGGACACCTCCATCTGATTAAATGCATAATGCTTAACACAGGCCAGTACGTTTTCTTCCTGAACGCCCATAATCAGAGCCTTTCCCATTTCCCCCAGATGAAAAGACTCTTCCCCATACGTTTCCTGGCTTCTTCCCCATCCAGGATTGTAGGGGAGATTGATGCAGACACCAGCAAAAAGATTGCCTCCAAAAGCCCTGACTTCACGACCTATTGCTTCCCCGATCTGTTCCTCCAGTTCGATATCAAAACTGGCGCCGCGCAGCATGGATACCGGGAAGCAGGTTGCTTTCCGCATTCCGCATACGACACCGCGAGGACCATCACAGAACAGCATAGGCGGAATCCCTTTTTCCTCAATGCCTCCCGCTCTGTATGGTTTGTGATTGTAATGTGCATCCGGGTTTTCCTGCATTTCGGTAATCATATCCTGCAAAGTGCAGGAACCGCTCATAAGCGATACTTTTTCCTCCAGCGTTAATGAGTCCACAATTTTTTTTGCTTTTTCTGTAAATGATAATCGATGTTCCTTTGTGCATTTCATATTCCGTCACCTCTTCTATTCATTTTCTGCTGCCTGCCGCAGCTCCTTATTGGCATCCTCTACTTTTAGAAAATAGTAAATTACTACGCTGATGATGGTCACAATCAGCGGAACAACCGCATACATAATCAGCAGCATTTGATTGCATGCCGCCGTCTGGACTGCCGCCGATGCATCAAATCCGCTTGCTGCCAGAAGCCATCCACTGATCCCGGAACCGATTCCACTCCCCACTTTCATACCAAAGGAAGTACAGGAATACATTGATCCATCGAGTCTTGTCCCTTTCTTTAGCCTGGTATACTCGGCAGCTTCTGCAACCAACGCATTAAAGGTTCCTGCCAAAGAGCAGTTTGTCAATGAACACAGACCATATGTAAGGAACATCAGAGTAATATTTCTGGATACCGCAGCCGCGATAAACAAAATTCTGAATAAAACCTGTATCATAAACGAGTATAAATTTACTTTTCTGATGCTTGCAAACTTTTTAACAATCATTGGTACAATAATCAGACCAACGACACTTGCAATGGAAAAGATTGTCATTGACTGTCCGAATAGATTTGGATCCCCCATTACATAGATAAAAAAGTAAACCGCAACTCCCATGGACAGCGCAACGCTTAAATATGCCAGAACGTAAAGAATCGTAAGCATGTCGAAATATTTATTTTCCAATAATATTTTCAGGGAATTAATTATTGAGATCTTCTCCGTTTTTACAGCCTTTGTATTGCTGTGCTCTTCTTCTGGAAGTTCTTTCACCGTCATAACTGCAAATGTGTTTACAACCACACCGATAATCGCGTACACTACCGCAACTGTTCTCCAGCCTGCCGCCCCTCCGCCGAAAGCTTCCACTGCATTTAATGTGATATTCGAAACGATTAAATTTGCAAGTGTCGAAAAAATAAATCGATAAGTTCCTAACTGCACTCTCTCATTTCCATTTCTGGTGATCAATGAAGTCAATGCCGAATAGGCGATATTGTTTGCAGTGTAGAAGACTGCATTCAGTAACGTATAAGCGATAAAGAAATATACATACTGAGCTGTTTTACCCATTTCCAGCGGAATTGCAAACAGCAGAATCAAAAACAGCGCATTTCCGATATAGGAAAACAGCATCCACGGCCGGGCTTTTCCCATTTTACTGTGTGTGCGGTCTATAAAGGTACCGAAACATACATCCGTAACTCCGTCGGCAAATTTAGAAAGCATAATTAACGTGCCGATAATTCCTGCATCAAGTCCAACTGTATTGGTCAAATAAATCATTACAAAACTGGTCACGATGCCGTAAACCATGTTCGCCGCAAAATCTCCCGTTCCATATCCAAACTTATTCAGAAAATTTAAATACTTCTTCTCTCCCATTTTTCTTCTCCTTTTTCTGCTTTATTCCCCCGTCGGGCAAAATTGTGTTACCCATAACATGTTATGGAGCAGGCTGCCTATTTCCTTGTTACATTTGCTTAATTTCCTGCCCTGTACTTGTATTTTATTAAATATATGGTACAATAGCTATATCGTAATTAGACTGTTTTCTGCCTTATTGTGTCTTATTCAGACTTTTATGAATTTTAGTATTGGATAAGATAAGGTTGATAGGATAAAATGGAAAGATGGGAGAAAGAAGGGGTGCATATGAAGAAAAATACAGCACAACTGACTGATTCTGCACAAATCGCAAATAATCCTGTAATTTCATCAGAAAAATATTTACAGCAGTATGGAATACAAAAGTCTTATTTGACCTATCACAATTTTGGAAGTAAGATTGTCGAATACCTGGAAATCGGCATGCCGTACATGATCATGTATGAGTCCCTGGATACCAAAACCGGTCGGACCGTTTCCTTTGAATTTACGGAAAACAGTAAAAACTATCTCTATTCTTCTATCCATGAACTGGAGAAGCTTGGTGAGCGGCCTTTACATACTCATGATTTCTATGAACTGACTGTGGTTCTCTCTGGAGAAATAAAAATATGCATCGAAAATGAAGTTCAAACCTATCACATGGGAGAATGCTGCCTGTGCAACAGAAATATCCATCATAAAGAAATCATGGATACTGATTTTGAACTGATTCTGTTCATGCTTAAGGAAGACTATATCAAAAAGGCCCTGGAACAGGATATTCTCTATGACGAAAACGGATGCCCGTACACTAGAAGTTCCCTGTTTCACATGCTTTTCGCTAAAAATAAGGAAATTTCTTTTTATACAGCCAAGGAATATATAGATTTTCGGATAAACAGTTCCTTCCATTCCGACCCCTTTTACGCTATTATCAACGCATTGATCAATGAATTTTCCGAATACAGAGCCGGAAGACGCCACCTCCTGATGGGCTATATCTGCCGTTTTATTAACCTGCTTGAAAATGAAGGCATTTATCAGATACAATCGCATCGAGCAGTACTTTCCAAAGAAGAAGATCTTGTTTATCGAATCAGTTTATTACTGGAACAGCGTCACGGAATAATCAACCGCCAGGAGCTGGAGGAGGCGCTTAATTACAATGGCGATTACATGAATCGCGTTATTAAGAAACACTTTGGATATACCTTATCAGAATATGCAAGAAACTTCCGGATGCAGGAAGCCGCAAAGCTACTCAGCCATACCTCTCTGTCCATATCGGAAATCTGCAGTCGGTTGGGATATTCCAATTATAGCTTTTTTAATCGAATTTTTCAGAGACGGTATGGGATGTCACCTGGTGCGTATAGACAGAGTTGTGGGACGGGGAGTGATTAGGGCAGAAAAGACTCATAGAACAATTTTTCCAGTACTGCCTGTCCGGATATATCTTCGATACCTTCCATTTCTCGATGGTGTATACAGAGATGTGCCACGCCTCTGTACTAAATCGACAAAAATATGGCCTCGCACAGTTAAGTGAAAGGCCATATTTTTCAATGCTATTGGTGCTAAATTAATATAGCCGATCGGGAATAAATACGCTCACCCTACGACACTGTCTGCTATTCTAATTCGGCAAGTTCGTTGATATTATTAAATATATTGGTTTGATTTTTGTATTTCTTACGCCTGTTTTTGATTCAATTATTTGGAATTGCTGATTTTTTTCTGCTATTTGGTCTCAGCCTAAATATACACATTTTTTCTGATCATTTTAATCTCCTCTGGCATCTGATTCTGATTTTGTCCGGTGCACAATTCCATGAGGATGGTGCGGCGGCGCGTAGATGGCGTAAAGCTTTAGCGGTGTTCTCCCTGTATTGATGACATTGTGCCATGTACCGGCAGGAACAAAAATTGCATCATCTTTACAGACCGGTCTTTGAAAATCCAGCCATTCCTGGCATTTTCCCATCATGACAATTCCTTGACCTTCTTCAAGGCGTAAAAATTGGTCATTCTCCTGATGTACCTCCAATCCGATTTCACCACAGGGTGGAATACACATTAGCGCAAGCTGCAGATTATAGCCCGTCCACAACACCCTTCGGTAAAATGGATTTTGTTCAGTTGCACATGAAATATTAACAACAAAAGGCTCTGGACCAAAATCATTTATATTTTGAATGTATTCTGGGTATCGCACAACAGATTCTCCTTTTTAATTTATATATATAAATAATATTCCAGTTGCCCCTGACTTGAACCCTAATCGCCGACCTTTTGCAAAACTTTTATCACTTCCTCCCCTACAACTGCCTTGCCATCGTACTAACAATATTAATAATATAAATATGACAGGTAATCAGAAAGACTACCTGCCATATAAAATAAACTTTATACTCTCGTACTATTCGAATTCAATCGTAGCCGGCGGCTTCCCCGTACAATCATAAAGCACCCGGTTCACGCCCTTCACTTCATTGACAATTCTCCTGGTCACAGTTCCCAGGACCTCCCACGGAAGTTCTGCCGACTCCGCAGTCATAAAATCAGATGTAAGCACAGCTCTCAGTGCAACGGCATAATCGTACGTTCTCTCATCACCCATACAGCCAACCGACCGCATATTCGTCAGCGCCGCGAAATACTGGCCGAGTCCCTTATCGACTCCGGCTTTTGCAATCTCCTCGCGGTAGATTGCATCGGCTTCCTGAACGATTTTTACCTTGTCCGGTGTGATCTCGCCGATGATGCGCACGCCCAGGCCCGGGCCCGGGAACGGCTGGCGGTAAACCAAATACTCCGGAATTCCAAGTTCCAGACCGGCCTTTCTTACCTCATCCTTAAACAAAAGGCGCAGCGGCTCGATGATCTCCTTAAAATCCACATGCTCCGGAAGTCCGCCCACGTTGTGGTGAGACTTGATCACGGCTGACTTTCCAAGTCCTGACTCGATCACATCCGGGTAAATGGTACCCTGCACGAAATAATCCACCGTGCCGATCTTCTTTGCTTCATCTTCAAATACACGGATAAACTCTTCTCCTATGATCTTTCTCTTCTGCTCCGGCTCCTCCGCCCCTTTCAGTTTCTCATAGAAACGTTCCTGGGCGTTGACGCGGATAAAATTCAAATCATAAGGGCCATTGGGGCCAAAGACAGCCTCCACCTCGTCGCCTTCGTCCTTGCGCAGAAGACCGTGGTCTACAAATACACAGGTCAGCTGTTTTCCAACTGCTTTCGCCAGCATAACGGCTGCTACGGAAGAATCCACTCCGCCGGACAGAGCACAGAGCACCTTGCCGCTGCCGACTTTTTCGCGGATAGACTGTATGGAAGATTCAACGAAGGAATCCATCTTCCAGTCCCCGGAACATTTACAGACGTTGTATACGAAATTGGACAGCATCTTCATGCCTTCCTGTGTGTGCATAACCTCCGGATGGAACTGAACCGCATAGAGGCCGCGCTCCTCACATTCCATGCCTGCCACCGGGCACACTGGTGTGTGAGCGGTAACCTTGAAGCCTTCCGGGGCTTTTTCTATATAATCTGTATGGCTCATCCAGCAGACCGTCTTCGGGCTCACGGAATCGAGGATCCGGCTGTCCGCCTCTGTATCCACTTCCGTCTTGCCATATTCGCTGACTGGAGCCGTCGCAACGCTTCCGCCCAGCATATGAGCCATCAACTGGGAACCATAACAGATTCCAAGGATCGGAATTCCCATCTCAAAGATTTCTTTTTCACAATGCGGGGACTCCTCCTTGTATACACTATTAGGGCCTCCGGTGAAAATGATTCCCTTCGGATTCATTTCCCTGATCTTTTCCAGTCCCAGTGTGTATGGATGAACCTCACAGTAAACATTGCATTCTCTGACTCGTCTGGCAATCAGCTGGTTGTACTGACCACCGAAATCCAGAACAATAATCATTTCTCTTTCCACGGGTATTCCTCCTATAATAATCATGTACGGTATCACGAACGCCGGAAATGAAAAAAACCGGACATAAGCCGCTTTATCTTTAGCATTCCCGCATTCCTGCAATAAAAAACAAAAATTGCAAATGAAGATGAAAGGCTGTTGCATGCATCTTAACCGATTTCTGCAACAGCTCTTTCCATGATATTATATTCTATCGGAAAAGCCTTGACAAGTATTTTCTCGCTTCCTCAGAAAAAGCTGTGAAAAATAAACGACTCCCACTCCTCAAAATCCCGTTTCTTTGACACAAAATCCAATCGTTTGACACGCTTTTCTCCGCCCATGGCGTACATTTTCCCGATTAGGTACGCATATGGCACCATACTATCAAATCACGTCCTGTCTGAAAATCTGCTTCATATTTTCTGCATTCAGGCCGCGGATCACTTCCACTGCCATGGATACGGCCGCCTCTATATCTGATTTCGCACAGAAATTATAATGGCTGTGCACGTAGCGGGAAGGAATTCCCAGTACCAGAACCGGAACCGCCTGACCGGTCAGACTGATCTTCCCCGCGTTTGTGCTGCCGCCTCTCCGAACAGCATCCTGACAGGGAATTCCTAATTTCTCTCCGATCTCATGCGCGTACCGGATAAACGCCGGGTTCGATACGTAGCTGTTATCCAGATGGCGGATCTGTACACCGCCTCTCATCACTCCCTGCGCGATTCCCGCCTGGAAATAGGGATCATCGGCAGGTGAGCCCTCAAACACAATTGCCAGATCAGGCCTCACCTGCTGAGCAGTCACCACAGCCCCCCTGGTTCCCACCTCTTCCTGGGCCGCAAACGCACCCACGACTCTGGCCGCCAGGCGGTCTTCCTCCTCCATCAGAGCCTTCATAGTTTCTATGATACAGAAGCATCCCAGGCGGTTGTCAAATGCCTTTCCAAAGCAGATGCCGTTTTCCTCATGATATTCATACGCCACATCCGGAACAACGGGGTCGCCCGGACGGATTCCGTACACAGCAAGCACCTCTTCCCGGCTGCACGCGCCCACATCTATCAGGATATCCTCGATCCTCAGGCTGTTGTCCGCCTTCTGCTCCGGTGTTAGAAAATGAACCGGTTTCGACGTGGTAATACCTCTGTGCATTTTTCCATCTGCCGTTCTCACAATAACTGAGTGGGCCGGAAGACTGGTAAGGTGAAAACCGCCGAGTGTTACGATGCTCATAAGACCATTTTCCATAATAGACTGAATCATGAATCCGCATTCATCGAGATGGGCATCCAGCATCAACACCGGACGTCTGTCGGATGAAAATGCAGGCTTCTCATGAATCTCATTGTTGTCCCCAGTCCCGGCCGTGAGAGCCGTTGGCTTCATCTCTGTGTATACATTGTGCATTGCATCATTTCGAAAGGCCATTCCACTGCAATATTTTTTTATCACTCTAACCACGTCTTCCTCAAAACCGCTGGGACCGAACGCATTGGACAGTTCTTCCAGAATCTTTAAATCAATCATGCTGCTTCTCCTCTTTCCTCTATTACTCTATCAATTTATTTCTCCATCTTTTTATTTCTCCATCTTTCTATTACTTTATCTTTCTACTACTTTATCTTTCCATTTTTCTATCTCTCCATCTGATTAGCTCACTGCTACAAAACGCCCAGTTTCTTAAGCTCACCCATAAATTGCTCCATCTCCAGTTCCCGCAGGACAAGACTGGTATCCTGCGGCACCTTCATGCCAGGCTGAAGACCTGCAAAATGATTCCTGCCCTGGTAGCAAAAGTGTTCCATATTTTCCAGAATTGATCCGGCCATGCCCCTCGCCTCCAACGCTAACCTCTTCAAATTAATGGGTGTTGCGTCGACTTGGAATTCCAGTCCCCAGTAAATAAGGCCTGTATAAACGCTCCCGATACGATTTGCGGTATTTACCAGCTTTGTTTCATCGCCAGGCTGTCCGGGTGGCCCCATTGCCTCCGGTAATTCAACCTTAAAAATGCGGTGGAGCGAATCTGTATACTCCTGAAGTTTCTCCAGCTTGCCAGTGATCCACTTCACATACCGCAGGATCTCCTCTTTTGCGGCCTCATCGGTGAGGAGCAGAGGACGGAACATTTCCTGTTTGAGGCTGCCGGCCTTCTGCAGGCCAGAGTCCAGAACTGCAAAAAGCAGTTTGTATTCCCATGCATACGGCTTCACTTCCATAATATAGCTGACTTCCCTGTCCAGATTCGTCCGGTTTTCGCCCGCGTCTTCCCTGTCTTTTATGATAGAACCACAGTATTCACAAACTCCGTACCCCAGCCCGTCGTCGTAAAACACCGGTGCACCGCAATGTCCGCAGATAATTGTCTCCATTAAATTCCCTCTCTCCTCATAAAATCCGTCTGTATCTATGGAAAAATTATAACATGAAACGAATAATTTTCCTATCTTGTGCGTAAAGTTGCTGCTCCGTATATGTAAATACAGAACAAATGCCACCCCAGGCAGAGACGAACTCCTCCAAAGGCAGCATTTGAAATAATGTTTATTCTGTTTTAACATTCACCTGATCTATCTTCTGTCTAAATACTCTTTAATTGCATTTCCGATAAATTTTGAGGCTCCCACCCCGTATTTCCGGTCGTTCGCCTCGATATATATGGGATTGGATTGATAGGATTCCGCCGTAAAAGACCAGTAATTCTCTCCCATATCGATTCCTTTATTGTTTTCTTCGCAAAAAGCAATTAAATTGCTTACCGCCTCCTGTACTTCCGGAGATGTAGTATCTCTGTTTAAGTCGGCTGTAAGGAGTTTCGTCAATAGCTCCGTTTGCTCCATAATTCCATTTACTTCTGTCTCTGAAACAGCCGGTCCTTCAGACAAATATTTCTGAAAACCTTCCTTCATAGCCTTTGTATAATTCTCAATGCTGCCATACTGCCTGACTGCCTGGCTGGCAATCTCATCTTCATGCGACTGCAGCGCGCTTAGCATTTCGTCAAACTGCTCCATACTTCCAAGCTGTTTTATAATCTCATCCGTATGTGTTGCTTTAAACTCACTTAAAGCCTGAAAATATTCGCTCATATCAAACTCTTTAAAGTCCATACACATTTCTCCATGAATTAATTTATCGAGTAACTCCAGCATACCATTTAATCTGTCGCGTTTCAGCTGAATCAGCTCCCTCTGCTTTTTGAATACGGCTGCTTTATTAAACTGCGGGTTTTCCATAATCGCTTTGATTTCCTTCAGCGTAAAGTCCAGTTCCTTAAAAAACAGGATCTGCTGCAGTACTTCCAATGCATGTTCATCATACAGCCTGTATCCGGCTTCCGTCATTTCCGTCGGCTGAAACAGGCCGATCTCGTCATAAAACTGGAGCGTCCGAACACTGACACCCGTCAATGTGGAAACCTGTTTAACAGTCATCATGGTTCTCACCTTCCTTTACCGCCCGGTTCGGTTCTCCTGCCCCTCCTGCCGGCGTTGGAAGGAACCGGGGACCTCATCTCTGACTCTCACTTTACACTATCACCATGCGTGATAGTCAATACTTTTTTCAAATTTTCTTATAAACTTCAAATGTTCTTATAAAATTGACGATACTCCCCTCTGTTTTATGCCAAAAAGATACAAACTTCATAATTCGTTAGAAACCCTTAATAAATTTCATAATCTTTTTACGTTGCGGCCAAATTTCTGTTACATTTTTCCAGTATGATAATATTATAAACATAGGAAATCGAATTAAGCAGTCAGAGCGCTTCCTACATATGTTTCCACTAAGTCGGCGAGGTTGACGTAATGTCACCTTGCCGGCTCAACCTAATTTATGGGGTATTTTTTACAGTCTAAAATTTTTTTCATATTTTTTTGAAATTTATCTGGACAAATCCAATTTCCTATGGTATTATAAGGAAGTTGTCGGAAACGACAGATACGGCCTATTGGTCAAGCGGCTAAGACGCCGCCCTCTCACGGCGGAAACCCGGGTTCGATTCCCGGATAGGTCATGAAAACCTTTCTGAATATCAGGAAGGTTTTTTTGTTTCTCAGAAAGGTTTGTACTATGATAAAAAATATTTGGCGGACAATTGCTGTCATTTTGTAATGATATTGAATTTGAATTGTTCAGTACCCTTCCTGCCTCACTCATGCTTTTCTTCGGTGCCCACGGCATACCTTCGCATACCTTCTCTCCCCGGGCAATGGAAGCACACATAGACGTTCTGGCCCGTAAATAACTTACGGGGCACGAGATTGTAGATGTAATCCGATAAACGTTAAACACATTCGATATGAAATATAATTAATGGTTGAAATAGTGAAAATAAAATAACTACGGTGCAGCTGCATTTGCCGGATCCGCCTACGCGCCATATAAAAGGCGGCTTTCGGGCAGTCTGTTTGTTAGTTACCACTGTTAGTTACCGGCAAATTTCTATACATTTTTATGCTGCTTTATTGCTTTTTCACTGATCCGTTATAAAAATAAAAAGTGCCGCAAACCCTCATGGTTACGGCACTTTTTATACTCTATAAAATTAGAACTTCCCAGCCTTCGCCGCTTCCTCAATGGAAACAGCAACAGCAACAGTCATACCAACCATCGGGTTATTTCCTGCACCGATCAGACCCATCATCTCAACGTGAGCCGGAACGGAGGAAGAACCTGCGAACTGTGCGTCAGAGTGCATACGTCCCATAGTATCTGTCATACCGTAGGAAGCAGGACCTGCTGCCATGTTGTCCGGGTGAAGTGTACGTCCTGTACCACCGCCGGAAGCAACAGAGAAGTACTTTTTGCCCTTCTCATTACATTCTTTCTTGTAGGTACCTGCAACCGGATGCTGGAATCTGGTTGGGTTGGTGGAGTTACCAGTGATGGAAACGTCAACGCCTTCCTTCCACATGATTGCAACGCCTTCTGTTACGTCGTTGGAGCCGTAGCAGTTAACTTTTGCTCTTAAACCTTCAGAATAGGACTTTCTCCACAGTTCTTTTACTTCGCCTGTGTAGTAATCCATCTCGGTCTCTACGTAGGTAAAGCCGTTAATTCTGGAGATAACCTGAGCGGCATCTTTTCCTAAACCATTTAAGATAACTCTTAATGGTTTCTCACGAACCTTGTTTGCCTTCTCTGCGATACCGATTGCGCCTTCTGCTGCTGCGAAGGACTCATGACCTGCCAGGAAGCAGAAGCAGTCTGTGGTCTCTTCCAGTAACATCTTTCCTAAGTTACCATGGCCTAAACCAACTTTACGCTGATCAGCAACGGAACCCGGGATACAGAAAGACTGAAGGCCTTCGCCGATAGCTGCAGCCGCGTCAGCAGCTTTCCTGCAGCCTTTTTTGATTGCAATGGCCGCGCCTACCGTGTAAGCCCATTTTGCATTCTCAAAACAGATCGGCTGGATTGCCTCTACCTGCTTGTATACATCTAAACCAGCATCTTTAGTGATCTTCTCAGCCTCTTCGATCGAAGCGATGCCATAGCTGTTTAATACGGAATTGATTTTGTCAATTCTTCTCTCATATGATTCAAATAAAGCCATTATCTTGTCCTCCTTGTTATTTGGCTATGTCAAATTCTGCAGATGGAAAACCGGAACTTCTATGTATGACTCCGGCCTGTCCCATTATTCATGTCTTGGGTCGATGATCTTAACAGCGTCAGCAACACGGCCGTACTGTCCTTTTGCTTTCTCCCATGCAGTATTCGGATCGTCGCCCTTCTTGATGAAATCTGTCATCTTTCCAAGGCTTACGAACTGATAGCCGATGATCTGATCGTCAGCATCCAGTGCAATACCGGTTACATAACCTTCAGCCATTTCAAGGTAACGAGGACCTTTCTTTAAGGTTCCGTACATGGTACCAACCTGAGAACGAAGTCCCTTTCCTAAGTCTTCCAGTCCCGCACCGACAGGAAGTCCATCCTCTGAGAACGCACTCTGGGTTCTGCCGTATGCGATCTGTAAGAATAATTCTCTCATTGCTGTATTGATTGCGTCACAAACAAGGTCTGTGTTCAATGCTTCTAAAACGGTTAAACCTGGCAGAATCTCTGCAGCCATGGCAGCGGAGTGAGTCATACCGGAACATCCGATGGTCTCTACCAGTGCTTCCTGAATGATGCCTTCTTTGACATTTAAAGTCAGCTTACATGCACCCTGCTGAGGAGCACACCAGCCAACGCCATGTGTTAAACCGGAGATATCTTTAACTTCTTTAGATTTTACCCATTTTGCTTCTTCTGGGATTGGAGCAGCGCCGTGATGAACGCCCTGTGCCACTGTGCACATCTCTTCTACTTCCTGTGAATAAATCATGTTAAAACTCCTTTCGAATAAGTAATAATTGTGAAAAGTACTTTGTTAAATATATCACATCATACTTAGCTATATTCTCTCACAGAATGTCGAATTTCGCAAGTATTTTTTGGATTTCCCTGTAAAATCAAGGGGGTTGGGAAATCTCCTGATTTATCATTTTTCCTTCCCTCTTACGCATATAATTACTAACCACCTGTCAAAGGAGCTTCTATGAAATCGAAAAATATCAGCGCTCTGCTCATTTCAATCATGATCCCTTTGGCTGTCGGCTCTATTTCCGCGCTTATCAGCGGTAATACGATGGCCTACCAGACATTGATCAGGCCGCCCTTATCACCGCCGGCCTTTCTGTTTCCGGTTGTCTGGACAATTCTGTACCTGTTAATGGGGATCTCCTCCTACATGATCTATGTCTCGGGGGATCCAAACACAGGAAAAGCGCTTAAATACTATGCATTACAGCTTCTTTTCAATTTTGGATGGAGCATCCTGTTTTTTGGTCTCTCCCAATATCTGCTGTCATTTATCTGGCTTATTGCACTGATCCTGCTCATAGCCGTGATGATTTACCAGTTTTATAGAATCTCCCCTCTGGCAGCCTGCTTACAGATTCCATACCTGTTATGGTGTCTGTTCGCCGCATATCTGAATCTGTCTATTTACCTTTTGAATCGATAATCCGTGTTTTGCCGGTTATGAAAGCAGGAGAAAAGGGGAACTGCCCCGCCAGTGATGGTAAATCACAGGTATGACAGCTCCCCTTTCTTCCTGCCGCATTTCCTTCGAAGCTTCCGCATCTCCAGTCAGGTCCATGTTCAGGCCCACGTTCTGGTTCACGTTAAGGCCCACAGTCAGGCCCACAGTCAAGCCGCTCCCTCTTTCAAGTTTCTGTCCAGCAGCTTTAAAAATGGGAGCATCACCAGCACATAGGTCACAGAGAAAATAATACTTGCAGCGATTGACGCTTTGTTCCGGTGCCGTTTTGGGATTCCCATTCCAAACAGAAACCCGGCAGCACAGACGCAGAGCTTTAACAACGCCACATCACGGATTTTCCAGGACTTTATATATTCGTCCGCAGTATCCAGCCATTGTTTCATCAGCGTGTCCTCCTTCGTGTATTTCTTGTATTTCTTGTATTTCTTGTATTTCTTATATTTCCATTATACCATCAGGGACAGCCATAATCCAATGTTTTTTCCTGGATTAACCGATCCGCACCGCAGTCTCCACCGCCTGCCTCACCGCTTCCAGCGCCTGTGCGGGCTGCTGCGCGTCTCCGATCAGAACCGCCTCCGGATAAGCCTCTTTCAGTTCCTCATAAAGACCTCTGACCGGGCGTGCCCCGCAGGCATAGATGATATGGGTAAAGCCGCTTAAAACTTCCTGTGTGCCGCGCCTTTCCACTGTCACCTCTCCGCCGTTTACGGATACCAGCTTTGTGCCTGTCATCATGGTAATCTCCGGCCGGTTCAGCCGTATCATGGCCGGCACTTTGTTGTTCACTACCATTCCCGCGCCGATCTCTTCTGCCATCTCGATCATAGTAATATGACAGAATCCGCGTTTCTGATGCATCAGGTACTCACAGACCTCACATCCAACCATACCGCCGCCTACTACCAGGACATTTCCGCCTGGGATGGCCGTCTCTCCTCTCAATACCTTCCATGCAGTTATCGCCTGCTCCGGATCGATTCCCGGTACCGGCGGGAGCATCTCTCCCGCTCCGGTAGCGATAACCAGCGCATCAGGAGAAAGACGGTCAATGACCTCCCTGTCCGCGACTGTATTCCGCCGTACGTCTACAGACAGCCGTTCCAGTTCATGCTCCAGATAGACAATCCATTTGCTCAGTTCCTGCTTATGGGGCGGAATACAGGCAAGCCGCATCTGGCCTCCCAGTTCATTTTCCCGCTCCAGGAGAACGACTTTGTGACCGCGCACCGCACAGGCTCTGGCACAGGCCATGCCGCCGATTCCGCCGCCCACGATCACCACACGTTCCGGCCTTTCCGTTTTCGTAAGCTCCAGCTCTTTCTCCCTTCCTGCCGCCGGATTGATCACGCAGGAGGCCGGATGGCGTTTCGTCTGTTCTCCCACACATCCGATGGCGCAGGCCGCGCACGGTGCGATTCCGTCGTAATCTCCGGCTTCCATCTTTTTTACGAAGTCGGGATCCGCAATCAAGGCGCGGCCCAGTACGACGCCATCCACCTTGCCCGAATCGACCAGATATTCCGCATATCGCGGCTCGCCTATTTTCCCGACCACAAGTACCGGCACTGCCGCCGCCTGCTTCAGCGCTTCCGCCTCCGGAACGTTGACGCCCTGCACCTCCCCGTGGCACGGGATAATCTTATTGCATCGCTCATACTGGGTACCGCCGCTGATTTCAAATGCATCCACGCCGTGACGTTCCAGGATCGGAACGAGGTACTTCATATCTTCCAGCGTATTGCCCTGTTCGTCCCGTTCACTTCCCGACATACGAAGAATAATCGGGAAATCGGGACCGCAGGACTCCCGAATCGCATCCAGAACTTCACACAGCAGGCGTGCCCGGTTGTCAAGACTGCCGCCGTAACAGTCCGTCCGTTTATTCCTCATGGGTGATAAAAATGATCCCAGCAGCATATACGCGTGTGCGCAGTGCAGCTCGATTCCGTCAAAGCCGGCGCGCTTGGCATCGTATGCGCCTTTTGCGTATTTCTGTATGATCCCTGGAATTTCCTCCAGTGTGACAGCCCTGGTCTTCTGAGCCATGGAATTTAAGTACACGCTGCTGGCCATGGGCGGAATGCCCCGGAACGCGCTGACACTCTCCGGTCCCGGGTGGGTGATCTGCGGGATCACCCTGGCGCCGCACTCATGGATTTTGTCCGTGAAACGGCGGTAGGACGCAATACTCTCTTCATTTCTGAAGCACAGCGTGTTGCCCAGATACGGCACATCGGGATCTACCGAGAGCGCGTCAGTGATGATACAGCCTACGCCGCCTCTCGCCCTTGCCAGCCAGTATTCCTGCATGGTCTCATTGACCGTTCCGTCCGGGCTCTCATATCCCAGGGACATGGGCGCCATGAAAACGCCGTTTTTTACGGTCATGGAACCGATCTTTAACGCTTCTAATAATCTGGATTTCATTGATAATTCCTCCTCTTTTCCGTGCAAAACTCTATGCGAAAATCTATGCGAAACCGGCATACCAGCTTCCTCTGCGGCAGCCTTCTATACCAGCCTTGCAGTGTCAAAGCCTTCCGCAATCGCGTCAATCGCACGCCTTGCCCGCTTCGCGTCTCCGATGACAAAGAAATCCGCCCCAGCCTTCTCACTGGCTTCTTTCAGCACACTGCTGTCTCTCGAAGCAGACCCCACAGCCAGAACCACGCTGTCACAGTCCACAGTCTCCTTCCCTTCCGGTGTCTCAACCACCACACCGGTCTCATTGATTTCGATGCATCGGGCACTTGTGATGATCCCTACCGACTCACCGCCGAGTTTCTGCATCACGGCGATTTTCCGGAGCATTCCCAGATCTTCTCCCGCCTTATCCTTCATCTCCAGCACCTTCACCGGATGCCCGGCCGCCGCCAGCGCATCCGCGGCCTCCAGACCGACCAGCCCGCCTCCGATCACACAGACGCTGCCCTCCGGCTCCACTTCATGCTCCAGCACGGCGTGGGCCTGACAGACCATTTTCTTCCCGCTTCCCGGAAGCTTCAGCTCGATCGGCGCGGAGCCTACGGCCGCGATCACCGCGTCCGGTTTCTCCTCCGTGATAATCTCCGGTGTAAGCGGCGTATGGAAACGCACCTCCGCACCCGACCGCTCCACCAGCCGTCCAAAGGAAATGGCCGCCTGTTTCATCTCTTCCTTGCCCGGAGCCTGGCCCGCCGTGATAAACTGGCCGCCCAGACGGTCTCCCGCCTCAAAAATCACCGGATGATGGCCCCTCATGAGCAGCACCCTGGCCGCCTCCAGGCCGGCCATTCCGCCGCCTGCGATATAGACCCGTTTCGGAGTCTCCGCCTTTGTAAGCTTCCACTCCTCCTCGCGACCCAGACACGGATTTCTCAGACATGTGATAAACGGTCTGTTCCTTAAATCGCAGAATCCGTCGTAGCAGCCCTGGTTGCAGCCGACGCAGTGGATGATGTCCTCTGTCCTGCCCTCCCTCGCCTTGTTGCAGAACTCCGGATCGGCCAGCTGGGCTCTCCCCATGACGACCATATCGGCCTTATCCTCTTCGAGGATGGCTTCCGCCTGCTCCGCGGTGTTGATCCTTCCCACGGCAATCGTCGCCATCTTCGTCTCTCTTCTGATCCGTGCGGCGTTCTCCACATTAAAGCCTCTTGGAATATCGATGGGCGGAACCTCATAAACGGATCCGGCCGTGATGATATTTCCCCTGGATACCTCCAGTACATCCACTCCATTTTCCCCTGCTATGCGGCAAAATTCGATGATTTCTTCGATAGTAAGCCCACCCGGCAGATAATCATCGTGAGCATCAATACGCATGAACAGCGGCATTTCCTCCGGTATGGCGTTGCGGATCGCCCGGATACATTCAAGTGGGAATCTCGACCGGTTCTCAAAGCTTCCACCGTACTCATCCGTCCTGTGGTTTAAGCCTCCGCTTAAGAAGGAATGGGGCAGATAATTGTGCGCGCAGTGGAATTCCAGACAGTCGTATCCAGCCTCGACACAGCGCGCCGCGGCCTTTCCGTAACACTCCACAATCTCCTGTATCCTGTCTGTTGTAATAGCCTTAAGCTTCTTACCCGCAAACTCCATATCATTAACCACCAGCATTTCTGCCCTGGGGTCAAACGTCGTGGCGATTGAGCCCTGCCACAGCTGAATCGCCGCCTTTCCGCCGTTCTGGTGGATGGCATCCGTCAGCTTCTTATGCCCCCCGATCAGGCTGTCGTCACTGATGGATACAAAGTGTGCGGGAGCGCTGGGCGTATGTACCGCGGCCACCTCCACGATGTTTAAGCCGCAGCCGCCGGCCGCTCTGGCCGCGTGATAGGCCACAAGCCTCGGAGTGATCTCCCCCTTTTCCCCCGCCATACGGGTTCCCATTGCAGGCAGGACCACCCTGTTTTTCAGCTCCAGACCCCTGATCTGAATCGGAGAAAATAATCTGTCATACATAGAAAAAACCTCCTTCGCATATTGAACATGATACTTTCATTATAGCAAAGAAGGGCTTCTCCTTATATTCACATTATAAAGTTTTATTATCATTTTTTGTCAGGCTTTTCTCTCATCACTTCCCGGTACTCCTCCGGCGTCTGGTTCATCCACCGTTTAAAATGCCGCTGAAAGGTAGACTGTGAGTTAAAACCGCACAGAGAGGCGATTTCCAGAACCGTCCTGTCCCCTGTCCGCAGAAACGAACAGGCATAGGAGACGCGGACCTGGGCCAGCAGCTCTTCAAAGGGATTTCCAAACACCTGTTTAAAGATCTGCTTCACCGTATACGGCTTCATACAGAACTTCTCACATAAATCCTCCAGCCGTATATCCTCGGAAAAATGGATATGGATATACTGAAGAAACTGCATTGCCGAACCGGCGCCGCTTCCCGGAACCATGGTTCCGATATACTCCGTCTGATACTCCCGCGGAGTCACCCCGCAGTACTGTTTGAACGCCTTGTAAAATGCCGCGGCAGAAGAGAAATTCAGCTGATCGCCGATATACTCCATGGACAATTCCGGAAAATGCAGCAGCGCGCAGGCATTGATCACCTTTCCAAACTGCCTGAGCTGGAAAAATGTGAATCCGCAGGCTTCCTTGATCCTCCGGTTCATCGTCTCAGGGCTTATCCCCTCCTCAGTCATGTCCTCCAGCGTGATATCCTCTCCCGTTGCCAGAATCACTTTCTCGATGATGCTCCATACCGTCCGTTCCTTCCGGGACGCCTTACCGATTTCCTCATAGGCATACCGGCAGTAATAGGCGTGCAGCTCGAGCGTCTTGTACTCGATCATGTTAAGCCGCTCAAAACGCGCTTCCTTTGCCTCACGAAGAAGGCTGCGCACCAGCGCCTCCACCTCTTCCTTCTCTTCCCCGGAAAGTCTCACCATGGGCTTCGTATCGTATACCAGCCTGGCATTGGCGTGCTTCGGGTGCTTTTCCCAGCTCATATACATAAAAAGCCCGATGTGGAACCGGATCACCGCCACATCGAGCTTTTCCTCCACCGCTTCCACATGGTGGAAGTGGTGGGAATACATGCAGAACAGACTGCCCGGCACCGCATCGTAGGCATATCCGTTTACCGATAGGGCGCCCTTTCCGGACAACACATAGAATATCTCCACACGCTCGTGGAGATACGGATCGGTGGGCCCGTCGATGATTCTGCGCTCGATCCCGATCTCCTTCTCCACATAGTTGTCGTAATGGTTGATCCCCGTGTACCAGTCGTTCTGCCGTTTCATAATTTTATAATCTCACCTTATACGATTCTTCTGACCGATAAAATCGTCCTGTATGTAGCCGTACCTACCTTAATACCAGTCGTAGGCGTACTGGCGTGAACAATCTGTCCGTTTCCGATATAGATCGCGACATGGCCGGCGTAGCAGATTAAATCACCGGGCTGCGCCTCCGAATAAGAGACCTCACGTCCCGCAGAACGCTGCTCCGAAGAGCTTCTCGGAAGTGAGTAGCCGAAATGCTTGTATACCTGCTGCACGAAACCGGAACAGTCGGCTCCGTTCGTTAAGCTTGTCCCTCCGTAAACGTAGGGATTACCCACAAACTGAAGACCATAATCCGCTACCGCGCGACCTTCTGCCGATCCGCCGCTGCTCTTTACCGCAGCCGGGCCGGTGTACTTGTCGTTAGCCGATGTCTTCTTCGAAGTACTCGTAGCCGAACTCTTTTTCTTTGCTGCTTCCGCTTCCGCTTTCTTTCTTGCTTCCTCGGCCTCCCTCTTCTTTCTGGCCTCTTCCTCTTTCGCCTTCTGAATCTCCTGGTTCTTCTTCTCTACGGTCTTGGCATAGGCTGCCGCGTCACTCTTTGCCTGGGCTAACTGGGAGTCAAAATTGCTGACTTCCTTCTTCTTTTTGGCAATCGTCGTCTCCAACTGGGATTTCTGGCCCTGAAGCTCCAGCTCCATTACCTCCATCTCGGCCTTGTCATTCTCCAGCTGCGCCTTGTTGTCAGCCACCTGCTGCTTTGTCTCCTGATACGTATCCAGCATCTTCCGGTCATAGGAATAGATACTCTCCACATACTCCGCTTTGTTTAACAGATCCGCCATACTCTTTACCTGAAGAAAGATATCAAGGTACTCCGTATCGCCCTTCTCATACATATACTGAATCCGCTTTTTCATAGCAGCATACTGCTTTTCTTCTTCTTTTTTAGCTGCCTCGTAATCGATTTCCGCCTGCTTGATGTCGGCTTCCTTGTTGGCGATATCCGTCTCGAGGAACTGAATATCGGTAAGAAGCGCCGTTAAGTCCGAAGTCAGCTTTGACACCTGGGCGTTGGCGGCTTTTTTGTTGGCTTCTGCCGCTTCCGCCTTCTTCTTGGCGTCATCCAGCTTCTGCTGAGCCTCTTTCTTCTCTTTTTCCGCCTTGGATGTGGCCCACGCGGGAACTGTCTGTGTACATAGCATACTTCCGATTAACAGGCTGCAGCCGAGTCTCCTCAGCCACTTCCGAAAATGATTGCTTCTTAACTGTATTTTTATATTCATCGCTGGTCCTTCGCTCTATTTTCATCTGGAATTTTTATGTAGAAATACTCTATCTCTTATGTTAACCGAAACCATAGGTAAAATTCAACCCTTTTTTATATTTTTTATGATTTTTTTATAATCACGCAGAACATGGCCTCTAAAGCGGCTGTGCTCCGGCATGGGAGTCCGGCCTCCCGGCCTTTTCGCTCATTTTCTGCCCCTCCCGCATGGTTTTCAATTCCTCCAGCACTCTCACCACGATAAAGGTCGCCAGCGCAAAGGTAAAGACATCGGCTACCGGCTGGGCCAGCTGTACGCCCAGAATGCCGCAGATGTTCGGCAGAATGAGGAGCGAGGGAATCAGGAACAGGCCCTGGCGTCCCATGGCTACCAGCGAAGCGCGGAACCCGTATCCGATGGACTGGGTCAGCATGTTCACCATGATCACCCACGCCTGAAGCGGCAGCGTCAGGATCTGCAGCCGCAGCGCCAGCGTACCGATCCGGATCACCTCTAAATCTTCCCGGCGAAATGCGGTAATGATCGGACGGCTGATCACAAGTGCGATGATGCCGAAACAGGTCAGCATCGTAATCGCCACCTTTACGCAGAACCAGAACGCCTCCAGCACACGGTCGTACCGCTTTGCCCCGAAATTAAAACCGCATACCGGCTGAAAGCCCTGGCCGAAGCCGATCAGCGCCGAGTTAATAAACATCATAAACCTGGAGACAATCGACATGGCCGCAATAGCGGAATCGCCGAATGGTCCGGCCGCAAAGTTTAGGATCACCGTCGCCACGCTGGCCAGTCCCTGGCGGCAGAAGGAGGGAAGCCCTGCGTGCAGAATCTCTCCGTACATTTTCCCGGTAGGCGTAAATTTGGACAGCCTCATCCGAATGCTTCCTTCTCTGAAATTACACTGGTAAAACAGGATTCCGAAGCTGATCATCTGACTCATCATCGTCGCAATGGCCGCTCCTGCAATCCCCATATCAAAACCGAAGATCAGAATAGGATCGAGAATCATATTCAGGACACCGCCCGTGGTAATACCGATCATGGAATACATGGCATTTCCCTGAGCGCGCAGAATATTGTTCATGACAAAGGAAGACATCATGAAGGGGGCAGCAATCAGAATATATTTGCCGTAGTCCATGGCGTATGGAGCGATGGTTTCCGTGGCCCCTAAAAGAAATACGAGCGGCCGCAGGCACATGAGTCCGAAAACCGAGATCAGGGCACCGATGATCAGGGCCGTGAAAAATGCGGTCGCCGCCGTTTTTTCCGCTTCCCCGCCGTTTCTGTCCCCCAGCGAACGCGAAATGTAATTCCCGCTCCCCATTCCCAGCGTAAAGCCGATCGCCTGTATCATGGCCATGGCGGAGAACATGACGCCCACCGCACCGGATGCGCTGGTTCCGATCTGGCTGACGAAAAAGGTATCTGCCATATTATAGATGGCGGTCACCAGCATGCTGATAATCGTTGGAACCGCCAGCCGCGGAATCAGTGTGGAAACCGGCGTTTCAATCATCTGTACAAAGCGTTCTTCCTGTGTCATCGGTTTCTTCATTTGCAAACTCCCCCTTCTAAACTTACCATGACGCCTGCGCGCCATCCTCCGGAAGCTTCCCGGATACATACAGAAAACAGATAAAGAACAGGATTCCCTTGATCACGCTGGAAATCGTATAGGCCCACCAGATACCGTCAAGCGCCAGCGGCGTGCTGCTTAAAATCATGGCGAGCGGTATTCTTGCCGAGGTAAACACAACGCTTATAACGGAACAGAGCAGTGTCTTCCCGAGACCGGACAGCGCGCCGACCGTCGTCAGCTCCACACACATGAACATCTGTGAGAAACCGAGGACGACGAGATAGCTGATGCCCATGGGAATAATATCTGCCTCATGGATAAACAGTCCGAAGATCTGCCTCGGAAATCCGATCAGCACGCCCGAACAGAAAAGCCCCCATACGAACATGACGCCGATGGCCGTCATATAGCCTTTCTTCACCCGTCGGTACTGGCGTCCTCCGTAGTTCTGGCCAATAAAGGAATTGATGGCCGCCGCAAACCCATCCGCCGTCATCCAGGAGATGGATTCGATCTGGCTTCCCACTCTCTGCACCGCCACGGCCGCGTCGCCGAAGCCTGCCACGAATCTGGTCAGAACCATGGAAATGCTGGTATAGATCAGATTCTGGACCGCAGCCGGAAGGCCGATGCGGACCATCACCCGGAAATAATCCCTGGGGATCCGTTCCAGGAAACGGACCTTATCGAACACCAGTCTGTCCTTTTTCACTACCACAAGAAATACAATCGTTACAATCATCTGGGCCGTGACCGTGGCCACCGCCGCACCGGCGACACCCATTACGGGAAACGGTCCGACACCGAATATTAAAACCGGATCGAGTATCATATTCATGATAAGCCCGATAACATTGGCGATAAACGGGGTTTTGCTGTCCCCCATCGCCGTCAGAATTCCGGTAATTATCGCATTTAAAAAGGAAAATAATATCAGGCCGCAGGTAATCTTTAGATACACCTGGGCATTGTGAATAATGGCGCCGTCACTTAAACCGAAAAATCCGATGAGCGGACGGGCTCCGAACACCGTAACAGCGGCAAATACCAGGGCAAACAGAACGCCCATCTGAATCGCTCCCGCCGCATACTTAGCGGCCTCCTCCGGTCTCCCGCTGCCGAGAGAATGGGCCACCTTTACCTGGCCTCCCATCTTGGCCAGCGCCACAACTCCCTGGGAAAGCCATGTATACATGCTGGCCGCGCCCACTGCCGCCACTGCGGGAGACCCCACCAGGCCAATCCACGCCATATCCGTCAGGCTGTATGCCGTCTGGACCAGCGCCGTCGCCATAATCGGCAGGGCCAGTCCCGTCAGAGACGTAAAAATATGGCCATGCAGCAAATCTATCTTCTTACTCATATACACCTCAAACGAAACGATATATCATCAGGAAGGGCTGCCTTACTGGCAGCCCCTCTGCATCCTGTTATGATACTTCTATCTGCATTTCTTATTGTAATACTTCTTATTCACCCTGTCCGGATAAGTATTCGTGGATTCCTCTCGCTCCGGCGCGTCCCGCCTCCATGGCAAGAATTACTGTGGCAGCGCCCGTAACGGCGTCGCCGCCTGCGTATACGCCTTCCTTTGTAGTCTTACCGTTTGACTCTTCCGCTACAATACATTTTCTGCGGTTAGTTTCGAGACCCCTGGTAGTGGCGGAGATCAGCGGGTTCGGTGAAGTTCCGAGAGACATGATAACCGTGTCCACTTCGATGACGAATTCGGAGCCTTCAATGGCAACCGGTCTTCTTCTGCCGGAAGCATCCGGTTCCCCCAGTTCCATCTTGATACACTTCATGCCATTCACCCATCCGTTGTCATCGGTGAGAATCTCAATCGGATTTGTCAGCAGATTAAAGATGATTCCCTCTTCCTTCGCGTGGTGTACTTCCTCCGCTCTGGCCGGAAGCTCTGCCTCGCTTCTTCTGTATACAATATGTACATCTGCGCCGAGACGAAGAGCCGTTCTCGCGGCATCCATCGCCACGTTTCCGCCGCCGACAACCGCTACCTTCTTACCTGCAACGATCGGCGTATCGTAATCATCACGGAACGCTTTCATTAAATTGCTTCTCGTTAAATACTCATTGGCTGAGAATACGCCGTTGGCGTTCTCACCAGGAATTCCCATGAACATCGGAAGTCCAGCGCCGGAACCGATGAATACGGCCTCGAAGCCTTCTTCATCCAGCAGCTCGTCAATGGTCACCGATTTGCCGATGATGACGTCTGTCTCGATCTTAACGCCTAACTTTCTCACGTTATCGATCTCCGGCTGTACAACGCCTTCCTTCGGGAGACGGAATTCCGGAATACCGTATGTCAGTACGCCGCCCGGCTCGTGGAGGGCTTCGAAAATCGTCACCTCGTATCCCATCTTCGCCAAATCGCCTGCACATGTTACGCCGGAGGGGCCGGAACCGATCACGGCTACCTTCCTGCCGTTGGTCTTCTCCGGAGCCGCCGGAACGAAGCCATTCTCTCTGGACCAGTCTGCAACGAAACGCTCCAGCTTACCGATGGAGATCGGCTCGCCCTTAATTCCGCGGATACACTGGCCTTCACACTGGCTCTCCTGCGGGCACACACGGCCGCAGACCGCCGGAAGCGCAGAGGATTTTGCGATTACCTTTGCGGCCTCCTCGTAGTTCCCTTCCTGAACCTCCTTGATAAAGCCCGGAATGTCGATGGAAACGGGACATCCGCCCACGCACTTCGGATTCTTGCACTTTAAACAGCGGCTGGCTTCCGCTCTCGCCTCTTCTTCATTATATCCAAGACAAACCTCTTCGAAATTTGTCGCTCTGACCTTCGGATCCTGCTCTCTGACAGGCACTTTCTTCATCATATCCATTACTCGTCACCTCCACAATGGCCGCATCCGCCATGATGGGTCGCACCCTCATGAAGTCTTAACAGCGCACGGCCTTCTTCCGTCTTATACATCTGCTGTCTCTTCATCGCCTCGTCGAAATTCACGAGATGGCCGTCAAATTCAGGTCCATCTACGCAGGCGAACTTCACTTCTCCGCCCACGGATACACGGCAGGCACCGCACATGCCTGTTCCATCCACCATGACCGGATTTAAGCTTACGATTGTCGGAATACCCAGTTCCTTTGTCATCAGGCAGGTGAATTTCATCATGATCATCGGTCCGATGGCTACGCAGACATCGTACTTCTTGCCCTGGTTTACAACCAGATCCTTAATCACTTCTGTAACCATGCCTTTTCTCTCATAGGAACCGTCGTCTGTGGTGACGTACAAATTACCGGCTACCGTCCGCATCTCGTCTTCCAGAATCAGTAAATCCTTTGTTTTAGACCCCATAATGACATCAACGGAAACACCGTGTTCTTTTAACCATTTTACCTGTGGATATACCGGAGCAGTTCCAACGCCTCCGGCTACGAATAAATACTTTCTGTTTTTCACTTCTTCCAAGTCGTCATGAACGAACTCCGACGGATTACCCAGAGGTCCCACGACATCGATGAAGGAATCTCCCGTCTTTAAACCAGCCATTCTCTCTGTGCTGGCTCCGACGATCTGGAACACGATGGTAACGGTTCCCTTTTCTCTATCATAGTCACAGATTGTGAGAGGAATACGCTCTCCCCTCTCGTCCATCCTGACAATTACAAATTCTCCCGGCTGGCAGGCTTTAGCAATCCTGGGCGCTTCTACGTCCATCAGATAGATCTTGTCAGCTAATTTCTCTGCTTTTAAAATCTTATACATCTTCATCCTCCTAATTCTTTTGGTGAATTATACCTGTACGCCTTTCCTGATAGCCTTCCCCAACAATCAGGAGAAATGGTACTCTTATCATCTTACCATCTAATTTCCAACCTGACAATATGAATTCTTAAAAATAAAGGATAAACTTACTGCAGTTCCTGCGGCCTGGTTTGGCTTATTTCTTCTGGTACATCCGGAAACTGTAACACAAATTAAAGTAGGTATGCTCATCACTCTCAGCGGTAAGGCTCCACTCCCCGGACTTGTCTAAGTCGGGAAAATGGGTATCGGCGCTGTATTCGTAGTCGATAAAGGTTGCGTGGACGGTGTCACAGTAAGGCAGGAATTGATCATAGATACTGCTGCCGCCGATGATGAATACGGAGGCCTGGGAGTACTGCTTCAAAAATTCAAGAGTCTCTTCCAGAGAGTGGCAGACGACCGCGCCTTTTACCTGGTAATTCCGGTCTTTTGACAGAATCACGTTGATTCGGCCGTACAGCGGCTGCTTTCCCGGAAGGGTCTCAAAGGTTTTTCGTCCCATCACGATGATTCCCCCCTGAGTCTCCTCCCGCAAAAGGCGCTGGTCCTCCGGGATGGAGACCAGGAGCTGGCCCTGGTTTCCGATCGCCCAGTTTTTGTCAACGGTTACTAATATGTTCATGATAACCTCTTTTCCTGTTTTTCCGCGAAGCGGATCATGCTTCTTCGTCTTCTTCCGCCGCTATCAGCTCCTTTGCATAAGGAAGCGTCATGATCCAGTCGCAGAAGGTGTGCCACTCGGCAAGCTTGTGGTTTCTTCTCGCAAAGTACATATTAATTAAGGATTCATAGTTCATGGTACACGTCCTCATCTGGTTGTAGCTGGACGGGAGCAGTTGGATCATATCGTACCAGTCTTCCTTGCTCTTCGTCTCCAGATAGCGGTTCCGCACCTTCTCTAAATACTCCACCATCTGATTCATGAATTCCAGGGTCTCCGGAGTCATGTGGTCGTGGCTGAAATCATCTATGGAAAACGGTTTGCTGTGAATCTTGTGCATCGTGCTGGTAGAGTTTGCCACGGTGGCAACTTTATAGGTATCGTACTCCTTCCACCAGTACAGCGGTGCGGTGATATCCACGGATACGAAAATCTGCCGGATGTATTTGCGGTGGTCACTGCCTGCATTTCTTAACCGTATGGCCAGGCTCCTGTCATTGGGTCCCAGCACAAAATTACCGTCTTCGTCGTAGCCACTGTCCATACGCCCCCAGCTGTTCATGGGATTTCTCGCGCCCCGGATGGCATTTTCAAAATTCATTACGCTTGTTCTCTCGCAGTTTAACATTCTTTTGTCCTCCGTCCTGGTCTGATTTTATCGATTCGGGCAATTCCTGTTTTTGTAAGTACAGAAAGCAAAATGCAGCCCCTCGTACTCTTTCTCTTCCCCTGTTTCCGTCTCTTCCCAGCCTTCCTGACTGTCGAGATTCACAAACCAGGTGTCAGCACCGAAATCCCGTTTCATCCTGGTCACATACGCGGTATCACAATATGGAAGAAACTGCTCATAGATGCTCTGACCGCCAATAATATAGACATCGTCGCTGTCATACTCCTTCAGCTGCTTTAAGGCATCATCCACACTGCGGCAGACGATGAGTCCCTCGCCGTTTATGGCATCGTCCGATGTCAAAACGATGTTAATCCTGTTTTTCAATGGCTTCGCATCAGGAAAGCTCTGCAGCGTTTTTCTGCCCATAACGACCACTTTCCCTTTTGTAACCGTTCTGAAAAATTTCATATCTTCGGGGAGATGGGTCAATAATTTTCCGTCTTTCCCGATCCCCCACGCTTCGTCTACCGCAACAATCGCTTTCATGTAGTATCCTCCTGTCCTGTTTCTAAACATCATTATATACAAATATTTCTTTTTTGCAAATTATTTTCGATGGTTCGTAAAACTCATTTTCCAATTGGCGTCCGTCTAAGCCAAAATAAAACCGGGTCCCTCAAGCCCCGGTTTTACATGTAAATCATCGGTCCAATCTACTTCTGTGTAAAGCGCTCCAAATACGATTCCGCTTTCCCTCTGTCCATGGAAAAACGTTTCTGCAGCTTTTCGATGATTCTTTCTTCTGAAACACCATCTTCTCTGTTATCCTCAATCAATGCCTGAATTCCTTTTTCCATTCCTTTCTCGATTCCTTTCTTCATTCCTTTCTCCATGCCCTCATCAATCAGCATCTGTCCGATCTGTGTCATCCGCATTTCCTCCTTGATCTGCCTTTTATAGGCTTCGTCTATCAGCTTGTCAGAAAACGTCAAAATACCTGCAAGCGCTTCCAAAGCCTGTTTTCGGTCTGCAATTCTCTTCGCCAGTTCTACTGCCGAGATGATCACCGGCTGTTTTTCCTTCTTTCCCTTTACGGTTAGCGGCAGTATCATCAGCTCCATTAATTCCTCGTCGGTCAAACGTTCTCCTGCATCTATCCGCTGCCTGATCCTGTCGTACTGCGCCTTTGTGTCTGCTTCCACCAAAAAGGTGGGTTCAATCTTCAGCACAATGCCTCCCAGATCATAAACCGCTTCCGCATGGTCCACATCTGCCGTGTAGATAACGATCATTTTTATCTGTTTGATACGATCCAGCTCATGGTTTATTGCATAACGCTTTATCACTCTCGCAATATAATTTATGTATTTCACAAAATTTTCCTGGTTATGGGCTGATTCATAATCCATGATCCCGATTGAGCCGTCACTCAGCAGAAATAAATTGTCAAGCCGCAGCTCATTGCTTTCGATCACCGGTAAATTCGTAGGCAGAATATCTACGATTTTTAACTGGTGAATTCCAAAGGGAGCCAGTGATTTTCCCTTAAGCGCCTCCGCCATAACCTTAGCGGTTACATCCTTATTCTGGTATGCAATATCTCCCATATTTCTTCCTTTCTTCTATTATACTTTAATCAACAGGTAACTTCAAGAAAATACGATTGCAACCGCATCACCAGCTTTCTTATTTATTCTCTTTCGTAATACAATACAATGGAGTTTTTCGTGGAGACCACTAAGAGATAAAGAATCATTTTCGCACAGGAAAGAACTCCCCGCGGAACTCTTTCATATTACCCGATCGCAGCCGCTATGTCAATATGAAAAACGGTGCGTGAAAAAATTATCACACGTTACAAACAGGACTCTGATTATTTTCATGAGATACCTGTTCGAATCGAGCGCTATCTGTTATAATTGAAACGGCCGCAGGCGGATTATAAGAATATACGCCCCCTGCCGCCGGTTACTGAATTACTTACAGGATCATGGAGGAATATCATGAGTTACGCAGATACTTTATTCATACAGAATTGCAGAGAAATCTTATCAAACGGCGTATGGGATACGGACAGCGAGGTGCGTCCGGTCTGGGAGGATGGCGCTCCCGCCCATACCATAAAGAAATTCGGCATCATCAACCGTTACGATCTGTCAAAGGAGTTTCCCATCCTGACGCTCCGCCGGACCGCGTTTAAATCCGCAATCGGTGAGCTGCTTTGGATCTGGCAGAAAAAATCCAGCAACATTCACGACTTAAGCAGCCACATCTGGGACTCCTGGGCCGATGAGAACGGAAGCATCGGAAAGGCATACGGCTACCAGCTGGGAATTAAGCATAAATACAAAGAGGGCGAGTTCGATCAGGTGGACCGGGTTCTCTATGATCTGAAGCACAACCCACTAAGCCGCCGGATCATTACCAGCCTGTATAATCATCAGGATCTTCACGAGATGAATCTCTATCCCTGCGCCTACAGCATGACATTCAACGTATCCGGGAATGTGCTGAACGGGATTTTAAACCAGCGCTCCCAGGACATGCTGACCGCAAACAACTGGAATGTCACTCAGTACGCGGTTCTGCTTCACATGTTTGCCCAGGTCAGCGGCTTAGAGGCCGGAGAACTGGTCCATGTCATCGCAGACGCCCATATTTACGACAGACATGTGCCGATTGTTAAGGAAATGATTGAAAAAGTGCCCTATAAGGCGCCGGCGTTCCTTATGGACCGCGAGGTTCAGGATTTCTATCAGTTTACGAAAGACCATTTCCGGCTGGAGAATTATCAATACCATACGTTTACGGATAAGATTCCGGTTGCCATCTAGAATCGCAGAAAAAGAATACCAGAAAGAAGATCAGTATTTCGGTGCCTGTACAGCAAAAACCGGCAGGCATCGGAATACTGATCTTCTGTTTTTAAATATACTGGGTCATATTTTCATATTTTTTATAAGTAATCTCCTCATTCCCTGCCCTTAACCTTCCCTTCTCTCTGTCATAAGCAGGCTTCCTCTCTTTGCATGCCAGCAGAAATTCTTCCAGACTTCCATAATCTTTCCGGCTTCCGCAGATACAGACGTAAGCAGCATCCCTGCTTTTTACCCTGTATTCGCAGTGAAACATCAGGTCATCATAAGCCGTAAACGGGGCGCTGCACCAAAGTGCCACGTATCCGCCGCCAGCGCTGCCGGCCAGCCACGTCTCTTCTATTATTTCATATGAAAATCTGGAGGATGGCCAATATACATGGGTAAATGGAATCGGATGGGTCTCCGGAATCCGGTAAATCGCACAGAGAACCTCTTTTACCTGTTTTAAAGCCGGCATAATTCCGTTGCCAAACCAGTACCCAGGCCTTGTGGTACAGCTTTCACAGCTTCCACCCGGATGGTTTACAAACACCACCGCCGCCGGATCGAGAGCGGCATACCACATGTGCTGCTGATAGCCGTATACACCGGGCTCAAACTGGGTTGTTCCGTGAAAACATTCGTTTAATGATTTCACATACGAGAAGCTTCCGGTATCGGCATCCGGCTGTTCACTTATATTTTCCCATTTCCGCACTCTGCCGTCGCGTCTTGGAGATTCCACGGAGGTCAGCATGTAATCCTCCTGTTTTTCCACACAGATTCTGGCATTGCTCTCCTCATAGACGAGAGACGCCGGGCTGTACATCACCTCCTTAAGCCCCTCAGGCAGCCGGTACTTGCTGGTAGCCAGGAAGATGATCCACTCACTGAACTGGTCCGGCGCCTCCGGATCTATTAAATTAATCAGACACTGAATATCCTGCTTATAAGGGTACAGCGCCTCCCGGTATACCCGTCCCATAGGTGAAATGGAGACTCCCTGAAAGGTCTGGACTGCCAGATCCTTTAATAGCCGGTCCGCCGCCTTCCACGCAAGAGCCGACAACTCCCCGTCACAAAAATCAACCACATTTAAGATAGCGGCAAAGGTGATAGGGGTGTAGCCGCCGCTGTGGAATTCATCGAAGCCCTCTCTTTCTGTCTGAACCAGCCAGTCACGGATCCTCTGCCGCGCAGTCTCCTTCATCTCCCGTCCGGTCTTTCCGGAACGGATAAATAATTCCTCCGGATAAATGTCACCTGCCACATAAGCGCTGACAAAAAACATCAGAGAATGATTCTCACTCCAGAAGCACATGCCGTCACTGCCCGCCTCATCCATCCAGTAGCGGTAGTTTATCATGACTTCTTTGCACCGTGCTGCCATGGCTTCATTCATGGGATACAGCTTCATAAAACGGACCATGGCGCAGGTAAGAAAGTCTGAACAGTCCCGTCTGCTTTCGATCTGGTCAAAAGACTTATAAATCTCCCGCTCATCTTCCGGGTCCACTCTGCCTGAGGCGAAACGTGCCAGAATCGGATACATGGAAAAGCTTTCCGAATCTCCCCTTGGAATCTGTTTCACACCGGCAATTCTCTCAAAGACGCGCCTTTTGTTTTCTTCCGGGTCTGCGTTCTCTCCCTTTTGAATGGTCAGCAGCTCCTGTCGTTCAAAGCTTCTTGACAGGGTCTGGTCCGATACGGTAACCACAATCTTCAGATAGGGCTTATCCGGTGCCAGAGCCAGCTCTGTCTCTCCCCTCAGCGTTATCCCGGAATAACGGTTACGGTACTCCGTAAAATCCACCGGCCTGGCATCGTAGATCAGGCGGCTTCCTTCCGGCGCCGGAGCGGGAAATACCATTGTTTTTTCTCTGATCATGATTCCTGACAGCCAGTCTGCTGCTTGCGAACAGAGCGCGGCCTTCTCTGCATCCGGCAGCGTCACTGAAAGCATTTCCCTTTCCTGCCCCGGAATCTGGATTCCAAACAGGGTTCTCGTGTCCCGGACGCCTAAGTTCACCAGCCTGATATAGATGGTATTGTCCCCCTTTTTTAAAGGCAGCTTCATGATCTTCCGGCTGATGGGTTTATATACGGGAGTCTCAATTCCCCCCATAAACACCCCATTCACCCAGAGATCCACCGCAGCGTAACTCCAGAGCCAGACCTCCGCCTCCATCTCCTCCCGGGCATTCAGTATCGTAGCAGCGTGAAGCTCCACCCTGGTCAGCATCGGATAGAAGGAAGACCGGTCCACAAACCAGCTTCCATACGTGTACTCGTACTCCCATGGCAGTCCCAGGGCGCTCAAAGCCCCCAGAACGATGGGACCAGCCGGCATAACCGGATCGTGATCCGCTGCCTCGGACCGCATCATTTTTTCACAGGCAAGCTGATTTTTATCCGCCGCACTGCTGGAGAAGTCCGTCTCTTTTCTCCCGCTCACCAGATAATTTGTAATAAAGCCATATTCATTTAACTGATATTTCATGTTTTCTCTCCTCTTTTCCTCTCGATCACGCCCTGGTACAGCATTGCATAAATTCCTGAGTAATAGCGCCTGATATCTGCGTCAGGTGCTATTACTCAGGAATTTATGCAACGCTGTACTAGCTTATCCCTTCACCGCTCCGGCGGTCATACCACCCATGAACTGTCTGCTGGCAAACAGATATACCAGAATGATCGGTATCACCGCTATGGCCGATCCGGCAAACAGAATGTTCCATGCCGCCGCGCCGTCTCCTGCATTCTGAAGAGCTACGACACCTACCGTCAAAGGCCGCAGTTTTTCATTGGTCATGGTAAAAATCAAAGGCAGAATATATTCATTCCAGCCTCCGCGGAAGGACAGCAGCGCAACACTGGCCAGCGCCGGCTTTAATACCGGAAGAATAACCCGGCTGTAGATACCGAAGAAACTGCAGCCGTCCATCTTGGCCGCTTCGTCCAGTTCCTTCGGCACGCTGTTCATAAAACCGTGGATCAGGAACACATAGGTGGCCTGACCACCTCCTGCCGAAATCAGGATTATGGAAAGCATGGATTTATTCATATTCAGCTTAACTGCCAGTTCAAACAGCGGACGCAGGGAAGCACTGCCCACATTAATAAACATAAACATGACCATCGCATTGTAGATCAGGCTTTTGAAACGAAATTCCCGCCTTGAAAATACGTATCCCGCCATACTGCTGACTGCCAGAGAGACGAACATGACACCGAAGCTCAATACGAGGCTGTTTACGGTATACCGGGAAAAATTCCCCATGTTCCACGCCTGAATGTAGTTATCAAGAACGAATTTCTCAGGAAGAATATTTAACCCGCCGCTTACCAGCTCACTGTTGGTCTTAAAAGATCCAAGAATAATATAAACCACCGGATAGACCGTCAAAACGGCCAGAATCAACAGCAGAATGAAAATCACCGCATTGGTCATTTTCGTCTTTTTGGATTTCACTGCATGAATTGTTTTTTCTCTTGCCATCACCGCTCCCCCATTCTATGATATTTCATCCATCTTTTTGCTGAATTTCAAGTAAACAATCGTAATGAGGCCCACGATTACTGCCGAAATAATACTTAAAACAGAACCATAGCCGATCTGGAGCTGAGATGCCTTGCCGGAAGTCCCGAATACCATTTCAAATATGTAAGAGAACATCACGTGGGTACGGTTATTGGGGCCGCCGCCAGTAAGTACCAGGATGGACTGGTAATCCTTAAATGCCGTGGTGATGGCCAGCATAATGACCACCTTCAGCACGGGCCCCAGCATGGGAAGCGTGATACGGAAGAAGGTCTGCACTCCATTTGCCCCATCGATCTGGGCACTCTCATAGACATCCGCAGGAATTCCGGTCAACCCAGAGATCAACAGTATCATATAGTTGCCGAAGGCACCCCAGATAGCCACGATGACCACCGCTGCCATGGCGGTCCTGGAACTTCCGAGCCAGTCAACAGGGACTCCAATAACGCCCGCTGCCAGAAGATAACCGTTTAGCACCCCGTTGTAGGTGGCAAATATGAAGTACCAGATCAGGCTGTATACCGCAGAACTGATGACTGTAGGCAGGAAAAATATTCCCTGAAACAACCCGCTCCCAAACCGTTTTCTCTGAAGCAGAACGGCGGTCACCAGGGACAGGGGAATCACAAACAGCAGCTTCATAACCGCGTATTCAAAGGTATGCAGGACGCTGTTCCAGTATATCTTATCCGTAAGCACCCGTTTAAAATTGTCCAGACCGACAAAATATGCCTTGAATCCGTTATAATCATAAAACACGTACCGGATCAGCCAGAGAAATGGATACACGGACATGACCAGAATAAAAAAGATGGTCGGAAGCAGCATAATCCACATGGTAATGTCACCTTTTTGCCAGCTCTTTTTCATCCGCCGTCCGAATGATTTTTTCGTATTCATAACCTTTACTCCTTCCAAATGGAAACCGGCTGCTGCAACAGTCTATTTGCAGCAGCCGGCTCCTTTCAATTTACTGAGTTTTTATTAATTGTCCAGATACTCTATGGTTCCCTCTCCCGGATGAAGAGGATCGTAATCCTTAATCACGAGCCGTTTTGTCTTACCCATCTTTACTTCTTTATCGAGAGCAGCGTTATACGTCTTATTTAAATTATCAATCGTCTCATCGATGTCTGGACCGCCCTGCAGACATGCATTCCACAACGCATCGCGGTAATTCTCTCCCTCCGGTGTTACCGACGGTGCTACCGGAAGTACCGCTTCATAATCTGCGCCGGTAAAGTCTGCCATGCGGCCGATCTTGGATTTATCGATTTTTTCGTCCATATACTGAGAAATCGGAAGAGAATAGCCGTTCTCAAAGTATCCCTTTAAAACTTCCTCTGATCCAAAGTATTCGATCACCTCCCATGCCTCCTGCGGATGCTCCGTAAACGCGCTCATCAGCCAGCCGGTATTGGGGTTGGCATATTCGCAGCCTTCGATCCTGCCGTTTAATGTGGGAAGGTCTGCTACCGCCCATTCAATCTGTGCCGGAAACTGCTCCGTCAGCACGGTTGCTTCCTGGGAAGCATTTGCGTGGATTGCCGCGTGCCCCTCGGAGAACTGTACACGGGCCGGATCAATCTTCATGGATGCCGATCCGGGGAAGACACTGTTTTCCTCAAACATCTGGCGGGTCACTTCCAGCCATGGCTTAAAGCCAGTAAAATCAAAGGTCCCCGTCTTATAGTCGTAGGGTGTGACACCGCTCATCTCCGCAGAGTGTTCCAGCCAGCGCTCGAACGGACCGCTCATACCGGGGAATATGATTCCATAGTACTCTCCGTTTCCCGCCTCTGTGATCTTCTTAACCACTTCAGGAAGCTCGCCGATAGATTTGGGAATTTCCAGGCCCAGCCCGTCAAATATTTCCTTGTTGTAAATAAATCTGGAACCGCTTCTCTTCCCGCATGGAACCCAGTAGATCTCATCCCCCATCACATTGGCCCCTTCGTATAAGTGGTCATCTACTTCATTGATCGTTCTGAATTCATCGGTTATAAAATCATTGATGGGCTGTACGATTCCGTTATCTACGAAATTCTTAAAATCCGTGATGTTCACCTGAGTAAATATATCAGGTGACTGCCCGGAATTGGCGGCCATACTCAGTAAATTCACGTAGTTTTCCGTCTGTACCACATACTCAATCTCAATATGGTCATTCGTGTTGTTGAACTCCTCGACTATCTTATTCATATAATCCAGGTCATGGCGGTTCTCTGTCCATACAGTGATCTTAACTCGGTCTCCGGAAGCCGCACTGCTTCCTGCCTCATTTGCCCCGGTCCCCTCTGCCGCCAAGGCTCCAGATGTAAGATCTGCTGTATTCTCTTTCGTTTCCCCCTGTGAGCATGCCGTAAGAGCTGAAACAGCCATTAATCCCGCCAGACTCAGCGCCGCTATCTTCTTTCCTTTTCTCATAGTTTTTACTCCCTTTCCGTTTGCTTTGTGATCTGTTCGTTTTGTACTGTTTTTGTTTGTCTGTGCTCACATATTACTGCATATTTTCCATGACTCACATGGCATTTTTTACTGTCTATGCGGCATTTTTTTCGAACTGTACAAATCTCACGTCAATTTATTGCTTTCCATTATTCACAATGCTATAATGGCCTTGCTTTAAAATTTCAACCTTGTTTTGAGGAGAATCCTATGAATTCGTTATCAGCTATCACCCTTCTCATCGTGGATGACGAAGCCGAGATCCGTACCGGACTTCGCAGCATCATTCCCTGGGAAGATTATTCTGTCACTGTCATCGGGACAGCTGCAAGCGGTGCAGAAGCGCTTGACAAGATACGTTATTATGAACCGAATATTGTAATCACCGACATTCAGATGCCTGGAATGAACGGGCTGGAACTTGTCCGCCGGGCCAGGGAGGAACAGTTTGAGTGCTCCTTCATCATCTTAAGCGGTTACGATGATTTTGAGTACGCAAGAACTGCCATCCGGTACGGCATTGAAGATTATCTTCTGAAACCGATCTCCATAAAGGAATTGACCAATCTGATCTGTAAGCTGAAAGAATCTATTGTGGATAAAAGAAATCTTCATACCGATCAATTATCAACACTTCACAAATTGAGGAAAGCCGAAGTATCGCTTCACAGGCAGAACCTGATTCCCCAGCTGTTAAGAGGGGAGCTGGCAGAGGAAGAGCTGGGAAGTATTTCTTCTCAATACGGACTGCTCATCCGGAACACACAATCCTGTGTGGTACTGATCCAGACGTTCCGAACCCGCTTCGATCCGGATGAGAATGTGGAGCTGAATCAAAGTCTCGTTGCATTAAAGAAAATCCTGGAGAATGAACTGGCTGACAGTCCCGTTCTCATCTCCGAATATCCACCGGATGGACTGATTCTCGTTGTCAATCTGCCTTTTCATCATCACACGCAGGAGTCTCTTTCAAAACTGCTGAACCGCTGTCTGGCCTCCTGGCGAGGGGATAATCTGGCGGCGGCCATCGGAAAACCGGTACCATCACTGTCCGAAATTCCCGCCTCTTACCAGAATGCCCGACAGGCCATCACATGGCATATCTATCCGGAAGCCGGTCTTGTCATAGAACCAGAAGTGACAAACTGCCTTCCGCCGCCGGTCATCATGCCCGGCGATGATATCCTTCAGGCAGTTTTAAGAAATGATCCGAAGGACATCCGGCTGCAGTTTACCTCTTATTTTGACAGCCTTATCACCGCCCCGCTACCGCCGCCCTCTTATCTCTACAGTATGTGCAATTATATCATCATTACAATTCAAAGCCAGCTGGCTGATTATCTGGGCGGCCCCCCGATCAGCTTTACCGGCAACTCCTATGCCGCGCTGTCGAATCTCTCTTCCCTGGAAGAGGTCAGGAGCTGGATGTGTGAGATTTTAAACGGTTTTGCCAACGAACTCGCCGTCAGCCGGGCTACCAAGAACGAGCCTCTGATTGAAAAGGCCATCGCCTACCTCCATGCCAACCTGCTTAAGAATCCGCATACGGAGGAGGTCTGCAGTTATCTGGGATTAAGCAAAAGCTACTTCAGCACGTATTTTAAAAATAAGACCTCTTTAAATTTCCGTGATTATCTGCTGGATTTAAAAATCAGCTACGCCCAGGAGCAGTTAAAACATCCTGATATTACAGCAGGCGATGTGGCAATCCTTCTCGGATACGAGGATTACCGGTCTTTCAGCCGCGCATTTAAAACACGTACCGGCCTGACGCCTTCCGATTATCAGAAGCAGTATACCGGAGAAGGAAGGCGCTGACTATGAGAAACTGGTTTTCTAATCTAAAATTTCGGTACAAGCTGCTGATCGGCATGATCGCCATCACCACGGCAGCCCTGCTGCTGATCAGTCAGCTGTCCTACTCCTATTTTTACAAGCGAAACACCAGGGAGGTTCTGAAAAAAGCAGAACAATCGGTGGAAACTGCCGGAGCCGTACTTTCCTCCCAGTTTCAGTCCCTCTCCGCCGCTACGAACAATCTTCTGGTAAGAAAGCCGTTTCCCGATATGATTGCCGATATTGCCAATAACAGCTTCGACGGTTACTCCGGTTATTATCAGGCGGCTTCCGATGAGATGGCTTCCTTCTTCCAAAACCATGCCCAGGTCAACAACATTCTGATCTGCGGAGAAAATGGCTTTCTTTTCAGTCCCTATTCTCTCGGATTCGACGGCAGCTTTGAAACGCTTTTTACAGAAAACATCTGGGAATATCCTCTTATTACCGTATTTCCAACCCGTCAGAATTTACTGTTCCGGCAGGGAGGCGCTATCCCCGTCTCCTATCCGGTCTCCTACAGCAGGGGAACCGGTACCTTTGCATACCGCGATACAGAAGGCAAATATAAGGCGCGGGTCATTATTTTGATGGATACGGGACAGATCCGGTCATACTTTGACCAGATGTCCAACGGCTATACTTACTGCATGTATCTGGCCGACTCCAGTGGAATTCCCCTGGATATACAGGAAGAGACGTATCCCGATGCCTTTGGGACCAGTCTGGAAGCATTGGTAGCACAGACGGATAATCTCCGCGGAGAGCATCTGGCCATAGACCGGGACGAGCTGGTGGTTTCAACGGCTGCTATCCGTTTTTGTGATCTTAAGGTAGTCCATATCAGCCGAAAATCCGCACTCACCGGCGATATTCAGGAATTCCGGTCTTTCTTTTTTATGGTATGGCTGTTCTGTTCTGCCGCAGCAGCCCTGCTGGCATTCGGCCTGTCCCATTTCCTGACAAGGGATATTAAAACGCTGGGAGATATTATTGCTCAAATCAACCGCCGTACCTACCAGACAAAGGTCATATTTCCCCGCTCTGATGAGATCAGCCTGTTGGGAAAACAATTGAACCAGATGTATGATACGATTCAGCTCCAGTTACTGCAGATTAAAGAAGAGGAACAGAAAAAAGCCAGGGCGGAGATTCAGATGATGTCGGAACAGATCAATCCGCACTTTCTGTATAATACACTGGAATGTATTCATTTTCAAATATTAAACGGACACTCCGATACGGCGGGAAGTATGCTGGAAAGCCTGGGACGCTATCTGCGGATCACGCTGAGTGTGGGGCAAACCTTCATTTCTGTCGAAAAGGAGGCAGAACACGTTACCTCCTACATGGAGATCATGAACCGTCATTCCAGGGAGGGCGTTCATTTTACCTGTCAGATCGATTCGCATCTGAAAAACTGCAAAATTATGAAGGTACTTCTTCAGCCGCTTGCTGAGAACTGCTTAAAGCACGGCTTTGGAAACATGAGTCCGGAGACATGGCCTGTTGCACCGCAGATCACAATATCCATCACCTTAGATCAGACTCACACCCACATGGTCATCGAGGTGTCCGACAACGGGAAAGGGATTGATATCTCCAAAGCCACAGCCTGTCTGACCGAGGAACAGCCGGAAGGCAGAGATCACTTTGGGCTGAACAATATTTATCGCAGACTCATGGCGTGCTACGGCACAGAAGCCAATATATCCTTTGTCAGTATTCCTTATTTGAAGAACAGCGTCATCGTTACCATTCCGTATGACAGGAATGAATTTTCAAACACACACTAATGCACAAAAATCCCCCCCGGCTCTGTCGAGACCGGGGGGGGATATATAAGTCTGTTCCTGATTCTAAGATCGTGTAAAACGTTGTAAATATGCTTCTGCTTTCCCTCTGTCCATGGAAAAGCGTTTCTGCAGCTTTTCGACGATTCTTTCTTCTGAAACACCGTCTTCTCTGTTATCCTCAATCAATGCCTGTATTCCTTTTTCCATTCCTTTTTCCATTCCCTCATCAATCAGCATCTGTCCGATCTGTGTCATCCGCATTTCCTCCTTAATCTGCCTTTTATAGGCTTCGTCTATCAGCTTGTCAGAAAACGTCAAAATACCTGCAAGCGCTTCCAAAGCCTGTTTTCGGTCTGCAATTCTCTTCGCCAGTTCTACTGCCGAGATGATCACCGGCTGTTTTTCCTTCTTTCCCTTTACGGTTAGCGGCAGTATCATCAGCTCCATTAATTCCTCGTCGGTCAAACGTTCTCCTGCATCTATCCGCTGCCTGATCCTGTCGTACTGCGCCTTTGTGTCTGCTTCCACCAAAAAGGTGGGTTCAATCTTCAGCACAATGCCTCCCAGATCATAAACCGCTTCCGCATGGTCCACATCTGCCGTGTAGATAACGATCATTTTTATCTGTTTGATACGATCCAGCTCATGGTTTATTGCATAACGCTTTATCACTCTCGCAATATAATTTATGTATTTCACAAAATTTTCCTGGTTATGGGCTGATTCATAATCCATGATCCCGATTGAGCCGTCACTCAGCAGAAATAAATTGTCAAGCCGCAGCTCATTGCTTTCGATCACCGGTAAATTCGTAGGCAGAATATCTACGATTTTTAACTGGTGAATTCCAAAGGGAGCCAGTGATTTTCCCTTAAGCGCCTCCGCCATAACCTTAGCGGTTACATCCTTATTCTGGTATGCAATATCTCCCATATTTCTTCCTTTCTTCTATTATACTTTAATCAACAGGTAACTTCAAGAAAATACGATTACAACCGCATCACCAGCTTTCTTATTTATTCTCTTTCGTAATACAATGGAGTTTTTCGTGGAGACCACTAAGAGATAAAGAATCATTTTCACACAGGAAAGAACTTCCTGCGGAACTCTTTCATATTACCCGATCACAGCCGGTATGTCAATATGAAAAACAGAGCGGCTTCCTGCAAGATTGCGGAACCGCTCTGTCCATTCATTTCATTCAATATTTAATTCAGATATTTTCTAAGTGTCTTTCTCACCGCACCGGCTCCGGCAATTTCCTCCAGGAACATCGCTTCTGTCAGGCTGCCGATCCCGGCATCATACAAATTAACACCAAAAATATTCTCGTTGGAAAGAATCGGCTTCAGCTGCCCTGCATACGTCTCCGGCTTTCCCGCCTCAACGCCCTGCAGCCATCCCTTAAGTTCCGGAACCATCGGATCGGCCGAGAGCTCAAACGGTTTCAGCTCATCATCCACAGCCAGCAGATAACGGCACCATCCGGCAATCGCCAGCGGAATAAAGGTCAGTTTCTTCGCGTCGCCGTACCGTTCCACATACGATTTGATCGTCTCGCCGTACCGGATTCCCACCTTCTGGGAGGTGTCACTTGCGATTCTCTGCGGCGCGTCCGGGATAAATGGATTCGGAAGCCTGTCATAGATGACTTCGTTCACAAAAGCCTCCGGGGAAAGAATCTTCGGATCGGTTACCACCGGCATACCTTCTGTCAAACCGATTTTTTCCACCAGCGCCCTGAGCTCGGGATCCTTCATCTCCTCCGCGATCGAGGTGTAGCCGAGAATACAGCCGTATACGGCCAGCGCCGTATGCAGCGGATTTAAGCAGGTGGTTACCTTCATGCGTTCCACCCTGTTTACCGTATCTCTGTCTGTCATATAGACTCCCGCTTTTTCGAGCGCCGGCCTTCCTGCCGGGAACTTATCCTCAATCACCAGATACTGCGGCCCCTCCGCATTGACAAACGGTGCGATATACGTCCTCTTAGACGTGATCACCGGGTGCATGGCGGCGACTCCGTCGGCCTCCAGCTGCTCCGCCAGGGAAACGCTTGGTCTTGGCGTAATCTTATCGATCATGGACCAGGGGAAAGCGATCTTTTCTTCGTTCTTTAAATATTCCAGGAAACCATCGTCCGCAAAGCCTTTTTTCTTCCATTCCTCCGCCATGGTGAGAATGGAATTTTGAAGCTTCTCTCCGTTATGGGAGCAGTTATCCATACTGACAACGGCCAGCGGCGCGGCGCCCTGTCTGTACCGCTCCAGTAAAAGGGCGCAGACGACAGCCATGGCGCCGGCCGGATGCTCCGGCCCATTGTCGATATCGTTCTGAACGAATGGGAAATACGTCCCATCCGCCCCCTTCAGTGCATAACCCTTTTCCGTGATGGTGAAGGATACCATCTGAAGAGATGGGCTTATAAAAATAGTACGCAGGCGTTCCCATTCCTGCACATCAGCGGAATCCGCCTTCACGCCTTCCGCGATCGAGGCGATCACCTTCTTCTCCGTGCTCCCATCTGCCTTTAAGGTGATTAAAAGGGCCAGATCGTCGAACGGCTCATAGATCTTGTCCATGATGTCAAAATCAAAGGTTTCCGCCGCGATGATCCCCGTGTCGGCAAGTCCTTCCTCCAGAAGCGCATCCTGAAGACCCGCAATGAAGCCGCGGAAGATATTACCCGCGCCGAAATGCACCCAGCCCGGCGCCTCTTTTGTCTTTTTCACCATTGCTGCCCTGTCATAGGAAGGAATCTCAATACCCGCTTTCTCCCATGCCTGTCTTTCCTGTAATCCTGTATCTGTTAAATTCATCTTTACACCTCTCTCATTTATTCCCGCGAGCAGCGAGCCAGGTGCCATGCCTGCATGAACATCTGGCGATAGCATGCCCCGCTTTATCGGGTACTGCCGCTAGTGCCTGCGGCGGGGTGTTTAGCCCTCACGCAATGCAGCGCTGATCAGAAAATCCTCGGCAAAGCCGTCATTCTTCCGTTTTTCCTCCGCCTCGCCGCTGGTAAACAGCTCCGCGTATTTCTCCACCAGGAACCGCTCCTCATTCACCATTTTATTCAAATGAAGGGCCAATAGCCGGTGCATCCGTTCTTCGTCACGCTCCAGAACGGCCTCCATCAGCTCTTTGTGCTGCTGCACCACTCCATCGCTGATTCCGGTCTCCGTCAGGGAAAGCAGCCGGATACGGCGGTAATCGCCTGAGTTCGCATGGATGATGTGAGCGCAGGTATCCCGTTTTACTACCTGGTAAAATACGGAGTGAAACACGATATCCTCCTCCAGAAATCCGCGGCAGTCCCTGTCCTTCACGATTTTTTCCTGCCGGTCCAGAGACGCCTTTAAGGCCGCGGCAGCCTCCGAAGCCCGGTCATGGCCATTCAAAGCCATGAATTCCAGCATTACCTGTTCTTCCACACAGCTTCTCAGAAAACGTTCATTGTCGGCCCTCCGGAAATCGATCTTCGATACCATCGTTCCCTTCTGCGGCAGAAATGTGATGAGGCCCTCTTTGGAAAGCCGGATCAGCGCTTCCCTGACCGGGGTTCGCCCCGTCCCGTACGCATCACAGACGTCTTTTATGCTGAAAACCAGGCCGGGTCTCAGCTTTAAATCCAGGATATCCGTTCTGAGCACGTCATACATGAGATCTTCCCGGCTACCCATTCTTTCTGATCGCTTCCCATAAGCCCTGTAAATACATAGCGCCCAATGCACGGTCGTACAGGCCGTAGCCAGGCATCGCATCCTCGCCCCAGATGGCACGGCCGTGATCCGGACGTATACAGCCGTCAAAGCCGGTGTCGTAAAGCGTCTTCATGATTTTATACATATCCATGGAGCCGTCGGAAGACAGGTGCGCGGCCTCCTCGAAGTCCCGGTCGGAATTGTATTTTAAGTTCCTGACATGGGCAAAGGCTATTCTTCCCTTTGCGGCCTCGATGATACCCGGAATATCATTGTTCTGATTGGAGCCCAGGGATCCGGTACAGAGCGTCAGACCGTTGTACGGCTTATCGACTGCCTTTAAGAATTTTTCAATGTGAGCCTTATCCGTAATGATTCTCGGAAGTCCAAATATCGGCCACGCCGGATCGTCCGGATGGATTCCCATGCGGATGTCGTATTTCTCGCAGACCGGCCCGATGGCTTCCAGGAAATAAACGAGATTGGAGAACAGCTTCTCCTCATCGACCTCCCGGTACATAGCAAATAAATCTGCCAGCCTGCCCATACGCTCCGGTTCCCATCCCGGCATGACATAACCGGCTGACATGGCTTCGATGGATTCCCTCATATGCTCCGGGTCAATCTTGTCGATGATATCCTGATTGTAAGCGAGAACCGTAGAGCCGTCCGCCCTCTTTCTGGCCAGCTCAGAACGTGTCCAGTCAAACACAGGCATAAAGTTATAACACACCATATGAATGTCTTCCTCGCCCAGGCGTTCCAGCGTCGTGATGTAGTTGTCAATATAGCGGTCTCTGTCCTTTGCCCCTGTCTTGATATCGTCATGGACGTTGACTGATTCAATTCCAAGAATGGAAAGCCCCGCATCCTCGACGGTCTTCTTTAAGCTTCTGATCTCTTCCCTTTCCCAGACCTCTCCCGGCTGCGTTCCGTAGAGTGTCGTGATGACGCCTCTCACGCCCGGAATCTGACGGATCTGTTCCAGAGTTACGGTGTCATAGCCTGGTCCATACCAGCGAAGTGACATATTCATATGATTTTCCTCCTGATGATAAATAAGATTGGTTTACAGTTCCCACTATACTGATATATTAGTACTAATATATCAGTTTGTACAGAGGATTTTTAACGGAATTCCACCTGCTTTTTTATGAAATATGTCTAAATAGCTTTCGCCAATTGCCCGCCGGATATGTATAGAAGCTTGTTTTTCAGGAATTTTATACGTATTACTGCAAAAGCCGCTCAACTCGGAAGCCTGGCTGATTATCTCTCACGGCATTTACCACCTGCAGCCGCCAGCCATGCACATTTTCCCGCCTTCTATCAGTTTCCTACTGTTTATCTGCAATCTTCGACATCACCATACCTGTGATCCCCATGAAAGCCAGTGCCGGCAGACAGCTGATCACCATCATCAAAAATCCAAACAGCCCCTTAAAATGGCTGATAAAAAGCAGACTCTCCGGCAGTGTTACCTTATCATAGATCCAGTGGATCAGTTCCGGGGCCTTTAGTAAAGAAATATCCATAAGTCCAATCTCCGCCATCAAAAATGCAGCCAATATCAAAAGAAAAGAGATAACCGCTGCCTTCTCTCCATTACTTTCAACCTGTTTTACAGCTTCTGTGCTCATGTTTTGTCCTCCTGTCGCAGTCTTTTCTGTTACTGAACTGCATTATAAAGCCGGACTGTGTCTGTTTTGTGAAAATTTATTATAAAATATATGAATTTAAAATGAATCTGCTTTGCTCAAAAAAAATACCGCCAATCACCTGCATGCAATTGACGATAACTATCATCTGGCTTTCCTACAATCGTTGATTCTCCCTATAAATCCCCCAAACCAATATCGTGTGGATTACAACATTTTCCTGCGCTTATGAGCAGTAATAATCGTATAGCTGAACACATTGACTGTTATGATACAGGCTTCATTCTCCGCATACCAGTTCTTTCCCTTTCTGGTTATACCAGTGTTTACGTTTTCAATCACCGCTCTGCACCACGCCACCACATCATCCGTATTCAATGTCAGATTCTTCTTAATCCGCACCACCCCCAAATCTGTGGTATGCAGTTTATCTATGTTCACAAGCAATTCATTTCTATTATCACAATCCATCTTCCTAATCTCCCAGACTACATTTTCAAATATTTTCCGTTCTCATTTCTCCTCTTCCTCCAGAAGCGTATAATCCCGTTCAAATAATTCCTCGCAGACCTCCAGCTTCAGCCGGTTCCACTCCAGCTTCTCCAACAGCTTTTCCCTCACAAACCGTTTGCTCTTCTGCCTGTAATGAGGCAAATGATTCTGTTCGATAATGTTCTGGAGCTCCGCCCGCCACAGAATGGCAAGCTGCAATTCCCGCTTCATTTTAGGATTCTGCTGCGCTGGACGCATTTCCTCAATCACGATCTCTCTGCCGTTCACAGAAACAACCAGCACTCCCCAATAGGCCGGAATATGCTCTTCTACGTGTTTCGCGTGCGATCTGCCGATCACGACGTAATTCTCGTCACAGTATTTGTCGTAGTCACGGATCTGCCTCTTCAGACGCTCGTACGTATCCGCATCACTCTTAATCTCCAGCCCCGTGATTCTGCCCTCCGTCACCATCAAGACGTCAGCCCTCGATTTTCCGATGATTTTCTCCTCAAACATCCTTGCTTTCCCGAACCGCTCTTCCAGGTAGTCAAACAGGGGCTCCCTGATATCGCAGTCGTAAAGCAGCGCATCCATTCTTTCCATATCCCATAACCTCGTCGTTTTGTCCTACAGAAATTATAGGTTCTGGCTCTTTCCCTGTCAAGAACAGTCGGCTTCTCCCCTCTCTTTCCTGAAAAATGCGCAACGGTTCGCAGGACTATCCTCTGATACCCCTGCGCGTTTTATAACATACTTTTAAACTTTAGCTGCTAATACGAATTCAACTGCCTTCCTCACGCCTTCACAGCCCATCTCATCTTCGTCGACCGCGCCCGTCCGTTCCTCAGGCACTCCTCCGCCGACGGCCGTATCACCTCATCCGCGATCTCACTGTAAACGCCTTCCTTCTTCAGGCGTTTAAAGGATTTCTTCACCAGCCTGTCCTCGCCGGAGTGGAAGGTCAGGATCGCCACACGGCCTCCCGGCGCCAGCACGCCCGGAAGCGCCTCTAAGAATGAGTAGAGCACTTCAAACTCGCTGTTCACATCGATCCGCAGCGCCTGAAATGTCCTCTGACACGATTTTTTCACCGCTTCCTTCCGGTCCGTTTCCGGCACTGCTGAGAGAGCCCTCTCAATAACCTGGCGGAGGTGCGTCGTCGTATCGATCGGATTGCCCTTTTTAATCTCCAGGACGACGGCTCTGGCGATCTCCTCCGCGTATGGCTCGTCCGCATTTTCCAGAAGCATACCCCGCAGCTCTTCCTCGTCGATTGTGCGCAGGCGCTCCGCGGCCGTGATTCCCTTCTCCGGATTCAGCCGCAGATCCAGCGGGCCCTCGGTTTTATAAGAAAATCCGCGGTCGGGATTGTCGATCTGCATGGAAGATACGCCGAGATCCGCCAGCACAAAATCGAACGGGCCCACCTCGGCCCCCACGCGGCCGACATTCGCAAAATTCTCCTGAATTATTGTCAGTATTTCCGGGCCGAAGCCCTGGCTCTGTAAGCGTTCCCGTGTCTTTACAAGCTCGATGGGATCGATATCAAGGGCGTAGAGATGGCCCTCCGACTGCAGGCACTTTAACATTTCCCGGGTATGGCCGCCGTAGCCAAGCGTGGCGTCAAGCCCCTTCTGCCCCGGCTTGATCTGAAGGAAATCGAGGATTTCCTGCACACAGATCGAAATATGCATCCCAGCCGGCGTACTTCCCTTGCTCACCACCTTCGCCACGGTATCGGCGTATTTCTCCGGCTGAAGCTCCTTATATTTTTCCTTATAATTTCTCGGATGAGTCCCTTTATACCGGACCCTGCGTTTATGTGTCTGCTCCTGATTCTCCATTTGTTCCTTCCTCTCTCCTCATATTCTCTTATCAAAACCGCCGCTCCAGCGCCCTTATCCGGCCTGAATCCCCGTTTCTCCCGGATACAGAACCGTCCGGTCCTCCGCGCTGTTTAACGTTACAATCCACAGGGCGCCATCGCTTTCATTCAGCCAGATCTCGCCATTTCCCACGGCTACTCCCCTATAGTTCCACCAGATGGAATCCTCAGCCATAAACTGACTGAGGCGCTCCTTAAAGTCTTCCGTGAAAATCTCATCGTAATACGTTAAAAATGCCTCCGGACTGGCGGAGTCCGTTTTTGCGCCGGTTCCGGCTTCCGCCGTTTTATCGGCCCCTTCCCCCTTGACGGGGGCTGTCCGGTTTTTTATAAAATCCATAATCGTGCTGATATTCTCGTTGGAGTGTGCCTCATCGACCGCTTCGGACAGTTCGGTGTCAATCACAAATTTCGTTCCGTCGCCCATAAAGATTCGCGTAGTGGGAAATGGAACCGCCGCCTGCGGACCCGTCCCCGTTATATACGAAAGAATAGCGATTACATCTTCATTTCCATCACCGTCAATGTCACGAAAGGATACCATATCCACCGATTCGAAGGTCCACGGTGCACAGCCCTCATCCCATGCCTGAGGAAATTCATATAATATCTCATCATTTTTCGTCAAATAGAACGCGGCATCATCATGAACACGACCGGCAGGCGGCGCATAGGAAACGAAGCGGACATCTCCCCAGTTCTTCCAGGTGACATCAAAGCTCTGTCCGGCAATAATCCGGCTGCCATCCAGCGTATGTTCTCCGCCCTCTTCCGCTTCTCCACCGGCACCGGCAGCAGCGGCCTCAGACGCAGAGACCGTCAACGGCTCCGTGGTCTGCGTTTCCTCTGCGGCCGACTGCTCCGCTGCAGTGATATCTGCCGTTTGGCCATGGGAGCAGGCCGACAGAACCACTGCCGACACTGCGCCTGCCAAAATCACGTATTTTATCTTATTTTTTCGTTTCATCCTTACCTAAATTTCCTTCCAGACCTGCATTCTGTCATTCGATCCCCCGCCAAAACGGGCTTTCTTTTATCCCATGTAGTATAACACAGCCAAACCATGTCAGCAATCCTGTTGTGAAATTTCCCCGGCCTCTGTACCGGAACGCGGCTGCTTCAGCAGCAAAGCTTTCTCAGCACAAAAACGGCGGAGGCCAGCACGCCTCCGCCATTTCACACGTTTCATTTTACGCAATATATAAAATCTCCGCATCGCCCAGCGTTCTCTTTATCTCCTCCCGCAGGAATTTCTCCGCATCCGCCCTCACCTCCGGCCGGTAGCAGTACTTTCCCCGGCCGCGTCCCGTCATGAGTTCCTTGTCGTAGAGCTCCGGCGCAGCCGGAAATGCCTCTCCGTTGATCGCCCGATGCACAAAGCTGTATGTCATCAGGATAACCTCAAGAAACATCTCCTGCTTCATTTTCGGCGAGAGGTGGTCTCTAAGCGTCTCAAGCAGCGTCCGGTACTCCTCTTTCCAGCCCTCCATGATGATGACCGGGGCGATCAGCAGGCCGCAGGGATAACCGGCGTCACACATCCGGTTTACCGCGTCGATCCGCTGCATCAGAGATGATGTCCCCAGCTCAATTCTGCTGATGATGGGCTGCGGATTCACACTCATACGGAAAATCGCCTTCCCCCCGTGATCCAGGTTCAGCAGCGGATCCACCATGTGAAATTTCGTCGGAAATGTAATATGGCCGCGTCCTCTTTCAGCAAACTGTGAGATCGTCCACTCCAGATTCCCCGTAATGGTATTTTCCAGCACAAGGTCGCTGTTGCTGCCGATCTCGAAGGTTTTCTCGGTATCGCTGCTGAAGGACACCTTGATCAGCCGGTCCATCATCTGCTCCCGGTTGACAAAAAGCCGCAGATACGAGCACTTATTGTAATTGCAGACCAGGTAGCAGTACAGGCACATGGCGCTGCAGCCGGAAGAGGTATAGGGAACCAGATAATCGGATACCTTATGGTTCTCCACATACTTATGCGTCTTCCTGATTCCAATGATCAGATTCCGCTTCATCCGCCCGAATTCCTTATTGGACTTCTCCTGCATCTCGGGAATTCGGTTGTGGCTCTCTATGGGAATCCACGGCAGTTCTTTAAACTGTTCCTTTAACTCCTTTCCCAACTGGTAATTCAAGATCTCCGGCTCATAATAAACTTCATTAAAATGCTGCATACCGTCTCCGTTTCCTCCGGCGCACTTCCCACCGGAACGTTTTCTAACAGTATGCAGCAATGGCAAAAAATTATTCTTTTTTTATGGCATCCGGCCTCTATCTGCTCTTATAAAGATCGGCCGTATAATTCTCCATCGGATTCCAGTTTTTGAATTCAAAGTCATCGGCGGACACATCGGCGCCCTTCGCCTTAGCGGCATCGATGGCTCTCAGCCACTCTTCCTGTGTCTTGTCGGAAAGTGTCTTTAACTCCGTCTTATAATCGATGTTCTGCGCCAGAATACCCTGGGCGATTTCCCCGAGTCCCGGAGTGATCGCGGAAACTTCCGCATAAACGTCAGCTGTGGCCGGATTTCCCACGATCGGATCTGGTGCCAGCGCCGCTTCCTCGTTATTTAAATTGTAATACTGAAGCATAACGTCGTCGGTCATATGAGCCTTGTTGGCCGCGTCGATTACCGATACAAATCCACCATCTTCCACGAGGCCCGCCTGATAATCCTCAGAATAGAGCGCGGTTAAATACCTGGCCGCCACATCCGGATGCTTGCAGTTTGCGGAAATTCCCATCCATGGCTGCGCTCCGATATAAGGAAGCTTGCCCTTCATTCCATCGTCCGGTGCCGGAAGCGCCATGACACCGAAATCCAGATCCGGGTTATCCTTGCGCCATGTGGAGATACACCATGCGCCCTGAATGATAAACGCCGCCTGATTCTGTGCAAACAGTGCGCGGGCCTCCGGTGCCTTGATGGAAACGGTATCCGGATGGAAGCAGCCCTCTTTCACCAGCGTATCATAGAAATCAAAGGCACTCTGCATTGCCTCGGAATTCAGCGTATTCTGCCCATCCACCAGAATCATCTGGGATATGTCGCTGCACTTGCCGCCATCCAGGCTGGCCAGGGAGCGAAGCGCCAGCTCCAGACGGTTCGCCTGTGCGCCGCTGTCGATGATTCCAAAATACTTGCCATTTCCGGCGTCGCTTATCTTCCTGCACACGTCGATAAACTCGCTGCGGGTTTTCGGGAGCTGGCTCTCATCGATGCCTGCCTCTTTTAACACATTCTTATTGTAAAATACAAGGGTATTGATGATATTTGCCGATTCCGGAAGCACATACGTCTTGCCGTCAATGGTCGTGATTCCTTCATTCAGAGCGCCATCCGCAAATGTATTCAGGAAATCATCGGATACGTAATCGTTCATTGGCATAAACCAGTTTTCCTTCAGGGCCGCGCTCAGCTTCATGCCGGAGGGAAGCGGGAATAAATCCGGTGCGTTCCCCGCCTTGATGGCGGAAATAACGGTCTCCTTGAACTGATCCGCAGTCAGAACCGTGTACTCGATCGTGACGTTGGGATTCTCCTCCATAAATTTCTTGTGGAAAGCCTCCCTGCGCTCCTTCGTACTGTCACTCCAGTCGATGATCTTTAATGTCACCTTTTCGTCTGTCGGCGTATCCACGGCTTCGTTCTCTTCCTTTGCCTCTGTCACGGCTGCCGTCGTATTCGCGTCATCCTTTGTCTGCACCTTGACTCCGCAGGCGCTTAAGGATCCGGCCATAAGCACCGCCAGCACCGCCGCAAGGGCTCTCTTCACTTTTCTCATAAATATATCCTCCTTTATTTGATTTTCTTAACTCTTTACAGCTCCGGCGATACCATCTACAAAATACTTCTGCAGTGCGATGAACACGCAGATAACCGGCACGATTGCAATGCTGGCGCCGGCGGCGATGCCGGTCCAGTCAACGACATTTTCGCCTCGTAAGGCGTAGAGTCCCACAGCGAGTGTCCGCAGGGACGGATTGTTAAGCGTAATGATAAGGGGCAGCAAAAAGGAGTTCCATGTCCAGATAAACTGCATGATCACTACGGTTACCATGATCGGCTTGGCAAGCGGGAACATGACGCTGCCATACGTCTGAACGAAATTAGCGCCGTCAATGGTGGCCGCCTCTTCCATCTCTCCCGGAATCGAAGCATAGAAGCTGGAAAACAGCATCAGGAAGATGACATGGCCGCCGCCCGACTCCGCCAGAATCAGACCCACCAGACTCTGGGACAGGCCGATGTTTTTTAACAGCTCATAGATCGGGATCACGGTAAATACCAGGGGGATCGTGATGCTGGCCATGAATATCTTCATGATTAAGCCCTTTCCCACAAAGGAGTAGCGGCCCATGACGTATCCGGCCAGGGAGGTGCTTAAGAGTACGATCACCACAACCGATACCGTTACGATGATAGAGTTTTTAAAGTAGATGCCGAAATTCGCGTTATTCCATGCGCGGATAAAATTGTCCAGGTTTAAGGACTGGGGAATCAGATTCAGCCCGCTGGCGAAAAATTCATTCTGCGTCTTGAAGGAAGCCGAAATCATCCAGAGAAACGGGTAAACCCACAGAAATGAAGCCACCGCCAGGACTGCGTAGAGGACCGTCTTCCCCACCTTGTTTAAAATCGATGTTTTTTCCATATGCCCCTCCTATATCGCGTTTTTCTTCTGAAACGCCGTCTTCACCACATTGCCCACCGTTCCGATCACCACGACAATGATTCCAAAGGTCATGGCTGCGGCACTGGCGTAACCCAGCCGGGGCATTCCGCTGCTGCTGGCATAGGCCGTCCGGTATACAAAGGTAGCCGCCACATCCGTGGAGTAAAACGGTCCGCCATTGGTCATGGTCTGAATCAGGTCGAATACCTTTAAGGAACTGATGATACAGAGTACGGTAATCACGCCGCCGATCGGAATGATCAGAGGAAATACCACATGGAGAAATGTCTGCCACTTGTTCGCACCGTCGATGGTCGCCGCCTCATATACGTCCTGGGATACGCTCTGCAGCGCCGCCAGCCAGTAGATCATAAAGGTACCGGAATCCTTCCAGACACCGATGAGCACTACCACGATCAGCGCCGTGTTGGCATTGCCCAGCCAGTTTAATCCCCTCACTCCGAAGAGAGACAGAAACTGGTTGATGGAGCCTGTTCCGCCGAAGATGAACATCATGATAATTCCCACGATGGAAGCCGTCGTAATGACTGGCAGGAAGAACACAGTTCTGAAAAATGTGGCGCCCTTCTTTAATATACTGTTAAAGATATAGGCCAGGGCCAGAGAAATCACCAGCTGCAGCGGAACGGCCATGAGCATGTACTTGAAGCTGTTAGCCACCGCATTAAAAAAGTATTTGTCCTGTAACAGCTCTTTAAAGTTGTCCAGTCCGACGAACAGGGCGCTTGATGTCATTCCCGACCAGTCCAGAGTCGAATAAAAAATACTGGAGAGTATCGGATACCCCTGAAACAATATGTAGAGTATCAGTGTGGGAATCATAAAGATCCAGCACCACATGTTTATGCGCCTTCTCTGCTTCTTTCTGCGGTCCACTGTTCTGGCCGGCGAAGCGGCTGAAAACTGTCCTTTCATGGAAAGCCCTCTCTTTCTTCCTTCTTAATTATTTTTTATAATCAATTAGGCATTGCTTTTGCTGGTTACAATATAACACTTTTCCGCATGACACGCAATATAAAATCAAAAAATAAAGTGTTTTTGTTTATTATATCACTTTTAAAGAAATTTTATTGTGCACTTTACACATATATTTTTATTCTTTCTTTTTGTTATAATAATTACAAATTATAACCAATCAATCAGATACATTACAGGAGGATTTCCATGACGATCAACATTTTATATCCCTCACATTCCGGCTCGCCTGTCGCCTTTGCCGCACAGGAGCTGTCCCGGTGCCTGGCGGAAATAGTTGCGGATTCAATAATTATACTTAATAACCAGAATTGCGGGCCGGATGACGTCACGCTGCGGCTCGAATCGCTGGGAAACCCGAAAAACAGCGAGGACGCTTACTCCATCGACGTCACCTCAGCCGGAGGAATCATCTCGGGAAGCAATGACCGCAGCGTCCTTCTCGGCATCTACAAATACTTATGGCTCCTTGGCTGCCGTTTTCCCGCTCCCGGTCAGAAGCATGAATACATACCTTCCTTATATAAGAAAGAACAGCTCGCCGCCTGCTGCCGGAAGAAAGCCGCGCTGCGCCACCGGGGCGTCTGTATCGAGGGAGCCAACTCACTGGAGAATATTCTGGACTTCATCGACTGGCTGCCAAAGATGGGATACAACAGCTTCTTTCTCCAGTTTCAGCTTCCCTATACCTTTATGGCCCGCTGGTATCACCACGAGATGAATCCCCTCTTAAAACCGGAGGAATTTACGAGAGCGGCTGCCGCATCCTTCACGGAAAAGATCGGGGAGGCGCTTCAAACGCGTGGTCTTCTGCTCCATCAGGCGGGCCACGGCTGGACCGGGGATGTGCTCGGCTTCCCCTGTGCAGACTGGAAAGCCATTACCGAGCCGCTGCCGCCGGAGACCAGCTCCCTCGCCGCCTGTGTAAATGGGAAGCGGGAATTATTTCACGGAGTGCCCATGAACACAAACCTCTGCTACTCCAATGAAACCGTTATCGAAAGGTTTTCCGACCGGGTTGCAGAATACTGTGTACAGCATCCAGCAGTTTCCTACCTCCATGTTTGGCTGGCGGATGAATTTAACAATATCTGTGAATGTGAGGCCTGCCGTGCCCAGCTGCCCACAGACCAGTATATACGGCTGCTGAACCGGATCGACGAGAAGCTGACCAGTCTGCACCTCGACACAAAAATCGTCTTTCTGCTCTATCAGGAGCTTCTGTGGCCGCCAGTAGAGGAAGCCTTCCGCAATCCGGACCGTTTTCTCCTGATGTTTGCCCCTATCAGCCGTACCTTCGAGCATTCCTACCAGCTGAGGGACAGCTACGGGCCCATTCCGGCCTATGAGCGGAACCGGATCACCCTTCCAGTGGGACTCGATGAGAACATGGTGTTCTTAAGATCGTGGCAGAACTATTTCCACGGGGAAAGCTTCGTATACGATTATCCGCTGGGCCGTGCACACTACGGCGATTTCGGCTATATCCACATCGCCGAAATTATCGGCCAGGACATCCGGAAGCTGAAACAGATGGGCATGGACGGTTATATCAGCTGCCAGGAGCTTCGGGAATGTCTCCCTAACGCATTTCCGGGCTACGTCATGGGCCGTATGCTCTTTGATGAGGACGTAACGTTTGAAGAGCTGAAGGAAGAATACTTCAGCGCCGCCTACGGGCCGGGCTGGGAACAGGTTCTTTCCTATTTAACAAAACTGTCTTCCCTGTGCAGCTGCGACTACTTCAACGGAAAAGAAAACCGAAAGGATCCGAAAGAGGCGGCAGCCATGAGGGAATTGATCGAATACGTGGATTGTACTCCAGTGTCCGGGACAGACGGTGCAAAGAGCCGCACGGCCGTGCAAAATTTATTTTGGAAATATCTTGACTACCACCGAGAATATAGTTTACGATTAGGGAAAGCGCTGATGAAGCTGGCCGAGGGAAACGAATCGGAGGCACAGGAATGCTGGCGGCAGTTCCAGAATATGGTCTGCGAACGGGAAACGGAATTTCAGGATTGCCTCGATGTTTACCGCGTCACCGAGGTTTCCACCAAATACACCGGTTTCCGGCTGGAAGAACCGCTCGTCAGCACACTTTAGAGCTTGTTTGGAACTTGTTTTCCACATGCTCTGGTAAAATTATAACGATGGAAGAATGAGGTTGCTGCAGCCATGTATAAGGGAAAAAAGAAGAAAGCCTCCAACCGGAGCCGGATATTGGAGTGTATTTACCGGAACGCGCCCATTGCCCGAACCGATATCGCAGAAGAGACCGAAATCACACCCGCAACGGTAACCATGAACGTTACCACACTGATTTCGGAAGGATTTGTAAGAGAGCTGGGAGAAGCCTCCACGGATGAGGGCTCCTCGGGCCGCAAGCGGGTTCTGATCGATATCATACCCGACAGAGCTTACAGCATCGGTCTGGAGTTTACCCAGAAGGCCCTGGTCATCTGCATCACGGACTTAAAAGGCCGCATCCGCTTTCAGCACGTGGAACCGTTCAATGAGGAGCTGGCCGGCCGGATCACTGACGCCATTATCGATGGTGTCAAGGGCCTGGTCGCAGAGTCCGGTATTTCCTGGGACGAAATCGTTGGAATCGGAGCCGCGGTTCCAGGCCATATGAACGGGAGCGCCTCCAGTCTCGTGACCAACCGGAAGACATGGCAGAATTTCGACCCGAAACGGATTGAACAGGAACTTCCGCTCCCCATCGTCTGCGAAAACAACGCACGCTGCATGGCTCTTGGCGAGTATCTCTTTTCCCCGCAGGAGAGCCCTGACAGCTTCGCCTTTTTCCATGTGGGCATGGGTATGTTCTGCGCCAACGTCGTGGACGGCGAGATGTTCCTCGGCGAGAACTACGTGGCCGGCGAGATCGGCCATACCATCGTCAGCGAGGGCGGCCGCCGCTGTGAGTGCGGCAAATACGGCTGTCTCCAGACGTACGCCAGCGAAAACCACCTGATCCGCAACGCAAAGCTGCTGTACAAAAACACGCCGAACACCATATTGAGAAGTCTCGTCCCCGACGATTCCCTGATCACCATCGAGACGATCACCACCGCCTATTCCATGGGTGATCCTGTAATCGGAATGTATATCGCGGAGGCGTTAAAATACCTTGGCATCACCATTTCCAATATCGCCATCATCACCAACCCGGGCAAGATCTTTCTGCACGGCCAGCTCTTTGACAACCAGGACATTCAGAATGAACTGATGGATTATATCGAACGCCAGCTGATCTTCGTGGACCGCACCTACGCAGGGAACGTGGAAATCCTGCCGTATGCGGCCGCGGACGGAGCCGTGGGCGCCAGCGCACTGGCCATTCTGCGGTTCTTCATCCGGCCGGCTATGGGGGAATAAATGTGGACCTTTCCTTTGCGTTTTATCTCTAAGGAGGCGCCATGCTGATAAAATCTGAGCCCTGCCCCTGGTGTGGACAGGAAATAGAGAGTCCTCATTTAACCCGCGGAACCTGCGAACACTGCGGCAAGCCGTACCGCCCGGTCATTCTGCTCTATAACCGGTACCGTACCCGGCGAAGTGAGGTTCCTCTGCTGCAGGCATATGCCTTTTATATCATCACGTTCCTGATGTTTTTGTACATTGCGGTCAGAAACAGTCTTTGCAGATCCGGTATTGATTTTATCAGCATCGGATTTGTCGTCCTCTACGGTACGTTTTTCCTGTTTCGACGGCCGAAGGTCTATCTGGCTCAGGTCTCACTTAAGGAGGCCGAATCTGAAAAAGAGTACGGAGTATCAGAAAATGAAGCGAACCTGGGAAATGGAGAAGCGGGGAGCGTTGGGGCAGCTCAGAAGGGGACCTATATATTTCTGGAAGGCAGGGGTACCCCCTCCTTCTATCACAGTAGAATGAAGATACAGCTTCTAAACCAGAAGGACTTTTCTCCCTCTGACGTTCTGGAAGTCACTATTCATATGAGGGAAGACGTTACCGAGGTCTTTATTGAGACCGATGAGAACACACCGGACAAACACGAGTATTACAGGGCCGTTATGATGCTTCCCGAGGGAGATGTACCATTTCACCTGATCCCAAACGCCTCAGACATTCTGGAAAACATGATATCCGGAAAAATGGTTTATGAGGTCATGCTCTTCAGCCCTTCCATGAAAGCAAGGGACCTTCCCATTCCGGCTTATTTTAACCTCTGCCGGAAGGATGGGACGTATCTTGGCGGAGGCACTGTAACGTATTACTTCGCAAACCGTCTTCTCTTCGAGGAGACAGGGACGGGAGTAAATACGGATTATGAATCTCGGAACCGGTGGTTGTAGAATGACAGAGATTGAAAACAGAAGGCAGAAAGCCGGGAGTTTAAGATAACGTCTTAAACTCCCGGCTTTCTGTTTGATTTATGCGTTTTGCTTCTGCTCTCTCTGTTCTCACTGCAATATCACACCAGATGCTTATCCAGCGTAAATCCCCGCCCTCTCACCTCGCGCACGCCGTTGATAATGATAAATGCCTTCGGATCGATCTCCTGCACGCAGTGGTTCAAGTGGCTCATTTCCCGGTTCGGGAGCACGCAGAGAACTGCCTTCTGGTCCAGCTTCTCGAATCCGGTCTGGATTGGCAGGAAGGTGGACCCCCGGTCCAAATCCTTCTGGATTATCTCATTAATCCGTTCATACTCCCGGCTGATGATCAGCACCTGCACATCGCCCGCGCCGAATACCAGCACCTGGTTTAATACGATGGAGGTCAGCAGTACGGACATGATGCCGTAAAGAATCTCCTCCGTATTGGAAAATATCATCTGAGACAGCAAAATGAAAATGTCAAAGAAGTACATGGACACCGCCACCGGAATCCGGAACTTCTTGTTGAGAATCAGCGGAGGAATATCCATACCTCCGGTGGAACCGCCCAGACGCATGACGATCCCCAGGCCCAGTCCGGTCAGCATACCGCCGAACAGGGCCGCCAGTAGGCGGTCACTCGTCAGATGGCTGAATGCCTCGATCTTCAGAAACTGATTCAGAAACACGGGAAATACAAGTGTGCTGACAATGGTGGTCAGCGCAAACCGCTTTCCCAGAATGTAGAATCCCAGCAAAAACATGACCACATTGAGGGCTGCCACCGTCACTGATACGTCCAGATGTGCAAAATGCTGCACGCTTCTGGCGATTCCCGTGGCGCCTCCCACCAGGAAATGGTTGGGCATGGAAAACGCCGAGAGCCCCAGCGCAAAAATCCCATTCCCCACCACAATTCCAAGTATCTTTCCTATTTTCTTACTCATTGTCAGCTCACATCCCCTTTGTAATTATAGTACGCTGTTTCGTCCACCTATCGTGATTGTGGAATCTTCAGTCCGGTCTCATACTTGACGTCGTCGATAATCACGCGCACATCAAATGTGCCGTTTAGTCCTTCCTTGTCCACATTTAAGGTCACTTCCCTGTCGTCCTTTGGCAGGAAGGTACCGGAACACATGGCCAGGAATTTCTGTGCGCTGGTTGAGATGAAGTAACGGTGGATTTCCGCCGGATCATCCTCTTTTTCCAGCTGGAGCATGACAAGCTGCCCCTTCTTAAACTTGGCCTTGAAAATGATGCGGTCGTCTTCTTCCGTGAGCACCGCCTCACAGGATTCCGGAAGCAGTTCTCCGGTGCTTTCTGCCGGAACCTCCGTATCAAATTCGCCCGTGACGCCCAGTTTTCCTACGACTCTTCCCTTTCCCAGATCGAGATTCTTTCCCTCCCGGTAAAGGCTCATCTTCTCGGCACGGTAATAATTGGATGGCAGATGCATTTCATACATCAACTCTCCGTCCATGATCTCCACAGTAATGCTCTTTAATACGCATTCCGGATCCTCCAGATTCATATAAACAGGAAGTTCCTCGCATGTAACACCATGATTATACCCCATTCCCCCGGAATGTACCAGATAGTATCCATCACGGTAGTATTCTACATTGGAAATGTAGGAGGAGAAGAAATCATTTTTCCGTTCCTTTCCAAACTGCCATACCTGCTCGATCGTCATCTTCTCGGTATCGATGTGGTAGCGGACTCCCCGGGAAAAATTGTCCCGGTTGAGTCTGTAATGTTCCTTATTTTTGGATCTCCAGTGGCCATTATCAAACATCATGATATCACCATCCGGAAGCATCATACAGGCGTGCTGCTCATATTGCCAGTCGAAATCGCCTTCGCCTGCCGGTGTAAAGAAATAGCGGCTCACCATATCTTCCGGCCACCCTTCAGGATCTCCGATGATCCAGTTGAGCTCTCCCGTCTCGAAGTCAATATTGATAACCGCGTCCTGGTGTCTGCCGGACAGTGTCAGAGAGTTGGTTCTTTTGTCATACCACACCGCATTGTTGTGGAACCAGTCGTGTTCGGACCAGCTTCCGGATTTCGCCGCTTCCTGCGGAAGTACCTTTTTGTAATCCCAGGACTTGATGATTTCCCCGCTTCCGCGGTCCACCAGCACGCACATATCTTCCGCTGTGGCGGCATTTTTCTCCTGAGTCAGAATCAGGAGATTTCCATCCTCCATCTCGAACTGGTCGTGGTGATAGCCGCCGGGAATGCGGTACTCCGTGTATATTTTACCGACCAGGTCCATTTCGCAGACTCCCGCCGTGTAGTAAGGCATGTTCAAGAGCCGGTTGGAGCCTATGAGAATGCGGCCGTTTGCCGCGGGCTTCATATCGAAGATAAACGGCTCCACCAGATGCCAGCGGCAGTCGCCGCGGTAGTCGTAGCCGCCCGCCAGCGAGTCCCCCGCCGGTGTCACGAACATAAGCTGTCCATTCATGTAGTCACTCGTCGTATTGATGTAATCCGCCTGATACGGCATATTTTCAATTTTTTCCGTTGTCACGGTCACGTCATAAGCAGTTCCGTCTTCCAGCGTGATCACAACCGTATTGTCATACTCGGGATAAAGCCCCAGCACAGGGAGAATCTGTTCCTTTGCCTTTGGAAATGTGTGGGTGATATCGCCCGCAGCTTCCTTTCCCTTAACGGTCAGTGTTACCGCCTCTTCCTTCTCTGTATTGAATAAAAGCAGGGCTGTCAGCGGATTGACAAAATAAGGATTTACCACCACATACGGATGCTCTGCGGTATAATTTCCTCCCTCAAGTTCTTTTCTCATAGCCGTTTCCTGCTCGTACTGACGCTCCACTAAGTGGCTGATTCGCTCATAGCCGATTGTTTTTCGTTCCATAGTAATTCCCCTCCTGTTATTTTGTTAAAATTATAACACTGTCTTCACGGTCAAAAAAATATCAGTTGCTATGATTTTTCTTTTTATTTGCCTGGTGCTGTGGTATAATAGGAACACTTAGTGAAGTTTTTCACGAACTAGTGCCGGGCGGCACTAGTAGTCCTTATGAAAGGTACCCCTTATGATGGAATCCAATATGAATTACATGAACGCCCTGCGCGGCCTTGGTACTCTGACCCATAAAAAAAAGCACGACTGTCTGTACAATCGTGCCCATATGGACAAATACGTATACTGCCTCGAAGAAGGACTCTGCGCCCTGCACAGCGTCTCTCCAGGCGGCAGGGAACGAATCTATCAGTATTTTCTCCCCGGTGATTTTGTCGGCTTCATACCAGCCTATGCCCGTACCTATCCCGACGATACCTTTTACGCTTTTTCCATTACGGCCAAATCCGCCTGCACACTCTATCAGATCCCCTATTCTACCTTCCGGGAATTTGTAGAGGCGCATCCTGATTTCTACCGCTGGCTCTTTGAGACGGCGATCGCCCATTATGATAACGCATTAAAGCATTGCTATGCGCTCCAGGATGGCGATAATTTCGTCAGCCTCTGCTGTGCCCTGACCGAACTGGCCATCTACGAGAACACGCATTACGTCATACATAAGGATTTTTCCTACAGCGAGCTGGCGGGCTACCTGGGAATCCATACAATCACGGTGACACGGCTCATGGGAAAGCTAAAGGACATGGGGATCGTGAGCAAACGAGGGCATCAGACGGTAATCCAAGACATGGAACAGCTGACGGCAATGGCACAGGCGCGGTGCTGAGACTGCTGGGATTAAGTCTGCTGGGGGTAGAGGCCGCTAATACCGAAACCGCTGGCACCAGGGGCCCGCTGCCAAAACAGCAGCGGGCCCTCCACCTTACAGATTCCTCAACAACAGATCTTCCCCATTACTATCCTAACGCATTTTCCATCAAAGCGACCTGCCCAATTCTCGCGCCTCTTCCAGTGCGGGATTCCCCTTGATTTCCCCTTTCTCTCTCATTTCCCTTACCAAAACCATCCCCGCGTTCTCCAATTTAAAGAAGTCCAGGATCAGCTGATACTGTACCTTTATCGCGTCAAAAACGGAGGGCAAAGCAGCACCTGCGACCAAAAGCAGTACCATCTTCTTGATTTTAAACTTATTTCTCATCGGTGTATGTAAGCGGTCAACGACCGCCTTCAGCTGCGCACTGATTCCGTAAAAATAGACCGGCGATGCGATTACCAGAATCTCTGCATCTGTCAATTTCTCGTAAATCAGCTGCATATCGTCTTCCTGAAAGCATTGATTCCCTTCCTTCATAAAACACGAATTACAGCCAATACACGGATTGACCTTATAATCAGCAGCCGGAATAATCTCCACCTCATGGTGCTCCCCCGCACCGTCTGCAAATGCGCGCGCCAGCAGCTCCGTGTTGCCGCCCTTTCTTTTGCTTCCTGTCAATATTACGATCTTACTCACTGCACATACTCCAATTCTATTTTATAATTGTTGATTCGATTGTAGCACGCAGAGTATCATTCAGCAACTCCTTTGAGCAAATATCCGTCAGCTGTTCACAGTCATTCCTGCCCCTTAAAAAGCAGAATACGCCGGAGGAAAGAGGGTGCGGTTTGCTCCGCACCCTCTTTCCTCCGGCGTATTCTGCCTGCGTTCTATTTTTTTTCATCGCTCACATGCTTGATGGAAATTCCCGTAAATCCATACAGAATCGAGAATAGCGGCGTCAGCCACAACAGCGGAACGAATCCGATATACTGCGCCCACGTAACCCCCAGGGTTCCCGCCATGTAAATACCATAGCCATGCCATGGAATCATAGGTCCTGCCAGTGTGCCGCTGTCCTCCAGACACCGGGAAAGAATTCTCGGCGCAACACCGCGCTCTTTAAAGAGGGGCTGCATCAGACGTCCGGTCAGTACATGGGACATCGGGCTGGAACAGCTGACAATACTGGTTACATATCCTGTTAAAAGCGTTGCCAGCACCAGGGAACCGTCACTGTTGATCCGCTTGATAAAGACCGAAAGAATATTGTTAAGAACACCCAGGCGGTCCAGCATTCCGCCCATTCCTACTGCAAAAGTGATAATAGCCACATACTGAAGCATGCTCGCCATACCGCCTCTGTTTAAGATGGATTTCAGCACAGCAATGTCTGTATCGCTGGTAAATCCGTCATAACAGATCTTAAAGATCGACCGCACATCAACACCCTGGACGAAGATTGCCACAAGCGCTCCCGCAATCGCACCGATTCCCAGCGCTTCAAACGCGCCTACCCGGAACATCAGGAGTGCAATAATCAAAATAGCCGGGATCAGAGTGGTCCATCCGATGTGGAACGCGCCCTGTAAGTAATCAATATAAATATTCAAATCCCCCGGATCATAGCCGCCGTTGGTCTGCTGTATCCCCACTACAGTAAAGAAAATAATGCTGATAATCATCGGAGGAAGCGTCGTCCACAGCATACTCTTGATGTGGTCTCCCAGTTTCGCCCCCGCAACAGCAGGAGCCAGATTGGTCGTGTCGGAAAACGGGCTTAACTTATCACCGAACATGGCGCCGCAGATTACCGCTCCAGCGACCATTCCCGGATTGATTCCCATAGCATTGCCGATCGCCATCATGGCCACACCGGCGCTGCCCGCGGAGCCGTATGACGTTCCAGTCACCAGGCTTAATACCGCCGTAAAAATGAGAGTAAATGTCAGTAAAAATGCCGGATTAATCGATTTCAAACCGTACACAATGATGGTAGGAATCGTTCCTGACGCCATCCAGGTGCCGATCAGAACGCCGATCGCCATCAAAATGGTCATCGTAGGCAGAACCACCTTCAACGCGTCGAAGGCTCCTTCTTTTACATGCTCATAGTCAATCTTCAATACAATACAGAATACATAGATAATCAGCCAGCTGAAAAACAGCCCGATCATCGGTCCGCCGACCTTAAAACGAATACAGACCGCTACCGCCGCCACAATTAACAGCAGAAGCACCGCCGACTGAATCCCGTTAAGCGTCTTTTGCTCCTTCTCTTTTGTTCCCATACAGTGTTACCCTCCAATAGTTATTTTTTTAACACAGCTCGTATCCTATCATAGCTCAAACACTGTGTTAAAAAAATAACTCACGCTAGGATTTTGTTGAAAAAGATATATTTTTACTGATACTGGAAAAAAGTCTGATTTCAGGACAAATTCTGATCTCAGGATAAGTTCTGATCCCCAGCCAGAAGCCATGTTACGATTCCGCGCTGAGCCTTCTCCGTATAGTACAGGACCTCATATTCATTTCCTTTTTCACTGAGCCGTTTCTCCGCTTCAATTCCGAAGTTACCGCCCTCTTCCGTCAGCTTTTTTCTGCCCATTCCGTTGAAAAACTGTATCTCCCAGCACTTCTCCTCCATCAGCTTCTGCTCCACGGATTTTATAGTCAGACGCTTCATGGCTTCATCGTCCCTTAAATCGTTAATCTGTCCCACAAAATCACTTAGCGTTACCCGGTCCGAATAGTGAATCTGGTCTGCCAGCTCCTCTGTCATTACAAATTCTGATTTTGTTTTTGATGACCTTTTCTTAGTTCCCTTTCCCTCGGCTGAAGACGCCTTCTCCGGTAATGAATCTGCCGGCAGATCCGCTTTTTCCGGACTTCCGTTTTCCCACGCCGTAAGAGCCGCCTCCAGCGAGTAGTCCGGCAAATCCTCTTCCTCGCTGAAAAAGTACAGATCATCACTGTCGTCGTATCCGCTGTAATCGGGAACCGCTGCCGCTGTCCCGGCCGCTGCACCAGCTTCTGAACCAGTCACTGCCCCAGCCTCTGCCTGCGTCTCCTTCTTCACACATGCAAGGAACCGTTCTCCGTATTTCGTATACTTAAATTCCCCTACCCCGGTCACCTTAAGCATCTCTTCCTTCGTCCCCGGCTTCACCATGCACATATGGGTCAGTGTCTTATCAGAGAAAACGATATACGGCGGAACCTTTTCCTCCTTCGCAATCTCCGCGCGCAGAGTCCGCAGCTTCTCAAACAGCGCTTCCTCGCGCTCTGTAAACTGAGCGCCGCCGAGGCCGGCCGCCAGCCCCTTCCGGCTCTTCTTTCCTTTTTCGCTCTTCACCTTTGCCGGGTGTTCCTGCTCCTTTGCCATCTTCATGACAACCGGCTCTTCCTCTTCCAGTACCGCCTTCGACTTCTCCGTCAGCTTTACGATGGCGTATTCGTCATTAGTCACGCCCAGATACTCCTTGAGCTGAAGGTAATTCATCACCTGGCGGAGTTTATAGGTCGGCACCTTGGAAAGCTTCGCATAATGGGGATTTTCGTCCATACGGTACTGACGGATCTTTGCCGTATTGGCGCCGTGGACCGTATCGATAATCACGTTGGTCCCATACCGCTGCCTGCTGCTCTCCACGCATCCGATGAGCTCCACGGCAATCTCCGTCACATCCACCGTTTCGAACTGACTCAGACAGTTGGAACAGTTTCCGCAGTAATTCTCTCCATATTCTCCGAAATACCGAAGGATATAATCTCTCAGGCACTCATTGGTAAAGCAGTAAAATGTCATCTTCCGCAGCCGTTCCCGGTCTCTCTCCTGGACGATGGCACGGGTCACAGCATCCAGTTCCTGATTATCCCGGTTATTATCGATAAACAGCTGGTTTGTAATCACATCCTGGCCGCCGTACAGCAGGATACACTCCGCCGGTTCCCCGTCTCTGCCTGCCCTGCCCGCTTCCTGGTAATAGCTCTCCATATTCTTCGGCATGTTGTAATGGATGACAAACCGGACATTGGATTTATCAATTCCCATTCCGAACGCGTTGGTCGCAACAACGATAGCCGCCCTGTCGTAAATGAAGTCCTCCTGATTTTTCTGCCGCTCCGCATCGCTCAATCCCGCGTGATACCTGGTAACAGAGAATCCATCTGCCCGCAGCTTCTCGCAGACCTCCTCCACGTTTTTCCTGGTCAGGCAGTAGATCACTCCGCTCTGCCCCGGATGAAGCTCCAGAAAATTCTTCATCGTCTCATACTTGTCTTTCGGCGCCTGGACGCCGAAATAGAGATTAGGCCGGTCAAATCCCGTGGTCAGAACTGTCGGCTCCCGCAGCATCAGGATATCGCTGATATCATCCCTTACCTCCTTTGTGGCCGTAGCCGTAAAGGCACTGACCACAGGGCGTACCTCCAGCCGTTCGATAAACTCTACAATCTTTAAGTAGCTGGGACGGAAATCCTGTCCCCATTGGGATACACAGTGGGCCTCATCGATCGCCACCATGGAAATCTTCGTATTTCGCGCAAAATCCAGGAATTCCTCCGTCACCAGCCGCTCCGGGGCAACGTAAATGATGGGATAACGCCCCTCCCTGGCATAGGCCAGCGCCCTGTAATACTGGGAAGCGGTCAGGGAACTGTTTAAATAGGCGGCATGAACCCCCGCCTGGTTTAACGCCTCCACCTGATCCTTCATCAGTGAGATCAATGGAGAGATGACCAGTGTAATTCCATCCATCATAAGCGCCGGGATTTGAAAACACAGCGATTTACCTGCCCCGGTAGGCATAATCCCCAATGTGTCCCTGCCGCTTAAAATGCTGTCGATCAGCGTCTCCTGTCCGTCACGGAACTCGTCGTAACCAAAGTATTGTTTTAACACCTGATGTTTATTCATATGTCCCTCTTCTCGTGCTCCTCTTCCCTGCAGTTCTCAGCCATATCAGCCAATTTAACTGCTTTTATCCTCTTTTTGTTCTCTGCTTTTCTCTGCCGTTCCGCATACATTTCACAAATCCAGACTTTTACAGGCGCCTTCCACTGTTGTTTTGGGCTTGGGATGTTTTTTATCAGGCTTCTTGGATTCAGGCCCATTTCTTTCGCCATGCGAATTTCTTCTTCTCCCAGTCTGCATTTCTTTTTTGCTTCTGCCCATAATTCTGCTTTATATGCCATATTAAATTATACTTCCCCTTTTGTAAATTTTGTCTCCCTCATTCAGCACACGCCCCTGCATGACATGCGCCTACAAACCGCCCTCAATGTTTTTGTTTTTTGTCATAACACAATTTTGAAGCCAATGCCGCCTGTCACTATGGGATGTATGAAAGAAATTTCTGAATTGCCTGCTCTATAGAAATTAGAAACAGAATATCATAAAAACCTGAGATAATTTTACCACAAAGGATTGGAAAACGCAATTGAAACTATCGGCAAATAAGCCTGCATCCTGTAAATCAGTTACAGTTCACAGCCCTATTTAAAAGCAATGGGCGAAGCCTTTGCTCCGCCCACACTCAATTCCATATTTCAACTGCAACACTTTATCCGCTAATCAAAAACTTTATTTGCTACTCAAAAAACAACTTCATATCATCTTCCACCGTACCAATTCCTGCAATTCCGAACTGCTGAACCAGAACCTTCGCCACATTCGGCGATAAGAAGGCCGGCAGCGTCGGTCCCAGGTGGATATTCTTCACGCCGAGGGAAAGCAGGGCCAGCAGAACGATAACCGCCTTCTGCTCATACCATGCGATGTTGTAGATGATTGGCAGGTCGTTGATATCCTCCAGGCCGAATACTTCCTTTAACTTCAGAGCGATCACGGCCAGGGAGTAGCTGTCGTTGCACTGTCCGGCATCCAAAACACGGGGAATTCCTCCGATGTCGCCGAGATTCAGCTTGTTATACTTATACTTCGCACATCCGGCGGTTAAAATGACCGCGTCCTTTGGAAGCGCTTTGGCAAAATCCGTATAATAATTTCTCGATGGCGCCCGGCCGTCGCAGCCTGCCATCACAACGAATTTTTTAATGGCTCCGCTTTTCACTGCTTCTACAATCGGCTCTGCCAGAGCAAGAACCTGATTATGGGCGAATCCGCCGACAATACTGCCCGTTTCCAGTTCCACCGGCGGCGGACATTGTTTTGCCTGATTGATAATCTGCGAGAAATCTTTCTTTCCATCTTCGCCCGCTTCTATATGCCTGCATCCCGGATATCCAACCGCTCCGGTCGTGTAGAGCCGTTCCTTATAGCTGTCTCTCGGCGGAACCAGGCAGTTGGTTGTCAGCAGAATCGGCCCGCCGAACGCCTCAAACTCTTCCTTCTGTTTCCACCATGCATTTCCGTAATTTCCCACAAAATGAGAGTATTTCTTAAAGGCCGGATAATAGTGGGCCGGAAGCATCTCTGAATGAGTGTACACATCGATGCCGGTTCCGTCCGTCTGCTCCAGAAGCTGTTCCAGATCGTATAAATCATGGCCGGATACGAGAATTCCCGGATTCTTTCTGACCCCGATGCTGACCTCCGTAATCTCCGGATGGCCATATGAGGAGGTATTTGCCTCATCGAGAAGCGCCATGGCTGTCACTCCGTACTCTCCGGTCTCAAGGGCGAGCGCTGTCAGTTCCTCCGCGGTCAGCGCCGGATTCAGAGTCGCCGCCAGCGCCTTCTCTAAAAATGCCGCCGTGTCTCTTTTGCCGTCTGCCGTGTTCCTGTTTTCCGTCTTTGCTTCCAGAGCCGCGGCATGCTTTAAGTAGGCTGCCATTCCCTTAAGACCATAGGTAATCAGTTCCCGGAGACTGCGGATATCCTCATCTTCCGTGGATAACACACCGACGCTTTTCGCCTTCTCTTCCATATGCTCCGCGTCATCCCAGAGAGCCGCTGGAGACATGGGTTCCGTTCCTGACAGGCTTTTTGCGAGTTCTCTTTTCATTTTCAGCGTTTCCTTTATCTTCCGGATAATCGCCTCATCGTCAAAATTGGCATTGGTAATCGTGATAAAGAGGTTTTCCACCACCTGGCTGTTTACCTCATCCGGAACGTTTTGATTCTCCTCCCGCATGCGTACCGCCACTTCTGAAAGCCCTTTTGTCACCCACACCAGCATATCCTGTAAAGCGGCCGTACGGGGCCCCTTTCCGCAGACACCTGATTTTGTACATCCGGCGCATCCCGCCGTCTCCTGGCACTGATAGCAAAACATCTTGTTCTCCATATTGTACTTCCTCCATTCTATATTTCCTGCTTTTTAAGATCTACAATCAGTTTCTCTTGAATTCGTAATCAGCTTATCATAAAAAGCGGCCGCAGTATGTTGCAATTGCAACGGACTGCGGCCTTTTTTATTTTCTATTTATGAAATTGAAATGAAACTTCACAGCTTTTGCAGCTTTTTCTCCGTCACCATAAGCCCCTTTTCGTAGCGGTCGATCTTGTCGTTCAACCGGTCTAACGAGACCTGCATGGCGTTCATCCGCTCAACCAGCTGTTCCCTCTGTTCAATCAGAAGATTCTTCCTGGCATCAATCGTTAAGTCTCCCTGATGAAACAGGGCTACATACTCAATCAGAGCCTCAATCTGAACTCCTGCCTTCCTCATGCAGATCATTAGCTCAATCCATCCGCAAGAAACGTCGTCATAATCACGAATTCCGCTTTTCGTCCGCGGAACGGGCGGAATCAGACCAATCCGCTCGTAATAGCGCAATGTATCCGCAGTGATATCATATTTTTTGCTCACCTCTGCTATGGTCATTTTATCTCTCCTTCTGTTTCACTCATCCAGTGTATACAAGACATAGTTCCTCGTTCCGACTCCGATTGCTTCCGCGTGCTCTACGGTATGGATTCCGTGGCGTGACTCGATTCGCTCAATGAGTGCCGATCCGTCGGGAGCATCATAGACCTGGTCCACGCAGGCCTGGTCTAAGGCCACCGGGTCTAAGGAAGCAAAGATTCCGATATCGTTCATTTCCGGCGGAGCCGGGTGGGAATCACAGTCGCAGTCCACCGAGAGATGGTTCATCACATTGATATAGAGGATGGAACCGTTCCTGTAATCGGCCACCGCCTTGGCCGCTTCCGCCATGGACTCCAGGAAATCATCCTGAGGTGTGTCGATTCCAAACCCGGTCGTTTCCTTTCCCGCACTGTGAATCAGACTCTTCCCCATAGCTGATGCAATACCAATGGACATATTTTTAAGCACACCGCCGAAGCCGCCCATGGCATGCCCCTTAAAATGAGCCAGATTTACGATAAAATTATAGTTTGCCAGATGCGAGCCCACCATGTCCTCTTTTAAATGAACACCGCCCGCCACCGGAATAGCAATGGAACCATCTGCATCCATAATATCATAAGGCGCGATGGTTGAAAAGCCATGCTCCTCCATTACTTTGCAATGAGATTTGGTATCGGCCCTTCTTCCGCCGTACGCCGTGTTGCATTCCACAATCGTGCCGTTTACCTCTTTTACCAGTGGCTCTATCAGCTTGAATGACAGGAAATGATGGCCTCCCGGCTCTCCGCTGGAGATCTTCACCGCCGTTTTTCCCGCTGCCTTCATGCCTAATGCCCGGTAAGTGCGTATCAGACCTTCCGGGCTGATATCCTTTGTCATGTATACGGTACCCGTCTCTTTATTGGTGCTGTGTACCTGATTCATTACTATTTTCATCTGCTGTACCTCTCACACTTTCTTTATCCATTCCAAAATCCTTTTTTCCGGAGTTACAAGCCGCGCGCCGTCGAAACGGACATTTAAAATCTCCCCAATATCAGAATCCGGGCAGGCACCTTTTATGTCCTTTGCGGTATGGCCAATCCAGCCGCCGTTTGTGGCAAATGGCAGAATCGTCTTTCCGGCCAGCTTATACTGTGCCAAAAATGTCTTTACCGCCGGGGCATACGTATACCACCATACCAGGAAAGTAAATTTGAATTTTTTCGCAAAACGCTTATATTTAAAGGTTTTCAACACAATACACACTTTTTCAGTTTTTTATTGAATATGCCCTATAATCCCATTATAAAATTTATTAAGAAAATAAACAAATACTTGGATTGCATGAACAACTATTCCTTCAGAGCATTGAATATTTCATTTTCCTATTTTTCTCTATATATATTCTTCCAAATACACAAAAAAGCCTAACTACTATTTCCAGTAATTGGGCCTTTTGTCTAGATTATGACACCAGTGGTGTCGCAATCTGCAATCTTGATATTATAACAATTTTAAATATTCCAATCTTGTTTTCTCCAATGCCTTTTCCAGTTTTTGATTTTCCTTTTTTAGTTCTTCATTTTCCCGCTTTAAATTCTCCAGTTCTATCCTATAAATCTCATTCTGTTTTTCCAGACTATATTGTTTGATTTCCTTCCGGATTTCCGTCATCTGCTCTATATCCTGTTCCCTTTTTATCTCATCAAGAACTGCTCTTACTTCTTCATTTTTGTAAAAGAAGCCTTTGGAAAGCCCGGTTTTCTTAGATAACTCCGAAACAGAAATATTGCGTCCTTCCTTCGATGCCGATTTTATTTCCCGAATTGCCAGTTCCATTTTGCGCTGGCTCTCTTGCCGGTTTATTTCATTCATTTTATCATGCTTTGCCATCTGAACAGCCCCTCCCAAACAGTGTTCTTCCTGGGCAAAATATTGTTCCGATGCCCTGGCAATTCGTTCATCCTGCCAGCCAATATATTCTTTTACACGCTCATCGGTAGCATAACCCATATACTCCCGGATTGCCTGTATAGATGTTCCGTTCCGGTACAACATCCTGCAAAATTCCTTTTGATAGTCACAGCCTTTGAAAACATATTCTCCATCTAATATGCCATGTATCAAACATTGTTTCCTGATTGCATCGCAAAATCCAGCCGTTGTATACCTTTTGCCCCTACTGTTCAAAAAGAGATAATCTTCTATCTCCTTTTGATTGCGCTTCATGTATTTAATTACAATCCAGTGTAAGATATCCGAAACCGGAATCTTTCTGTCTGCCTCCGGTATGCTCATCCAACTGGTTCCGTTGTCCCAGTTAAAATCCCTTCCTTTTAATAAAAGCAACTTTCCTTTTGTTATCCCCGTATGAATCAATATCACACTCATTACCCTCAAATCCTCAGGAAAAAGATGCAGATTTTCCTCCAGCAGTCCTAGTTTTTCATCCAATTCTTTTATCTCGTTTCGAGCCGGATATGATTTTTTCAAGAAATGCGTTGTTGGAATTTCAAAATGGCAAATCAAATTCCTTACCTGCAGATAAGTAATAAATTTTATAGTTCCCTGTATCTTGTTATTACAGCTTTGAGGCTTTAATTTCTGCATTCTCAGATGTTCTAAGTATCTCCTTACTGTTTGAATGCTTATATCCGAAATGGTCATGTCTTTTTCTTCCAGATAACACAAAAACTCACGCACGTAGGTATGCTGAATCCTAATTGTGCCTACACTTTGACGGGTTACCTGAAATAAATATTTTGTATACTCCTGAAATGCTGCTTTATTTTGCAAAATAACAATATCTAAAAAGCTAAATCGCTGTATGACGCTGCCCCTTGCCTGCCTCTCCTGGTTTATGTTTAGTCCATCAACATACCAGACATTCGCATACCATGCCGGTTCCTTTTCCGCCAAAAATAATTCTCTTCTGCAAAATTCAACAAACTTCCACGGGCTGCCACAAAGCTTTCCTGTTTTGGAAATTAACCGTGCAGAATACGCCTTCACCTGAGACGTTTCCATTAACAGAATGTCGAAAATTTTTGCTTCTTCTGTATATTGGAATAAGTATTTTAACGGAAGCAAGTATTGATTTCTACGTTTCTCTCTGTCTTTGATGCTTTTAACAATATGCCCTAATATCCATTCCACTTGCTTTTTTGCGGTTTCACTTGCATCTGTCGAAAAATCCCAAAGCAGGATATCCTTATCTTTCTCCAAATCAAAAGATTTTGCCATACGGCCTGTAAAATAGTCTGGTAAATATATTTGGTTATTTCGCATATCCTTCTTTTTCATCATGTACTTTAGAGATTCCTTCAGTTAACTTAGCGCACTATTTAAAATGTATTCTTACCCTTTTGAGACTTTATCCTGTACATCATCCTATACAGAGTTGTACAGGATGATGGATAATTGTCAGGAATATTGCTTTCCGACAAAACAGACGGTTTAGTAGGAGCAAGTACCTGTTTTGCCTGTCTTCTTTGGTTAAAGGCTATTTTACAATCCATTGTCCTGATTTTCGACTGCCAATACGTTCAATTATTCCCTTTTCTCTCAGTTCTTTTATAACTCTTCTTGTCTGTCTGTCAGAACGGTTCAATTTTGTAGCCAGTTGTGCCTGTGTTATATGAGGATTCTCTCTTATTGCTGATAAAATTATTTTCTCTAAAGAATCATCTAATAGGTCATTTAATGGGTCATTTATTAGGACATTTTGATCTTTTAAAAAGTTCTTTTGTCCTAAAGGCGTAAATTTTACCATGATGTCTTCTAAATGAAGTGTATATTCCGGCATCGGAACACCGTGTTTTTTACATGCTTCACATATTTTTTCTATCCCACGTCCCCATGTTTCTACATATCCTGCCCTAAAAAATCCATTGGCTATATTCGGATTATAAGGCTGTGAGCGATGGCGCTCCATCAATGTTTCGATTGTCCATCCTACCGGAAATACACAGTCATTACTGATATACATTGCGTCCTCATGAATCCGAATCTGTATTGGCACTAATGCTGCGTAATTGGAATGAATAATCGCATTATATACCGCCTCCCTGACAGCCGCCTTTGGGAGCGGATACGTCTCGATTCTGGTGACATTGTCATAAGATATGATTGCCTTCATGTACTTCAAGTAAATCAATTCTATAACCCTGTCCGCCTGTATAAATAAGGAACCATGAATCTCGTCCTGATAGCGCAGGTCAGAGCCTTCTCCAAAATATCCGATTTTAATATACGCACCTGTAACCCATTTCTCCGGATTGCGGTGAAACAGGAGAATTGCCGCACGTTTTAACCTGCCCTGTTCAAAAAGACCAAGGCTGTCCAAAAGCTGTTCATTGCTCATATTCAGGTCTTCTTCAGTCATACGCCCACTCCGTAGGGCCTCTCGCCGAAAAATATCAAAACTCTCTTTGTCTAAATCCTCAACAGTAACTCCATCGACTGGAACAGCATCCCATTTATACCCTGTTTTAGACAGTAAAAACTCTGTCAAAGATGCGCCTCTGAGAAGCTGCTTTGTACTGCCGCTGCGATAATGATACTCTCCTTTATAATTTACTGGATAGCTGCTGGGATTCACACAAATTTCAATATATTCCTTTCCGTCATGTGTCAACAGATTCACATCCACAATAATGCCAAGGATATCCCTTACTTTATTCGGAATATCTTCAAGCAGCTTTTTACTGTCTGGCACCCCAATCACAGTACCATCATCATCCGTTCCAATATATATTTTGCCGCCTTGAGCATTAGCAAAGCCACAAATCCACTTTAAATACTCATCACGCCAGGATTCTTTCCATTCTGTGTTTTGGTTTTCTGCCATTCACTTTCCTCCCATCTCAATTCAGAAGTCATAATGATTTAACACTATGTGACTATTTTTGAAGTTTAAGGATTTCACCCGTTATATCGCTTCCTTCATAGATGAATACAGATTCCCACTCACTCCACTTTGTAATGGAATAATCCGCAGCATGGATTTCTTTTTCGGCATCTACCAACCATACAAGTTTCATCCCTGTTTTGTCAAGATAAGTATCCAAGATATCTTTCCGAACAACAACACTGTTAATTTCTTGAGTCAAATCTGTATCGAAAGCAGCTAGAATTCCATTGGAATCAAAATAAAACCCGTCTGCTTTTTGTTGCTTCAAATTCATTGTTTCAATGAGGTTCGCACACGGCAGACTTTGGGAAATTGCACTCTCTTTTGTTGCATCATATTCTTCTTCCCACAACAGATCTGTTGTAGCATGAAGTATTTTACCTATTTTTTTCTTGATTTCTCGCTCCCTGATTTCCTCTTTGAATTGAATCTCTGGAACTTCGAAATCATCTTTCTCATTCCAATCATCCATAACTTCTTCCACTTCCCACTCATCGTCTTCAGATAATTCACTATACTCAGACAATAAGGCTTCTATCGAAGAAAGGTCTGGAACTTGCACCGTCTCTGCAACTATTTCATACTCGCCGGTTTTAATCTGCACATCCACCCAGGCATATTCATTGAATTCCCGACAACTCGGTGACCAAGGATATTCTCTGTTAAAAACAGAGTATGTTTGATGATGGGATGCTATATCGCTCACAATAACTGAGCGACCATTTTTCACGCACTGGGAGAGTTCATCTGCCTGCTCTGGACTGACAAAATAAGCATATAACCAGCTCCATACCAGCAGCTTATCTATATCCAGATCTTCACGTCCTGTGTCACAATACTTCGTCAAGCATATCCATTTTGTTCCATTATGGTCAGTCAGAATCAAAGTATCCTTCAATTTATTCAAGAAGATTCCCTTCGTTCCAAGCCACGTTTTCTGTGCATCTGCCGTGGAAATATCAGCGGCTTTGTTTTCCTCTTGTCCCTTAGTTAAGAATTCATCCAATATAGTAAATCTGGGAGCCTCCTTACAAATCATAAAGCTTTGATTCAAAGTTGGATCAAAATCTCTAATATATGGTTCCCACGCCCCCTCAAATTTAACATCTTCTTTCTCGGGATAGTTCCAATGGTCAACCATCTTACAATGATCTGAAATACGAGCCAGCATATTATACATGGTAATCCATTGATACTTTTTGCCAATCCTTTCAGTCTTTATGCTCTGATGCCTATCGTAGCTGCCGCAGTGCTGATCATGCTCTCCAAAGTATTCTTCGGAGAACCCAAGTTCCTCCTGAATGTAATATACAGCGTAGTTGAACATCGTCTTGTCATCTACGTCAAAATTATGAAGAGCGCTTTGGAAAACATAGCGGCCAAAATCTCCATACATTCCCATGCCTTCAAAACGCATGGAGTGTATCAGCCAAAACATTGCTCCATCGTAATGCTTCTCCAGATAACGTTGGTCTTCTATCTCTGGAATAGGGTCTGAATTGTACGGAGGTACGATTTTCTTTCGTTCTATCATACCTGTATATTCCGAATGCTCATAAAGGAATCGCTCAATAATCAGCCGTGCATAATCTCTAAGCAAGATATCCGGATATACTTTTTCCTGTTCAAACACTGTATGATAAACATATTCTGCCAAAGCCTGATTGCCCCTGTCATCCGTCCGCTTACAGCAAGCACCAAACACAATTCCATAAAGCCGTTGAATGATATAAGGATCATTTACCTTCTCAAATTTTCTAAGTATAATCTCGCATAGCTGAAAATGCTCCTTCAAAATTTCTATCATAGCTTTTGATGTATAATCCCTCAACCATCGATTGGATGAAGACAAGAGCCAGCCAAACAGAGTCAAGAGCAACTCTATCTGCTTTTCCTTTGTTTCTTCGAGTTTTTCTCCTCTATCATACATCTGGATAAGTTGCACCAGTCTATCAGTATCATTGCTCGGCAATTCGTTTATATAAATTGTCCAGAGATAATCCCTCTTATTCAGATTATAACTTGAAAGAAATCGGTGAAGAAAATCTGCATTAAATGGATGTGAAACCTTCACACTATTTCCAATTAGCATCGGCCATAAATCCTCTGGACTACAGGGATACTTTTTCAGCAACTCTTCAAAACAATCTATCGGAATATACCGGCTATTTCGCCATTGGAAGCAATTTATATATCTTGAAAAAACCTGCCATTTATCATCAGTATCTTCCAGCTCATCGATTACGTCAATACACTCTTCACCATATTTTTCTGCATACAGTGCACAAACATTTACAAATATATCAATATTCCAAGAATTACCCAGTTTCCCTTTTTGTATTCCCAAAATTTTCTCTGACAGATATCTACGCACTTCAGCTTTTGTTTGGTATTTTTCCATAATTGCCTTTGCACAGTAATAATCATTCATCTGGTCAAAAGCAAAATATAATGTTTCCACTCCTTCAAAGACAGAATCATGAAGAATATGTTCCCTTACAAGATGTCGTACAAGCGTAACTGCATTTAATCCATATTCTGACCAAAAACTCAGCTGAGTCAACTCCTTCTGGGGAATAGATCGTTCATCACGTGACACTAGCCATTCTGCAATTTCCATGATTAAAGGGCTCAAAATATCATCATCTTCGGTATAACCCTTTTGCCTTAATACAGCTTCAAGCGCTCGGTATACATTTCCATTGGCATGTTCAATCACTCGGTTGTACAGTGTTGGTAAACTAATCTCTTCACCATTGTACGTTTTACAATACAGCGTGAGAAAAAGCGGATTTGCCATTTCATAACCAAAGTATTCCAGCGGAGTAAACGGAATGTTATAATGATTCATAAACTCTCTTACTGCTGTAATACTGTCGTCCTCAAATCCTCTATGAGTCATGGTCACAACGCCTTCTTGACCTTCCAAAACAGAATCAGGCAAAATCAACTTTTGATGTTCTGGTCGATAGGCCAGAACCAATTTAACCATAGGAGACCGTTTGATTTTATCTATTATAGACGCCAGACCTGATTTCCATAATTTTCTGTTCCATGTCTCATTAAGTGCATCAATAAAAACCGGTACAATACAGTTGTTTTTTTCACCGATAGTTTCCAAGATATCAATCAAATTCTCAAAACTATAATCAAGTTTTAAGTTTTTCATAATCTGCTCATGGATTGGATCATCAGTAAAATAGATGCCTGCTACTAACAACAGCGCTACTCGATCCTCCCCCAAAAGGCTCTGTGTTTTCGAGGCCAACAACTGCGACTTTCCAGTTCCAGCTCTGCCAGAAATCGTTAATATATCTCCATTAAGCAACTGTCTTTCTCTTTTAGAAATCATTACCATATCCGGCAGTCTCTTCAGCATATTCAGATTATGTATCTGACTCTCCAATTCTTGATATTCTTTTCGTGCTTCTTTACTCTCTTCTCGATTCTTATCACTTTCATAAACAAGCCTGTACTTTTCATCTCTCTTTTTCTCCAACTTTTTACATTCTTCCGTCAGTTCATCCAGAAAAGTTGTAACAGCCAACCGTACCTCGTTATTCCACTGAAAAGAATCATATAGCGTTTCACTACTTACATCTGCAAGGGTTGACACCGCTTTTTTCAGTGTCTTTAAATAATTTCGTTTATCGCTTCTGCATAGGAATCCGCTTATCTCATCAAGCAAATTTGCCTTCTTTGCATTAAGATATTCTGCTGCCCTTCGGTCATTGATAAACAGGGAAAATTCATCCGAAAACACCGTATTGACATTGAAATCACGGTTATAGCGTTCTCCCAGTTCATCCAACATATGGCTTGTGTGAGTTGCAAACCATTCCGGCTGAATCGAGTAGTTTCCAAAATAATATAAAGCAAGGTAAGGATATTTATTCCTTACGAGATCGAGAATCGCCGTATCTGTAATCAATTGTATATCTATATTTGCTTTTTTCAAACATTCCACTGCTTTTATATATCCATTCGCTGTAGATGTAATGGGTTGATTACAAAAAATATATACAAGATTAACAATTCCTTCCTTGCCTGAATAATATTCTACCGTTTTCTCTGAGGAATGTTTTATCTGCCCATAATCTACATCCTTATCAAAAAATTTCGCTTGAAACCCAATCCAGCGCTTATTCGTTTCATCATAAATAGGCTCTGTCTCCAGCCCATGATTGTTTGGATTTGCATGAAGATACCTAAACTGCGTATTTCCAGTGAGATTCTCATTTGCGAATAACTGACGGCACAGGTCTTCAAACTTAAACCGAATTCCGCGTGCATCATGATTATATGCAGCAAAGTTTTCCCAGTTTATATGCATTCCAATCTCCCCCCATTCCTCATATAGTAAACCCATATTTCAGAAATACCAATTCTATTCTTTTACTGATATTGACACAAATATAATGTCTCATCTGATTTACTTTTTTCTCAGTCTATATTCTCGTTGAATGTCCTGACCAATAAGATAGTCTGAAGTCTTCTCTGCTGTTGTTTAAATTCAATAGTAGTATTCCCAGTAACGGTCAAATTCTCAAAATCCTGCTCAAATTTACTCCCATTTTTAATTCTTTTAAATGTTAATTCTATTTTCTCGCTATACCTTTCCATACCTTTTTATCAAGAATCTATCACTGTACTTTCATCCATTCAATAATTTCTTCAAATCCATTCGCATACAATCTCTGAAAACTCTTCCCATTTGCATCTGACAAAAAATCCAAGAATTCTCCCATATCCTTTCTATAAATCTGTCCTATAATCTGAAGATCTTTTGTAGTTTTTCCGATTGCCTCAAGATCATCAATCACACGCATTCGCTTTTCCAGCTTCTCATACTTTTCTTTCCAGAATCCTATGTACTCCAATTTTGCCTCTGGCCCATCATAAACATTAGGACCAATCTTTATAGGGGCATTGTCTCCATAATGCCCCCGCTCTTTTTCACTTAATACAATAAACAGAAGCCTGTCCTTGTAATGCCTGTCTTTTATAATTTCACCCACCTCATACATACAAGGCTGTTTTCTTAAATAAGTGTCACTTATCACTGCTAATACAAAATCGTGATCTTGTATCGTATCCATAAACTCTTTAAAGCTTGCTTTGTACTTAAGCTCGGTATATCTGGAAATCTTTATCTTACCCTGAAGCTTTTCGCAAATTGTTTTTTCTACAATATCAACAATTGGCGCATCGCATTCCGTATAAGAAATAAACAAAGTAGATGGACCTTTCCATTCCTTTTGCTCCATTATCTTCGCATCATTATTTACAAAAATATATTGTGTTCCCTCTGCAAGAACCAAATCATCCGACTGTTCCACTCTAATCACAAAAATATTTCTATCAAAAAGAAGAAAACTTCCATACTGGCATTTGACTTCATGGGACAATTTTCCATATGCAGCTTTCATAATATTCTCTATATTGGATGTGAGATAAAAACCTGTTAATTTATAACTTCCATTATCCTTCTCTGCCCCAATTAAGATGTATCCACCCGCTTTGTTAGCTAGGGCACAAATATATTTTGCTAACTCCCCCGGGCGAGATTCTAATGCTCTGCAAATTACATTATCGAAATTATTATTGCTCAGTACAGCTTCTACTTTGTCCCTGCTTAAGCTCATTCTTCTACAATCCTCTCAATGGTATTCTGTTTAACCCTGTCAGTTTGATAATCTTTCCAAATGTAAGCTTCTTTGGCTCTGATTTACCGTCCTCAACCCACAATTCCCAGTCCCTGGAATAATCCAGGATATCTTGTTCCTCTCTGTAATAAATACGCACTTCCCCACCATCCGAAGGGCGAGCCAGCAAATATATCTCTTTTCCATTCTTTTTTATGATAAATATTGTATCTGATGCCGGATGTATTTCAGATAAATCATAGTCTTCTCTTTGCCTCAGGTACGAAAAAATATTAGTTCTGGAACGCTCTAAGATGGATTTTACGTATTCATAGGTCTCTTGATTATGCTTTGTAGGTCTGTAAAACTGCTCCGCAAAATCATCATCAGTAAATGCTTGATTCAGCGCTTCTTCGGACTCAATCCCATACTGTAACAACACCGCTGGCGTTATCTCACTTCTTACATTTTCTTCCGGTGAACCAACTTGTCCTATTCTTATTATTTCCTCTAAGTTTTTTGCACTGGTAATTGAATATTTCTCCATGATATCATCTAATATTTCTGCCTTTCGGATATTTGAAGTAATCTCTTCATCATCATAGAGATAATGTTTGTTTTTATACAACTCTGGAAAAATCTCTTTCGCTTTATCACTATTATCCGTCATCCAAAGTAACAGTTTCTTAAAATTAGTCCGCACCTTATCATCCTTAGAAGTTCTGTTTGCATTCACATACTGTGATATAGCCGGTACTATATCACAATCTTTTTTCACACGATTTTCGGGCATCTTTAAATAAACTTGCTTCATTAGCAGCTCTGCTTTAATATCATAACCCGCACTAACTGCAAGTTCCTTTAAAGTCTCATCCATATCACTATCCAAAAAGATATCATCTTTTATCACAAATATCCCATTTTGGTTCGGAAGAATCGGTCTTTTCGATTTATTGATTAAGTTTTCATAACCTGTTTGAACTATAAATTCTATAAATTCCGCCAGGAATCCTGTCGTATCTTCCATAGATTTACTCATATACAGTGATAAATGTTTCAAATCGGCGCACTCACTAATCTTATCTGCCACACAAGTAAGCATATATTTTAATGCTTCTTGTAATATTTTTTTTGATATCAAAGGAACTTCCAGCATAAAAGCATTTGTTTTGAAAATATCACTTGCGTATCTGCATATCTTTTGTTGTATATCCAGATTTTCATTATCTTTTTCATAGTAGAAAACCATCAGAAATAAAATACTACTCCTTATTCCCCCATCTGCTTCCTCTAGTCTGTCTTCAATTAATCTAAGCATTTGTCCATTTTCTACATTTTCTGCCTGAAACCACTCCCGATTCGGAAGATCTGAATCAAGCAACCAGCTTCTGCAATCAGCACCCAATTTATCCAAGATGTTTTTATATTCTTCCAAAATATCCTTATCATAATGAAGTTCTGAAACACAATGAAATTTCCCTCTTTGATCTGGAAGGATTCTGATTTTATTTGCAAATATATATTCTTGCAATTTTTTATTTTTCTCGACTAGATCATAGTACCTCAAAAGCCAATCTTGCCAATTATAGTCTGGCATCGCTTCCTGCAATTGTTCAATCCCACCATACTCCTGTAATTGTTCTGTCAAATTTTTTAATGTATATGTATTACAGCCACTCCATAAGGAGAAATACCAATCATGAATATTTGCTTTACAAGGAATACGTTCTGGCATTATTGGATAAAGTAATTCCCATATTTCTTCTCGAATTTCCGTGTTGGCATCTGAAATAATATATACCTGTTCTACCCCTGACCAGTCCTGTAACGCCAACATCTCATTCTTACTGGTTTGTATAATTTCAGTATTTAAAATCGTATCTTTACAATTATTAATAATCGCTTTAATCCATTCTTCATCATACCAATCCTTTTTTTCATAAGTATCGATATGTGTAATGTGATAGATTCCACCCCAACAACGCTTTGCCGCATATGCCAATAGTTTTGTATACAAACCACACGCTTTTTCTATAATCTTACGATTCTGCTCAATCTCATCATCAATTCTATTCTTTGACTTACAGGACAGATATATGCCATCTCTCGGTTCCGTTGGATTAAAATCACTTGAATTAATTACAACTGGAAACGGAAAATCCTCTGTACCTATTAATGGAAAATCACAGAATAATTTTGGCTGTCCTTTTGCAAATGATATAAAGTTCACTGAATTGTTATTGCGTTCCAACCCTGCAGATATGGCGAGCCCATCTTCGGTCAAATTTAAAATATATATGTTCTTTTTTGTGATTTTAGATTCATACAGGATTTCATGAACTAATGCAGTTTCTTCCTGACTAGTATGACTTTGATTGTATCGGAACACCTCTCCTGTTGATTCCAAAAAAATCTCTTCAATATCCTCTATCATAGATAAAACAAATGGTGCAGTTACTCTCAAGTTTTCAATTCCCTGCTTTGCCACTTCTATACCATCTTCATCCAATGCATATTCAAAGATTGTATTATAAGCCTCCCAGTCTGGTACATCCCGCAAAGGTGTACATTCCATAAGCTGCTGTACAGCCTTTTCCATGGCTCTTACAATTTCCTTTTGCTCATGCCCCGTCCGATCCAAAGTAAAATGGAAGTTTGAAAAACTACCTGCCTCTGTTTCCAATATACCAGACAAATCCACAATTTCTGACAACAAATGTGTTGTCAAAAACCCTGTTCCAAATTTTCCACTTGTTCTCTGAACCCCATCATTTCTGTCTTTGGATGAGGATTGATTAATAAGCGACATCACGTTCGTTATGGAAAAAGCCTTTCCATTATGCTTAAATACAACCTTTTTGTTTCCTTCATCAAAAGCAATTGCAATTTTAACCTTACCAGTGTTATTACATATATCCTTTGCATTCTGACATAATTCCCATACCCACCGTTTTGCACTATTTTCATTATTGCTATAACGTAGTTTCTGAAGCAGCTGCAGAACACGATTGGCCGCTCCTATACGTAATGAATTGCTATCTGCCTGTTCTATATTTTTTTGAAATCTTTCTGTATCCATTGTTTCCCCCGTAAAAACTCTTAAATCAAGTTTCACCACTATTTACGTACAACATTTTTCTTTTGTAATAATCATTGATTCCATACATGACCTCTTTCTTAATCTGTCTTAAATATACCATATTTTTCTAATCATCACATCACTTTTGACCGTTATTCTCATAAAATCAAAAAAAGACCTGCAAAACACTTTTCTGCAAGTCCATAAATATCAACGCTATACACATTTCAGTCTATCATCTGTGTATGCAGTTCCTTTTTTCCTCATATTTTTAACGCTATATACTCAATATACAATCAAAACCATACTCCATTTTAGGCATTCCCAAAAACACGGTGTCATACTCCTCAGGATTCACTTCCAGCGGCAGAATCTCCGGCATAAATCCCCGTTTCACTTCGTCCTGCCCCTGATCCACCACCACATCGTAGTTCTCTGAATAGGGCACCACGGTCCTCAGCTCCGCCGCCCTAAATCCCGTCTCGCGCTGTACCATTTCCGCAATTTTTTTCGTATTTCCACTGTAGGAATAATAGATAATGACTGCTTTCATCGTGTTCTCCTTCCTTTTTGTATTACCACTGTACTACCTGGAGTTAACTCTAAGTCAAGAGGTTTTTGCAGCTTTTTTGCAGCTTTTTGTAAATCAAATGAGCAGTTACCTCAAATCCCCCCAAAAAGATTAAAAAGGCAGCCAGAATTAATCTGACTGCCTCCTCACTTCACAATAACAAAACACCTTACCGCACATACATTATTTCAATCCACATTCTGAGTTCAGTATACAAAACCCAGAATGGCATAATAGCTATACTGCCATTTTATCCGGTTGTCCGGATTGTTTTGACCTCATGTCAGTGGGGAATCTCTGCCCGCCACTGCCGCTAAGTTTGTTTTTGCGATTCATCTCCCACCCATAGAGGCCGGAAGAATTCTCGTTGATTTTGTTAAATTGCTGCAAACAGTACTCTTATTTCAAATACTTTTTCAGCACCTCTCTGACCGCCCCCTTACCCGCGATCTCTTCCCGCACCATCTCCGTAATATCGTCTCCGATTCCCGCCTCATACAGGTCGATACCGAAAATATTCGCGTTTCCCAGAATCGGCCGGAGTTGATCCTTTAAGCTGTCCGGATCGCCCCATGCGATTCCGGACAGCTGCCCCTGCAGCTCAGGGATCATGGGATCCGGGGACAGTGCAAACGGTTTGCCTTCGTCATCGACAGCAAGCAGATACCGAAGCCAGCCGGCAATGGCCAGCTGAATCCCTTTCAGCTTTTTCGCATCGCCGTATTTGTGAACGCAGGCCTTGATATTTTCCCCAAAGCGGATTCCAACCATCTGTGAAGTATCCACTGCGATACGCTGCGGTGTATCCCCAAGATACGGATTGGAAAAACGCACATTGATGCATTCGTCAATAAATGCTTTCGGAGAAATAATACCGGGATCCTCCACAAATTCCATGCCTTCCTGCAGCCCCACCTTTTCAGCCAGCTTAACCAGCTCCCGATCACTCATCTGATCAGAAAAGAGGTTAAAGCCCAGCATACACCCGTAAGGCGCCAGAGCGGTATGGATGGGGTTTAAACAGACCGTAACCTTCATCCGCTCCGCCTTGTTCACGATTTCGCGGCTTGTCATATAGACCCCGGCCTTCTCGAGAGCCGGACGTCCATTGGGGAAATGGTCCTCCACCACCAGATACTGCGGTTCTTCGGCATTTACAAAGGGCGCTATGTATGTCTGCTTATCGGTAACCACAATATCCATGTCCTCCACTCCGGCGTCCTGAAGCATCGCTCTCACCGCTTCACTCGGCCTCGGCGTGATCTTATCTATCATGGACCATGGAAATGCAATCTTCTCCTCGTCACTGATATAGCTTAAAAATTCCTCATCGACAAAGCCCTTCTTTTTCCATTCCTGTCCGATTTCCAGCACTGCGCTGCGAAGCTTCTCCCCATTATGGGAGCAGTTATCCATGGAAACAAGCGCCAGCGGCTTCGCCCCCGCCCGATACCGCTCAAGGAGCATGGCGGCTATGATCGCAACAGCCCCTGCTGCCCGGTCCGGACCATAATCAATATCGTCCTGAATAAAGCGGTAATACTGCCCGTCCGCACCGCGCAGCGCATATCCCTTTTCCGTGATCGTAAAGGAAACCATCTGCAGACTTGGATTGGCAAATATCTCTCTTAAGCGCTGCCTGTCTTCTGTCCCGTCAGGCAACCCCTTCCGTGCTTCTGTGAAACAGCCGAATACCCTTTTTTCTGTCGTTCCGTCGTTATTTAAAATCACCGACAGGGAAAGATTGTCGTAGGGCTTATAGATCCGGTCGATGGTTTCATAGTCAAATGTCTCCACACAGACAATCCCGCGGTCCATCAATCCGTCTGTAATCAGACGATCCGCAATGCTGCCAATAAAAATACGAAAAATATTCCCAATACCAAAATGAACCCAGACTGGCGCTTCTTTTGTCCGCTGTGCCAGTTCTTCCAAATCATAGGATGGCAGTTCGATTCCTGCCTGACTCCATAGTTGTTTGTCCTTTATTCCTTCTAAAGTAAGTTTCATCAGCATCTCCTTTGGTCTGCATATCCTGTCAGTATTCATTAATCATATGCATAGACCGGTCCATATTTTTCATAACGGCACTGTCAAAATTCTTTTTGATCAATTCAGCTTTTTTCAAGGCGTACTCCGGCTTATCCCACAGATTGCAGAACTCCTCCGGATCCGTTTCATGGTCGTAAAGTTCTCCATACTCCATTCTATGGTAATTCACAATCTTATATCTGCCGTCATAATACATGGTCGCATAAATATTATCATGCGATCCCAGAAGACAGTGGTAGAATTCTGAATAAACCGAATCTTTATGATGATGGGGATCCGCCTGTCCGGTCAGAATAGGAAGAAGACTCTTCCCCTGCATATAATAAGGAGCTTCCTGTCCGGTAAGCTCCATCAGGGTCGGAGCCAGATCCACAAGTTCTACCAGCGCATCACTTTTTAAGCCGCTCTTAAACAGGGACGGACACGACATAATAAGCGGAATATGAACCAGCGCCTCATAGAAATAGGCGCCTTTCCAATAAAGGCCATGGTCCCCATTCATCTCGCCGTGATCACTCATAAAAATCACGAGCGTCTGCTCCCTTTGTCCCGTCTCCTCCAGGTAATTCATCAGACGGCCAAACTGATCGTCAACCAGCTCTATCTCCGCATAATAATCACGAAAACGTTCTCTCCTGTCATTCTCCGTCAGAGTCGGATACGGTTCCGCCTGCCCATCCTGACCGCCCTGCATATAATCCTTCTGCTGGTGCGGAGGTTTACTGTCCAGCTCCCCATCCTTCCACAAAGGCAGCGGCATATCCTCAATGTTTAATCTGTCCTTGTAGGCCTGCGGCGGATCCAGGGGCGGATGCGGATCGTAAGGGTTCATGCTGATCAGCCACGGTTTCCCGCTGCTGCGGTTCTGTTCGATAAACTCAATCGCTTTTTCAACACACCAGGTTGTTTGATGATACTCGGCCGGCACACCAACTGTTTTACCTGTAAAATGAGGATTCGGTTTCGGCGGCCATGTTGCCATACTGGTATATTTTCCCCCGTAGATGTCTTCCCAGCGAAGGCCTTTCTCTTTCAGCCAGTTTTGATAATCATTTTCGCCGCCCGGCCAGTCGTCGTTAGGATGTTCACTCCATTGAACATAGCTGTAGCCATCGTCCGTCCGCTTTTCCATCCGCCCCTGCGCAGAAGTCAAATGAAGCTTTCCGGATAAGCCGCAAACGTATCCGGAATCAGCCAGAAGCTTTGTCACCAGCTTTTCGTCTTTTGAATAATTGTCATTGCCATTATAAAATGCTTTCGTTGTTCGGGGATATCTTCCGGTTAAAAAACAGGAACGGCTGGGTGTACAAACCGGCGCCTGGGTATAGGCCCGGGTAAATGCAACCCCTTCTTCTATCAATCGATCGATGTTCGGTGTATGGATATATGGATTTCCCAGCGCATGAATCGTATCATAGCGCTGCTGATCCGTACAAAACCAAACAATATTTACCGGTTTCTGACTCATCTCTCCATCTCCTTTATCAGAAACCATAGACTCGGTGCATGGAATTATCCATATTGCAGAGTACGGTATGATCGAAACTCTTCCTTACCAGTTCTGTTTTAAACGTCTCATATTCCGGTTTATCCCACAGATTATGGAATTCATTCGGATCCGTCTCATGGTCATACAACTCTCCGAACTCTTTTCCATGGTAAATTACCAGCTTATATCTCCCATTATAATACATTGTTGCATCAATGTCTTCATGAGTTCCTCTCAGGCAGTGATAAAACTCACTGTAAACTGCATCTTTAAAATGATGGGGATCCGCCTCTCCTGTCAGTATACCATAAAAACTCTTTCCCTGCATAAAATAAGGAACTTCCAGTCCGGCAGCTTCCATCAGTGTCGGAGCGATATCTACGAGTTCCACCAGCGCGTCGCACTGTAATCCCTGTTTGAAGACGGACGGGCAGGAAATGATTAAGGGTACGTGCACGAGGCCCTCATAGAAATAGGCGCCCTTCCAATACAACCCATGGTCGCCGCTCATTTCACCGTGATCACTCATGAAAATAACAATCGTATCATCACGCAGCCCCGTTCGGTCAAGGTACGCAAGCAGTCTTCCAAACTGGTCATCGATCAGCTCTATTTCCGCATAGTAATCTCTGAAATGCTCCCGTTTTTCTTCATCCGTAAGCGAACCTATGGGCTCCGCCTGGCCATCCTGTCCACCTTGAATCACATCCTTCTGCTGATGGGGGGGCTTCCCCTCCATCTCACCGTCTTCCCAGAGAGGCAGCGGCATATCTTCTATGCTCAGCCGGTCTTTGTATTCCTGCGGCGGATCCAGCGGCGGATGGGGATCGAAGGGATTCACGCTGATCAGCCACGGTTCCCCGGTATTTCTCCTGCTCTCAATAAAATCGATGGTCTTCTCCACACACCATGTAGTCTGGTGGTACTGTGCGGGAACGCCCACCTGCTTCCCCGAAAATGCGGGATTTGCCTGCGGCGGCCACGTAGCCATAGTCATAAACTTGCCGCCGTAGATTTCTTCCCAGTGGACGCCTTTTTCATTCAGCCAGTTTTGATAATCATTCCCTCCATCCTTCCAGTCATTATGAGGATGGTGACTGTACTGGAAATAGGAATACCCGTCATCACACCGCTTCTCCACTCTGCCTTCCGCAGATGTCAGATGAAGCTTGCCCGCCAGGCCGCATGTATACCCTTCATCAGCCAGCAGCTTCGTCACCAGTTTTTCATCTTTTGAGAAGTTTTCATTTCCATTAAAGATCGTCTTCGTCGTTCTGGGATAACGTCCCGTTAAAAAGCAGGCGCGGCTGGGCGTGCAGATCGGGGCCTGCGTATAGGCCCTGGTAAATGCAACGCCTTCCTTCACCAGACGGTCAATATTCGGCGTATGTATATAGGGATTGCCAAGGCTGTGAATGGTATCCCACCTCTGCTGGTCCGTACAGAACCAGACAATATTCTTTCTCTTCTTTTCCATATTTACCACCATTTAATAAGTTCAGTCACTTTATTCCGAAGCTCAATAAACTGCGGATCCGCAATATCACGCGGACGCGGAAGCTCATTGATCAATGTTGTTTTAACTGTTGTCGGCTTGTTCGTCAGAATCATAATTTTATTGCCCAGGTAGACCGCCTCTTCGATATTATGTGTGATAAATAATACCGTCGTCTTCGTCATCTGCCACAGCTTCACCAGCTCATCCTCCAGCCGGAAGCGAAGCTCAATATCCAGCTGTCCATACGGCTCGTCCATCAGCAGCAGTTCCGGCTCCGTGGCGAATGCTCTGGCGATGCTCACCCTCTGCAGCATGCTGGCAGAAAGCTGTTTGGGATAGTATTTCCTGTATTTGGTCAATCCCACGATTTCCAGATACTTCTCTGTCCGCTCCTTCTTTTCTTCATCGGAAAGCGGCTTATACAGCAGGCCAAAGCCCACATTTTCTTCTACGGTCAGCCAGGGCATGGTTGAATTTCCCTGAAAGATATACGCTATGTTCTGTTTTTTCGTATCCACCTTCTGTCCATCCAGCAGGATTTCACCGGAGGTAGTATCGTAAATATTTACCAGACTGTTCAGAAAGGTTGTTTTTCCGCAGCCCGTGGGACCTACGACGCAAAGTAAATCCCCATCCATTACGTCAAAAGACACATCGCTCAGAACCAGCAGATCCCCAAATTTCTTCGTCAGGTGTCTGACTTGTACTTTTATCTGATCACTCATACCTAATCCTCCCATCTGTCCAGGATGCCGGTTATTTCCTTACGAAGCGCCAGGAATTGTTTCGAAACCAAATTTCTGGGTCTGGGAAGATCGATGACATATTCCTTCTTTACTGTTGCAGGGCAATTTGTAAGAACAATAATTCGATCTGCAAGATACAGTGCTTCTTCAATATTATTGGTTACGAAAATAACCGTACGTTTCTCTGCGCTCCATATTCTCTGCAGTTCCTCCTGCATTAAATATCTGGTTTGCGCATCCAGCGCGCCAAACGGCTCATCCATCAGCATTACATCAGGCTCGTTGCAGTATGCCCTCGCGATGCCGACACGCTGCCTCATACCTCCGGAGAGCTGAACGGGATAGGAATTTTCAAAGCCCTGAAGTCCTACCAGGTCGATATATTTCTGCGCCCGTTTTTTCCGTTCTTCCTTATTTACTCCGGCTATTTTAGGTCCATATTCGACATTGCCCATGGTTGTCATCCAGGGAAAGAGTGAAATGGACTGAAATACTACGCCTCTGGAGACATCCGGCCGTTCAACCTTCTTGCCGGAAGCGGTTATACTTCCCTCTGTGGCCGGTTCAAAGCCGGCAATCATATTGATAATGGTTGTTTTTCCGCACTGGCCGGGACCAAAAAGGACCAGGAATTCATTTTCTCTGGCGGCAAAATTCAGCCCGCGCACGACTTCGTGTTTCCCCTCCGGCGTATCAAATGTCTTACAGACGCCTTTGCATTCTATTACTGTATTTATCTTCCGCTCTTGTTCCATCGACACATCACCTCTTCAGCTTTACGCATAATATAAGCCAGCAAAAAACCAACAACGCCAATCATAATGATTCCGGCCAGAATCTGGGTCATATTGTTGTTATCCATACCGGCCTGAATAATCCATCCCAGGCCGTTCTCTGCCTTGATCATCTCGGCTGCCACCACACTTGCCCACGCAGACGATATTCCGACCTGAAGCCCTGCAAAAATAGCCGGAACCGATGCTGGAATTACGACAGTGGTAAAAATCTGACGTTCCTTTGCCCCAAGCATCCGGGCTGCATGAATCACTTCGGGATCGACATTCATGGCCCCGGTCATCGCATTCAATGTGGTATTGGCAAATGCCGCCAAGAAAATCAGGAATATTTTCGCTTCCTCTCCAAGGCCAAACCATATAATAGAAATCGGAATCCAGGCAATCGGAGGAATCGGACGTATAAATCTGAAAATCGGATTAAAAATTGCCCTGGCGAGGAGATATCTTCCCATCAGCAAGCCAAGTATAACACCTGCCAGGGATCCCAGGCAGAAGCCGATCAGTACTCGTCTCAGACTGCTCAGCATGTGAATGATAAGACTGTATTTGCCCACCACGCCGATACAGTACTCGAAGGTCGCCTTCAGCACCACAACGGGGTCCGGCAAAAGCTTCGACAAGTCTGTGTAATGCGTCACGAACCACCAGAGAAGCAAAAATGCTCCAATCGAAATAACCGCACATATGACTGACAATAATTTTTCTTTTGTATTTTCATTCATTCTGCATTCATTCCTTTCGCAACTTTTACTTCAAGCCAGTGCAGAATTGTATCGAATAGTAATCCGACAATTCCGATCATGATCATACCGACAAATACAAGCGCCGGTTTTGAAGCGTACCTGCCCTGTTGAATCATATATCCGAGGCCTACGGAGGAGGCAAGGAGTTCAGCCGCAACGAGAGCCATCCAGGCCGCTCCCATCGCCACTCTCAGCCCGGTAAAGATCATCGGCAGTGCAGTGGGAATCGCTATTTTAAATAGTTTTTGCAAATTTGAAAATCCGAAGACATCTCCAACCCAGAGATGTTCCTGTTTCGTCTGTTTAATTCCGGTGTAGCTGTTTACGATGCATGCGACCGAGGTGCTGAGAAAAATAACAGCGGCCTTTGGTAAAATGCCGATACCGAAAAGAAGAATAAACATCGGAATCCAGGCAAGGCCCGGAACCGGCCGGATTAAGTCAAACAGCGGTCTTGCAAGACGGTCTACCCACTTAAACCAGGCCATCATGATCCCCATCGGAACCCCGAACAGCACGCCCAGAGAGTATCCGAACAGCGCTACTTTCAGGCTTCCCATCAGGTGGGTCGGAAGCGTCGCCCCATCCGGTACTTTCGAAGTCATTTTCTGCACAAATGTTTTCGCAACAGTAAGCGGTCCTGGAAAGACAGTTTCCTGTTTTAAATGCAGAACATTAATGCAGACATACCAGGCTGCCAGCACGAACAGAACCGTGCAGCAGGAAATAATTGTATATTTGCTGATTTTCTTCTTCGTTTTCATTAAACTCTCTCCATTTTAAATCAATCGTATTACCCCTCAAGTTTCTGCAGTTTTATCCTGTCAGTACTCCATCGGCTCTGCCGATATTACAAAGAAATCCCGGCCCCCTTCCTGTAAGATTTAGTTATCGCAAAAATATTACAAAATAAAAGGACCGGGATTCTCAAAGTTTTATTTCCACTAGTGCCTGACTACTCAGCTGACGCCCACTTTTTTATGGAAGTAATGAAGCTGTTATCAATACTTGCCTTCACATTAGTCACATCATCTTTTGTTACTTTTTCATTGTTAAGAAGGAATTCTGCAGCGTAATTCATAAAGCTTCCCAGCAGATAGTCGCCGCTGTCCACCGTATCCAGAGTAAAATAGCTCTTAAGACTGCACTCGTCGATGACATCCTGCTCTTTATAATCAAGTCCCTCATCTACATACCATTTATAAGCTACCGCAACTCTGTTATCCTGATTGTTTAACATATCCTGACACGCTTTATAGTAGCAGTACAGGAAAAGTTCCACATCCTCCGGGCGCTCCTCGGCCACCTCATTCTGGCAATAGACCGCGTCAATAATATCCTGGGGCGAGACCTGTGTAAAATCAGAAACCTGTACATAACCATCTGCTGCAAGGATAGCGGCATAAGTAGGATTCACTGCAATTAAATTGCCCTGACCGGATTCAAATGCAGCCAGTGCAGAGGAGTAATCCAGGTTTGTAAAAGTAAAGGAATTTGCATCAATGCCGAAATACTGCATATATGCGATGGCGTTCATCTGAGCAGTTGTATTCATCGGCCCAAGGATAACCGCATCTTTTAATGCATCTGCACTGCCATAGACACCGTTCGCATCTGCGCCGGCCTTGTAGATCGCATCATCCGGACGGCCGTAAAGCGTCTCACCGCTGATCGTCAGACATCCGTCCCCGATATACTTATACATACCGGTAGAAAGAGCATATACAGAAGCCATACCAGATACGGCAATATCACATTCATCGGCTGCCATCGCTTCATTGACGAGGGTTCCCTGAGAACCAAAGTTTACGATTTCAACATCAAGTCCTACCTCTTCATAATATCCTTCCGCATAGGCATACCATGCCGGAAGTCCCACCCAGTTTGCCAGAGTGCCGATCACCAGCTTCTCGCCTGACGCTTTCGGCATGACCGCCCCCGCAGTCTCCTCCGAAGACTCATCTTTAGCCCCTGCTGTGGTTTCTTTTGCACTCTCAGCTGCGGCTGTGGTCTCCGCCGCCTTCTCTGTGGTCTTACTTGAACTGCCGGAACCGCAAGCTGTCATCGCCAGAACCATAGAAGCCGATAATGTTGCCGCCAATACTTTCTTTCCGAATCTAACCATTGTAATCCTCCCTCTCCTTTGGGTTTGTGTGAGTTTACGCATACGTATGCGTTTGTTGCATGGTTAAATTATAGCTCCCGGTAAAGTCATTGTCAATACCTTTATTCACTTTTGTTATAGTTAATACATTTTATCGTGATTTTTTATGCGAATAGCACAAAGAATTACCGTAGAGTAGTTCCCCTCAGTACGAGTTCCGGCCTGATCACAGTATGAATCGGCTCCTGAACACCATGAACAATCGCAGAGCGAAGCATCTCGCATCCCATGGAGGCGATTCTCTCATGGAACACATTCACAGTGGTAAGATCCGGCGCAATTTCAGCAATGATCGGCAGACCTCCAACGCCTGATATCTGCACGTCTTCCGGCACTTTTAGTCCCAGATCCCTGCATGCATTTAAAACACCGAGGGCAACCGTATCATTAAATGCCAGGATTGCACATTTTCTCGACTTAATCGTCTCCTGATTATTGATAACGCATTCGTATGCAGACTTTACTGACAACTCGCTCTGCCATACAGCATCCTTATCCATAACAACGCCGCGCTCTTTCAGACCGCGTCTAAATCCGGCCAGTCTCGTTTTCGATTCCGCGGAGGTTTTTACGTTGATGTAAAAGCTTTTATATTCCTTATATTTTCCGAACAATTTTCCGATCAGATATCCGCTGTATTCACAGTCTGAGAGGCAGCTGCCATAGGAGCCGGCCTTTTCCGCATGAAGCAGATAAACGCAGGGAACCTTATACTTTTTTATCAGTTCCAGGTCTTTTTTGCTGGATTCCATTCGAAAAATGATAAAACCGTCCACTTTTCCGATCTTAATCATTCTTTCAAAGGTGGAGAGGCCATTCTGTTTTTCCCCATCATAGACGACCATTACATCATAATCATATTTACTCAGCTCCGCCTGCACCAGATCATATAAATGCGCAAGTCCAAGATTGGAGCTCATGCCGATAAAATGCTTCGGAAACAGGATCCCCACCGTGCCTGTTCGGTTTGTCTTTAGGCTTCTCGCCTGACTGTTCAAAACGAAACCGTACTCCTCCGCTTTCTTCTGAATAAACTCGCGCCGCTCCACAGAAATCTGGCTGCTGTTGTTTAACGCTCTCGATATGGTGGACTGTGATACCCCTATAATTTCAGCGAATTCTTTTGATGTCACGTGATTGACCTCCTAATGATAATAATACTGATGATGACTGACGTATGTGATCTGTTTGGTTTGATTGTCTGTTCGGTTCTTTTTTGTTGGTTTGCTGCTTTATTTCCCGGCTTCTTCTCAATTATCTACTTTTGCAGGAGCCGTTTAATTCTTTTGATAGAATTATATCACTGTTTTACTATTTTTCATAGCCCTTTATGCATACGTATGAGTGAGTTCAAAAGGAAAATAACATTATTCTCCCAGACGAAACTCTCCAGCCTGCAGCCGCTCCTGAATCAACGCAATGCTCTCCTCAACCGTCTGATCCGTGGTATCCACCACATTCGCTTCATATTGCCCCAGATCAGAAAATGAACGCCAGATATTTTTTATGACTTCATAGCTTAAAGGGAAATCTGCCTTTTGCTCCCGCTCTGTCGCACGCAAAATCGTTGCCTGTTCATCGGGACGCAGGATTACATATCTCACATCAACTCCCTTCGCAGCAATTTTTTCCCACGGTTCAAGAAACCATGGTCCGATCGTTCCGTCAACAAATACCTCGTAACCGCCAGCCGAAAATCGCTCTGCACTTGCCGCGACCGCTTCAATCATGACTTCATTCTGTTTCCCGCTGCCCTCCAGCCAGGGGGCAATATATCCCTTACGTATGTACTGATAGAAATCGTCACTGTGAATATGAACCGCACAATCGTACGGTGATTTTTCAGCCAGCAACCTGGAGCTGCTGGACTTGCCTGTTCCACACGCCCCTGAAATAATCACAATTCTCGCTGCCATTTTATCCTCCGAATCAAAAATATATCTGCATATACGTACTCGGTCTCCTTGTCCAATTGCGTTAAAATGAATACCGTTGCATAAATCAAGTGTATCATAAACCCTATTCTTATTCAATTCATTATAATTCTCGAGTTTCCGCAGTTCTGTCCACAGAAGCACCATTACTGTTTATACTTATA
>ERZ1106969.95-NODE-95-length-105447-cov-12.641130_pt1 | contig 105447 bp, 98 predicted proteins | sample MGYA00403685_ERZ1106969 | MGnify/ENA primary metagenome ERZ1106969 (study PRJEB35170, sample SAMEA104062416) | human gut metagenome | biome: human gut; feature: human-associated habitat; material: faeces | place: Denmark | collected 2012-05-18 ...
AGCAGGGCTGCCGCCCAGCAAAAAATATTTGCTAATGCGACAGCCCCATTTTTATACGCCTATTCCACCTCCCTAATCTCCACCTCGCCGCCCTCCTCGCTCAGCAGCCGGTTCATCCTCGCCCGTCTGACACTCTGGCACCGATTTTCTATTCTCCCGATCACCTCTTCACTTTTCCGTACCTCCTCCTGGTACTCTCTCGTGATCCGCCGGTAGTCCTCGTCCTGAAAGACATCGTACCGTTCCGTCACGACCGGCTGCTGACCTCTGCGGAAAACAATCTCCCGCCCGACCGGCATGTGCAGCACTTCATTTACCGGGACATTCAGCCGAATACTGATGCTCTTTGCGGTATCGATATTGTTTCCGCCGAGATATACATAGCTGTCGCAGTTATCCAGGATTGTGATCGCGTCGCTCCCATACATCTGGTGAAGCTGCGCCTCCGACTGGAGAAGGATCGTCGAGGACATTCCCTTTTCCCGGAAAATCGAGATATACTCCGGAAAGTTTGCACACCGCCCGCCGGTGGCAAAATCGTCGAAGGAAATATGGACCGGCCTCTTCAACGTACCGGATGGCTTTTTCTCCGCGATCTCAAACAGCTCTTTCACCGCCTGGGAGATGAACATCTGGGCAAGAGCGTGGAGTGATTTTTTTACCGGACTTGTCGTCACGAAGATCACGCTCTTTTCGTTCGCCACATTCTGGAAATCGATAACCGGTCTTGTCTTCATCACTTTGCAGATCCTGGATGTGAACATTTTATCCATCGCAGTGTTTAATGATGTATAAATGCAGCGGGCAGTCCGATCCGGATTCTCCCGGAATGTATTCCAGTATTTTTCGATACAATACTCCGGCCGGCTGGCAGCCGCTTCTTCCATCACCTTATCGAAGCTGGTCGTGATTCCTGCATTTCCTGCTGAATAGATACCCATGCTGCTCTGAAACCGGACAACATCGGCAAAGCAGTCCTTACCAAGTGCCAGAAATGCTGCACACTCCGCAGTGAGAAGCGAGATCGCGCTGTCATCCCAGAACGGGTCCATTTTCGAGTTGCTTTTTTTCGCATTTGCGAGCACGATCGCAGATGCCAGATCTGTGATGTCCTCCTCGGTTTTTGTATATTTTAATGGGTCATAACAGCAATTCGAATTTTCCGGCTCCGCGAAATTCAAGTCATACACAGTATATCCGGCATTTTTTAATGGATTTCTATACTTGTCGACCAGACGCCGCTTCGTCGCAACAACGATCATGTTGGAGGATCCGGCTCTCAGAAGCTCCAAAAGCTCCGGCTCCAGGATGGAAACCGTTTTTCCGCATCCGGAACCGCCGACGATCACGCGGTTATTGTTGACTCCTGTGATTTTGCTGTCCGCGCTGTAGGAACAGTTCTTTCCTAAAATAACTCGTTCTTTTTTCATATACGCATACCTCCAAACTATGTAACAGAATTTTAAACTGCATCTTTACTGCACCGGCCTGTACACTCCCCCTGCACGTGCCTTTTTGCGCCGCAGCAGTTCACAGTCTCATGTTTTCTCAGACGTGGATCAAAACCATCCCGCATCTGCTGCACCGATGGCTTTGCCTTCTATCTCCGGGCAAATCTTATTTCCTTGTACTATGGAATCCCAGATAACTCCGGCAAGGAGCATTTACAGAATCGGTTCCAGGATCTTCTCAAATCCCACGATCTCATCGCACAGTCCGAATTCGACGCTTTCCTCCGGGCTGAAAAAATGGTCGTAGGCAGTTGCTTTTTCAATCTCCTCCTCACTCCTTTTTGTGTGCTTTGCAAGAAGACGGTTGATCCGCCCCTTCATCTCCAAAAGTCCCTCCGAGATGGAACGGATCGAGGACGAATTCCCGGCAACCTGCTGCCCAAGCATCGGTTCATGGATCATCATCTCCCCATGCGGCAGGATATATCTTCCATGCGATCCGCACGCAACGATCACGGCCGCCATGCTGTACGCATGTCCGATGCAGTAGAGCTCGACCGGTGCCCGGCTTCCCTGGATCGCATCGTAGATCATGAGACCGGAGCTGATCTCCCCACCAGCACTGTTGACCAGGACACGGATCGCCTTCTCCGTGCTCTCCTGATTCAGGATCAGGATCTGACGGACAAACTCCCCCGCACTGCCCGCATCGATCTTTCCCTCCAGAAAGATCAGCCGATTTGACAGCAGTCTGGAATCTGCCGAAACCTGTGTGATACCGCCTGCGCTTTTCAGTAATGTGTTCATATGTGTCCTCCTTCATATCGTAAAGTGTGCTTTCTGTTATGCTCTGTGATTCTTATTCTATGCTCAGGCTCTCACAATTTTTGGACACAAAAAGGCAGGGGCAGATGAAACACGATTGCTTCATCTGCCCCTGCCTGTGATATTTTTATTATGATGTCTTACATATCTGTTTTCTCTTCCCTATTTCGTCTGCACCACTCCATTGACCGTCCATACACCGTCTGCGTTCACAGTGCTGCCATCAATGACAGTATTTCTCAGCAGTTTTCCGCGGTAGCCATCGGAAACCGGATTGAAATAGTAACATCTCTTAACACCATTTGCATCCGGGATCCATAACCATCCGGTCTGCATTTTACCTTTGGTGTTGTCAGAGATCGGATTCAGGTAGTAAATGTTGCCATCCGGATCAGTCTGTGATGTTTTATTCTTTATGACTCTTGATTCCACTATTTTATCTATTGGTTCGCATTTCTTGTTTTGCTCAATTTATCATGAAATTTTATATCATTCGCACCTTAAGACTGCAAGACTATTGATCTCCCATTTCCCGGAAAATTGATCAGACCACACCGCATGGGCGATTCTTCTGTTAGTGGGAGTTTTTACAGCACATAGCAATCATACCGAATTGCCTTCCCCTTCAATGTATAAGAAGGCTCTCTGCCTGCAAGACATTCACTTTTCAATGGCCGCTTAACGATAATTCTGGACGGACCGACTTTTAGTGCCGCATCAAAAAGATCTGTTTCCTCCGAGCATGGCGGCTCCAGCTTCTGGATCAGCTGAAGTTTTTTATTGATCAGACTGGATTTTTGTCTCGCAGGAAACATCGGATCCAGATAAATCACATCTACCGGATCCAAAAGCTTTGACATGCATTCCACACTATCTGCCTCCACTACTTTCATGCGGCCGGCGATATCCTTTAAAATCTGATTCTTTTTTGCACGACGGATGGCATCCTTCAGAAGTGCAGCGACCACCGGATTCTGCTCATATAATGTCACCTCGTACCCCTGTGCAGCCAGTAAAAAAGCATCTTCTCCCATACCGGCAGTGGCATCGATTGCTTTCCGCCCTTCTTTCTCGGAGCTTGCCGCCTTTACCAGCATCTCATGCTGCAGTCTTCCATTGGTGACTCTATGCATCATTGTCTCCGCAAAGTCTCCCTGATAAGTCAGCCCGAATCCTGACAGTGACACTCCCTTGGAATCAAAATGAATCGTCAGATATTCTCCTGGCTTATCCACGATCGGCGCTCCTGTTTTTCTGGCAAAAGACTCTGCCATATCTCTCTGCCCACCTTTTCCGAGGCAGACTACGATCTTGTTGTTCATTTTATTGTTCTCTCTTTCGCTTTCTAGTGAACCTCATTTGCAACTGGAATACTGCTGATTTTTTTCATCTGCCATCATAATCTTTTCCATGTCAAAAAATGTGCGTAATTATAAACTTCCTCCAAAGGATCTGGAAAAGCTCCAAATTCAATAATGGAGCGGGATTCTAAGAAATCCCACCCCAACTATCGACATAGAACCACCGCAACACAGTGCCAAAGTTCCGCCATCTGTGTCAATATCAGCGGTCCTTCCGATTTCAGCCTATATGTAATCCCACACGCTTCTAGTTCTTTGCAGAACATCTCAAAATAGTCCGGCTCTTCCCATTACCGTAATATCCAGGGAAATATATTGTCATCCAACCGGATTTCTCTCAGGCCTTCTTTATAACTTGCTTCCATAGTTCTCTAATTCATGAAAGATTCCCATGACATAGACCGTTCTTATATCTTCATTTACCCGATAAATCATAAGCTATACCATGCCCGGTATTTTTGCCTTCCGGTATTCCTTTTTTCGAAGCACATAATCGATACATGCTGGAAATTTCCATGGATCTTCTTCCAGACGATCATAAATTTCTTCGATTCCCGAAAGAAGATGTTTGGCTGTCTGATCGCTTTTTAACGGATTCAACAGATAAGCCAGCAACTGATCCAAATGTTCAGATGCCTTCTGCGTAATTTCCAGTTTATAACCCATATTTCTCCCTCATGGATGCAAGCTGCTTTCTCGCATTCATCGTCTGCCCAGCTTCTATCTGGCTCTCCGACTCCTCCAGCTCCTTATAAACTTTTGACAACTTCATCATCCGTTCATAGTTTTCCATACTCATGAGCACCATGTCACCATACCCATTTTTCGTAATAAAGATTGGTTCTTTTGTAGAATGACACATTTCTGAAATTTCTGAAGTGTTTTTTAAATGACTGATTGGAACAATTTGCGGCATAAAAGCATCTCCTTTATGTAGTTTAATTGTACCATAATTATACCATGTATGCAATTTTATATTATTTCATTGGGTATGTGATAAACTTCCATTGTTCATTTGGAACACCTCCTCTGGTTTTGAGTTTGGCTTGCGACATCATATTGCAGGAGGCTTTATTTAGTTGTCCTCACCGGCTGCACTTATTCCATTCTCCCAAGAACAGCTGAAAGCTTAAGTTTTTCATTTAGATGTAGAGAAAAATTGTTTCAACTCACAATCCACAAGAAGGCTGACTTTGAGGGCGGCAGAAAAGTCGATTACCTGATTTTTGTTTCAACTCACAGCCCCGCAAGGGGGCTGACAATTAACAAAGGGTGCAGAAATATATTCCCGCATCCTCTGTTAACAATAGTATTTTATTCAAACTCTTCCCGAGTTTATTATCGGCAACTCATAAATGCTGATATTTCCCGCATTTTGGACACATCTATTTCGCCAAATATCGCTCTTTTCGCATCGTTTTCAAAACTTTTAGTAGCAAATTAGTTGCAGTATCTGCACCTAAACTTTTTTCCATAGGAATGATATAATCTACTTTTTTATTACTCACAATGAATAAATTCCTGTGGCTGTCAGGTTATCTATTACGCCTGCTGCCACAGCCAAAACGAAAGGAGCATTACCATGAGCAATCAACATAAAAACCCAACCATCAGCTTCAGAATCACTGACGCTGAAAGGAAACAAATTGAAGCCCGTATCCTTGCCAGTGGACTGATGAAGAAAGATTACTTCGTCCGTTCATGCATCTACAATCGTATCTGCGTTGTTGGCAAGAAAGAAAACATCTATCCTCTGGTGCAAACTGTGAATGCATTTTATCTGCAATTACTTGAAATGCAAAAGGCATTTACCTCACCAGACCGCACTCCCGATACTCTTCCTTCTTCGGAAGCCATCAAGGAATTACAAATCGAATACACTAATATGCTAACAGCTATTATCGACCTGCTGGATGATGCAAAATATCTGTGGGAAGGAGACTGTCATGAACAACAATCTTAATTTTCAGTTCGGAATGTACGAACCTTCCACAGACTCCATTATCGTCAATACCGGCGAGAACGCAATTCTTGTTATACGTTGTAAGGAATGTAATTTCTCTGTTATCTTTGATAATCCTACTGATATTGTATATCTATACCGGCTGGCAGAGGAAACCCCTCTGCTATATGCCAAACTGGCATTGAAAGAAAACGGATTGCAGGATTATGTGGATGCTATGAATGAATTTAATTAATTATTCCCCCAGTTGAGGAAATACTCTATTGAGTTAGTCTCATCTTAGTCTCACCAGTCTCATAGTAATTTGAGACTGGTGAGACTAAGATTTACCATTTCTCTAATATATATTTCACTGCCTTTTTTAATCATCACTAATTTCTTCCAAATCATCCAACGATATAACTCCGTCCAATTCCTTTTAACATCCCAATTCTATCTTCCAATCTTCACATTCAAATCAATGAATTCGAAATTCATCTAATAGTACAGCAGCCTTCTCATTTCTTATTTCTGTCAATGCTAATAGTATGTCCTCATATGCATTAATCAGCTTCTCATCCTTTTTTATTTCATCGCTATAGAATATAAAGGATTTTAAGATAATCATATCAACTATCACTTGTGAATCTATTATTTCTTTTGCAAACTGTTCTTTGCTATTTCTAATAGCTTTTGTAAAGCATGAACTAATAGATATCAAAATTTCTGGTAAGAGTTCACTAATATTGAGCAAATATACTGTGTATAGAACATCGTTCAAATGATTGGAGCCATACTTCTCAATCTGTACATTCAGAAAGCACTTATCTTTATAACTATATTCTGCCTTTACTTTGTTTACATCCCATCTGCTATATCTTCCTTTACAAAGGAACAATCTCTTTTCAAGAATATTTCTTACATAGTCCTCTGGAATACTATTTACATAAGTTTCAAGAATTCGAATCTTCTTCTCAATGTCATCTCTCTTACCCTTCTCCCTAAATCCATCAACATATGACACCAAAAAGCCACTAAGAACATCTTCATAAAAGTCCAATGTATCTCTGGTAAATTTCGAAAAGTCAGTTCCTTTAAACAGAATATCATAAACAGCTTCTGGATTTCGTCCTGTAATATTCAATTCTCTTTGAAAATAAGAGGATACTTTATGTTCTTGAAATGTGTCAATTATTTCATGAGCCCGCATTTCTTTACAGTTTTTATGCCATATTTCAATCATACATTGCACAATCGAACTAATAACTATGGCAAATTTCTCATCTTCTGTATTCAATCCACAACATGCAATATTACTGAGAATGTCTATATCATAATCACTGATATCAAACTCAGAAAGATCTACCCCCTTACCATCATACAAATATTCTTGAATTATCTCGGACCTCTTATTTTGATATTCATTTCCATTATTTTCCCGAATCCAATGATCCACACCACATAATTTAGGAACCATATTAGGAATGAATTCATAGTCATCATCATTACGATTATCTTTTATATATGCAGCATTAAACTTCTGGTGATTCATCTCATCTTCTGCAAGCATAATAATTGTATTAAAAATCCTACTTGCATAATTCCTATTTTTTTCCAAAAAATACTTTGTTAATTCTGCTATCTGGCTAATTAATCCTGAATTATCGTCATTAATTATACTCTCTAATATCATTAACAAAATCTGTTGCTTAAGGTCGTTATTTATATCTTTATTCAATTGTTCCCACAATGCAATTACCATATTAACTTCAGCAACATAAGATTGATTTAAAAATATTTTCTTTACACGCCTAATCCACTCCTCGACTAGTTTATTTCGCTGTTCATCCGTAATATCTGGCATTATCAATGCAGACGCAATAAATGTAACAAGTACTTTCTCGAACTGCATTTCAATACGATAATCACCTTTCATCTTTTCACAAAGAGTATCAATCACTGTAATAATTCGGTCAGCATTCGCTTTTTTCTCATTTATATCCTCTATCAGATAATTTATAGTTTCATTCAAATGTAATATTGGTTCGTTTGTAACTTCATTATTCTTAATAATCTTTTGCGCTTCCCCCTTGATCTGCGGTTCGATCATTATTGTCTTTTCATCTATTTTTGTCACAGCAGCATCGCGAAAGTCCATTTTTTGAATCTGTAAATTCTCATTGGAATACGTTTTTTCATCGTATATAGAATATAAGTAATCTAAAATAACATGACATCTGTTTTTTATTCCATCATCTCCATAAAGATACGAATTAGCAAAGTATTGTTGCAAATTACATGCACACTTTTCATCTTTCTCATATCGCCTGGTTATTTCTGGAACTCCCATTGATAGCATTATGTGTTTTTCCAACAATTCTTTTGTCGGATTAGAAATAAATTCGCCACTACGATGAATATCAAAATATATTAATTCCATACTGGATGCTAATTCTAATGCATATCCCGGCATTTCTTTTTGAAAATTCATCCCTATAGCCTCAATAATAGACAAAAGCAATACGTTGTTTGCCTTTTCATATATAGTATTCTTAACGTATTCTGCTAAGCCTTTAATATATGTACTGTCAGAAGAATTTCTCATAGAATTAATAACAGTCTTCTTTATTACAAAAACAATGTCCGTCAATACCACCGGAAGGTTATGTTCCATGATATCTGCCATCCACAACCATCCGTTACCCAAATACACTCTTTTCTTGTTTTCCTTTGGGAAAAAAATTTCTATATTTGTTATCTCATCTGGCTTATTCTCTGCAAATGTCTGTACTGCATTATTAACAAATGATATTGCCCACTCAAGGCCTTTTACGAAGTCACATCTCATAACATACCAAAAAAAAGTGTTATTATACACGCCGTTTTCATTATTGTCGAAGTGATCTGCATTGTCAGATAGACCATACGCTCTCACATTATTATGGTCATATCCATCATACCTAAAATGCTTTCTTGACACTCTTTGTCCCCATAATGTTTCCGCTGATTTACATGCCAATTCGGGTAATTCCATAACAAATAAAAGTGGACATTTTTTCACAACCGCCTTTAGAATCTCTTCAGCAACACTGTCCCTTCTACTAGTTCCAGAGCAATATTCTACTATCATATTTTCAACAAATTCTTTCAGCCATGACTTAGATGACTTGGCCATTTTGGCAACAATAAGAAAAAGCTGCACAATCTCTTCATCATGTTGATAATATGATTTTTCCTCTTTACTCTTTTCTATTAGCTCGTCAATATATCTAATTATTATTTTGTATGCTTTTTCTTCAGTATCCGCAGTTTTATAAAAACAATTTGCATAATCATCACACAGCTTAATAATAGAAGTTCTATTTTTATCTAGACTTATGCGTTCTTCAAAAACCATACCAATTAAATTTTTACGTGCCGCTCCTATCGGTGTTACATTCATTATTAATGCTGGTGAATGATTAATTTTCGCCTCAAATGCATATAAGTTTGTTATATCTAACAATTCTTCAACCACTGTTTCATCGAGCAACTCCTGAAATTCCTTGAAAAACAATCCACAGTATTTTGATTTTACTATTCCAATTTCTGTTTGCTTTTTCCATTTTGCCTCAATACTATTATCCGTTAACAGTGTATATACAAATTTCTCGCGAGCCTCCTGTACAAACAGTTTGTTAGATATCCAAATTTGGTATCGCCTATATATGCAACGCCCGATTTTCTCTATTTCATCAAAAAAAACATTATACGATCCATGACATACATCAAACGCCTTATCTATATATCGTTCAAAACAAATATCTTCGAAAATATCATATTTCAAACGTATCTTATTCCTGCTTTCGACAATAATTTCTTCTGATTTCAATGCTTCTAGAATATCGCTATCTACAATATCACTATCAACACCAACAACAAAACGACTAGCACGTTCAAAAACAATACGCTCAACAGTGTTTCTAACATCACTTTGTAAGACACCATATTTTTTGCACTTGTCTTTTAAGCAGATGATTCTTTCCCATATGAGATTTCTAAAATTATTCTCGTCGTTAATATTTTCTTCTACAAATCCTCCCGATACAATTAAATTGAGATAAAATGGCACACATAATAAATCCGAATATTTTTTATTTTGCTGTAAGGATAAAATAATGGGATAACTTTTAGCAACCTTATCAATCTCCTCTTTCGCCAAATCCGGAATCTCGTATGTTTTGATTCTATATTTTGTATTAATCTTCATAAACGCAGAACTATCAGTAGTTCTACACGAAGTAATAATATATACATTGCTGTATTTATCTGCAAGCCTATATATCTCCTGCAACAACGTAAATGCATTGTCACCACAATCTGCAATAAATTCGATAGCATCAATAAATATATACAGCGGTTTATTTTCTAACCACAGGATTGCATCCTCTACATCACAATCCCACAATTCGTTTACTTTCTTTCCTGTGGACAAATTCTCTGCTCGCGTGACTAATACGTATTCTTTTCCCTTTAACAGTTTTTTGCATACAACTGATTTACCAGAACCAGCATTTCCCTGTATCGATACTAATTTTTCTCGTCCTGCCTGTATCGTTTCAATAATTTCTGACCTGTCAATTTCATATTTACCGTTAATAAGCTCTTCAATATTTTCAAGTTCAATTTCTTTACTTATTTCAATCGCACGCAAAAACTTTTTAATGTTTTCCTTATGAGGTTGTTCTTCTATCACCCCCAGCTTATCCATTATCTTGGAAAAATCCGATGATAGCGTGTTATGTAGTGTTCTTTCACCGCTTGACATAAGGGACTTCGTATACTCATTATATGCGTATAAAATATCCTCAATAATCTGAGTCATTTGCTTCTTTTCCTCATTCCCTATACGCAGCTCTCTATTCTGCTCAAAAAAGCCCCGAATGATTTCTTGTATTTCTTCCTCTGAAAAAATATGATTCTTATATTTATCCCCCATATCAGTTTTAAATCTATCAAGGCAAGTCTGAACTAAAGGATCATCTGAATCCCAATTATTGATATCAATCTCTTTTCTTTTTAACTTGTCTTTTACAATTAATACCCAGCTTCTTCCTGCCTCTTCTAAAGTAACAATAGAGCTAAGCAATCCAATTGCCGCCATTAGATCCATTCGTCAATTACCTTCTCTCTTAATTCTTGTATTCTTATCCTAACCACATTGGTTAAGATGTGGTTAGCTTATTTTCTTACGAAAAGTATTTCTGATTTTTACTTGATGGCTTTTCCGGTATAGTCATCTTTAACACACTATTTTTCAGCATAGGAGTTAAATACTTTCTTCTAAAGCTTGTCCTGCTATCAAAATCAAATTCATCCATTATTTCTTGGACCGACTTCGGGTCTTTACAAAAATCGATAATCAGCTTATTCACATCCTGACCATTTTGGTTAGGATGATGGTCAGGATGCTGACCATCATCTCTCAATAACCTCAAATACCTATCACAAGCCTTGCAAAGAACCATAATTCCAGCCTCATTAATCTCGTATTCCGGCAATGGTCCATCATACAACGCACAGGCTTCCCTAATCTTCTCAAATCCTCTTCCCCAAGCTTCAATCATACCGCTTTTGAAAAAGATATTAGCCAATTTCGGATTATAAGGCTTTGATGAATGCTTCATAAACAACTTGTCAGTAGAATCCAGATTTGGAGGCATCTCTCCATCATTCCAAATATATATCTTGTCCTCGTAAACGCTAATCTGAATTGGATTGCAACCGCTGTAATCCTTATGAACAATGGCATTCAACAAAATCTCACGGAATGCGTCCTTGTGGAACATAAATTGCTCAATTCTCTGGACACCCTCATAATCAATCAATGCCTTCATATATTTCGTGTATACCAAATCTACAGTCTTATCTACCTGCTCTATCAAAGGCCCGTGCACCTCATCCTGATACACCAAATCCGAATCCGATTTTCCAAAATAACCGATTTTGATATAAGAACCTGTTACCCACTTCTCTGGATCCTTATAAAACGCAAGCATTGCTGCTCTTATCAAATATCCATCTTCATCAATTAGGTGCAGGTTATCCATCAAGATAGTATCTTCCACACTGACTTCTTCCTTCGTAAGCCTTCCTCTTTTCACTGCCTTATCTTTGAATAGCTGTATTGCATCCTGCTTTAAATCAGATACTGTCAGTTTTGGTAGAGGCACACCATCCCATGTTCTTCCCTGCGTTTTTAACAAAGCTCTTTCCAATTCCTTTCCAGTAATCTCACGCATGGTACTTCCGGAACGATAATAATATTTTCCACGAAAACTTATTAAAGATGGATATTTATCAACAATTATCTGCAAATACTCAAGTTCGCCTTTATATAACAAATTCACATCTGCAATGATTCCCATTGTGTCCGTAATTTTATTAGGAATTCGCTCTAATAAATCTCTTGCATTATCAATACCTACAACATTACCATTGTCATCCGTACCTATGTATATTGTTCCACCGTAGGCATTGGCATATCCACAAATCCATTTTTAATACTCATCCTGCCATGATTCCTTCCACTCTATGGATTGATGTTCTTTTTCCTTCATATATCCACCAACTTTCCAAATCACTGCTTGTCCACTTCCGTAAAGAAGTATTCCAATGTATCCACAAACATATTATGCTCAAACAATTCCTTAATTTGCTCCCGATTCATCCATGCAACCTGCGCCACTTCATCTGTTGTGGCATTTCCTAAATCAACCTCTCCATCGTAATCAAACAGCCAAACATCAACAATTTTATTAGCCACTTTTCCAAACTCGATTTTCTTAATGTCTGACAAAACAACTTGACCTTTTTCTGGCAATAAATCTATTCCAATCTCTTCTTTGGCTTCTCTAAGCGCTCCTTGCAGACTGTCCTCTCCTTTTACTACAGAACCATCCACACATTCCCACATCAAAGGATGTGTTGGTCTGTTTGCAGAACGCTGCGAGATAAGGTACTCGCCCTTGGAATTACGAATCCAGACATGCACCACCAAATGGTAGCCGTCTATCGGTAACTGTTCTCCTCTGATATGGTCTTTTCCCAGAAGCTCTCGGTTCTCATCATACAAATCCCATATTTCTGCATCTGGCACATACTCCACAATATCCCCAAAGTCTGCATGTAAAGTTTTGCAGATTTTGCTAAGAATTGTTAGGCTCACCTCTTCATCACGGCGAAGCTTTGTCATTGTGTTAGGGGCAATTTCTGCCTTTTTACGCAAATCCGATTTGCTCATTTCTTTATCTACTAATAATTTCCATAATCGTTTATATGATACAGCCATGATAATTTCTCCTATTCCGTCTTCACATTGTATATATTCTACACATCTATCGTGTCAATAAATTGGGGAATAAACTCCCTAAAATATCTTCTATTTTTCCAATCATTTAAATTTCCAATAAAGGCTATTCTGTATTTTGCCCTCGTACATGCCACATTAAGTATATTAGCCTTTTTTACTACCCAATTCATTGCACCTACACTTTTATCTGAACAACCTAATACAAAAATCACTTCATTAGCATCTTTACCTTGAAAAGTATGCACTGTGCCAACACATTTTTTCGTCCATTTTTTCAACACCTCCTTGTCATTTCCTTTTGCTGAAAAATAACCAACTACAAATTTACGCATTGACTCTGCCACTGTTCTGAAAGGTGTAATTATAAAGACCTTATCGTCTGTGTCAAACAAATCAGTATATATATGTAGTGCACTTTCCAATAATTGACATACTCTCTCTGCTTGATTTTTTACAAAATGATCCTTGCTACCATTTTCTGTTCCTTCAACATCTATCCATCCTGATTTTTTTATCAAAAATGGTTGTTCTTGTTTCAAATAATCTTCCTTTTTATTCGTTTTATTGAACATTCTATTGTCATATGAAATCATATTTGAGATAGAAAACATTGGCTCTATACACCTTCTATGAACAACCAACGGACAACCAACCTGTCTTTCTCCAATCATACCGTTAAACTCATTCATATTGTCTGCAAAAGTCTGAACTGAATTTTCAATCACCTTGTATTCATTTGCTACTCCTGTACTATCAGCAAGTATATCAATTAACACTTTAGGAATTGTTACAACAGGTTCCACTTGTAATGGGTCTCCCACAACAACTGCTTGCCTTGTCCTGTAAAGTGCTCCTAAAGCAGACTGTGGCATAGCTTGTCCCGATTCGTCAATTATTAGCATGCCTAAGCTCATATTTCCTGCATGTTTTAAAAACCTTCCAACTGATGCAAATGTAGAAGAGAGTACAGGTATCACAACTGACAAGGAATTAAACAAATGTGGAAACATCTCTTGTTTTTCTGCTATTGTATATTTTCCATTGTTATATGCCTGATATACAAACAGATTTCTTTTTATATATGGCGAATTCAAAATAAACGCTTTTCGCACCTGTAATGAAGCATAAAACAATTCTTCTCTAGCCATATCATATTCGTCAAATGTCCATGGGCATGCATTCTGTGAATTTTCAGATTCCTTAATATTTTCATAGAAATATCTATCCGCAAAATTATTTTTGTATTTGTTTTTCAATGACTCATTATTTCCATATACTTTTTCCTCAAGTATCTGTACTTTCTTTTCCAGAGTAGAGATTATGCTATATTGATTTTCAATTTTTCCACATACTTCTTCTGTATTTCTCTTGGTCAAACTATACCTACGCTTAATGTCTTCGTGCTTTATTATTAACTCATCGACATATTTTTGTTTTTCAGCAACATGTCTACCTATTTTTCCTAACCCCAAAAGGATAAGTAGTTTCTTAAAAATAGAGCTATGCTCTTTAATATATTTGATTTCCTCTTCCTGCTCTAAAGTCTCCTTTTCATTATTTTCTAATTCCGTTTTTACCTCATTTAACTTTTTATTTAGCTGCTCTTTTTCTATAGTCAACTGTTTTAATTCCCATTTTCTCTTAGCTAAGTTCTCTTTTCCCTGATAAAAATCCACTAAAAGTTTCTGATCATTTTTGATATCTTTTCTTAATGATAAAACCTTTTTTTTGGCTATATTAAATTTTTCTATAGCTTCATTCCACGAAATACTATCAACCCTTGCCTGGTCCAATGTCACTTTATTTGGATCATCATTTTTTCTCGCAAATACACAAGATTCTAACACTTCAGTAACATAGGACTTTCTTCCCATACGAGCCGATATTAATCCCCATGCACTTCCTTCTTCTCCCAAAAGATTATCTGCCACAACTGAAAAATACACTTCCCTATTTATTTTCCTATCAAAATAATCTGTCCTCGTCTTTTCTTTTTCCATGTCACCAGATTTCGGTAAATCAAGCGTTACATTCTCTACTGCTCCATTATTATTTGATACAACGAGAATTCCAAATTTAGCAATTTCTTCTGGTATTTCATAATATTTTTCTGTATAACTAGCATTTGAAGCAGACTCAATTTTTCGAGAAACAAAATTACCACCATCAATCCCATATTTAATTAAAACTTCTGCTAATTGCTCAACATTTGACGCTATAATTTCTTTCAAAAGTGTTGTTTTCCCCGTTCCTGGAGGTCCATTTACTGAGAATATTTTTTCATATCTATCCTTTTCTGATATAGCTATATTTATAGCTAATTGTTGCATTAATGTCGGTGAGAACTTTGATGGGTATTTTGCCAGTGGAAATCTATCTACTTCTAACCATTTTTTCATGGCATTAACATCGCTGTCTATCATTATCTTTTTCTGATTATCATACAATAACGAGGTGATATATTTTATTACATGCTCATTATTCTTATAGTTTTTTTGAACTCTTTCTATTTCGTCCAAGTAAAAGCTAAAAAAGTCACTCGTTTCATCTTCTTTCTTTAAACCTTTGCATGCATAAACCTTATCCGAGGCACCTTCTAACCCTACTTGACTTTCATTCTCAACTCCTAATTTGTCAAACACAATATTTTTAACTATCGTTATGTCTGTAAACTCCAGTATTTGTATATCATTCTGTTTAAGTAATTCATTTACATCTTCATTTAACTTGCATATGTCTTCTTGCATAATATTAACATTTATGCCTTCTGATTTTATCATACAAAGTACAGCATAAAAGAAAGGACTGATTTGCACACTTTCCTCTGTAAGTTTTCCATCTAAGTCTATCTGAACTGAGAAAATATAAAATCTACCTGACAATTCGTTTATCTCTGCATATTTTTCCATATCTAATTTACATTTTTCAGCCATTTTTTCCACAAAGGTTTTAATTTTGTAACAACCACAATAAACATTTGCACGATTATACAACTTCTCATCAGATTTATGTTTTTGGATCAAATACTCATTATGTGCCTTGTATTCTTTTAATGGTAAACTTCTTGTACTGTAAGCATTATAATATGCATCAAACGGAATATCTTGTTTTCCCTCTTTTATTGTTAAAGTCAATTCGGGATAATCCGATGGTGTAAAATATTCTTCCAATTTCCAAAAATTAAGTATTTTATTGCATTCTTCTGTTATATATCTGTTTCTCATGCTATACCTGCTTTCTATTTTAACTATTTATACCTTCAGCTCCATTTCATCTTCCATTTTCACAAATCCGTATCTCTCATACAAAGGTCGTCCCATATCCGTTGCCTCTAATGAAATCTGTAACACCCCCTGTTCCTTCGCATCCTTAACCAGTAAATCTAACGTATGAAGCGCGATTCTTTGTCTGCGATATTCAGGTGCCGTATACATATTCATAATGTAAGCCTTTTTACCTGTTGGATTATGGTAGGTGGGCATTACCTGATAAAAACTGACACCACCTGCACCGATAAATGCCCCGTTATCATACACCAGATACGCAATATGCTCACCGGTTTCCAACGCACGCCTATAATATGCATATGATTCCTCCTCCACAACTGACATATCCTCATCATCTGACAACTTATTTGCTGCACGAAAGACACTAATCCTTGTTCTTACCAATTCGTCTAAATCTTCCATTGTTGCTCTTTTATATTCAAATCTTTCTAACATCCTACACCTCAACTAACAAAGACTCTCCTTTAGAATAATCTCCACTTGTCCATTGCCATTTTTCAGAAAGTTCTATTTTTCCGTTCTCTTGTACAGTTGGCACACTATGGCACTTACCTGTTTTTATTTCCATATTCTGATTCATGTGGTGATACACAAAATCAAGTTTCCCATTACATAAAACCGTTCCAATCAACGAACCTTTTAATATATCTCCACCGCTATATTCAGCCCACAATAGATTTCCATTTTGATGATATGTAAAGTTAGTCTGTTCACCAACCTCACCGTTTTCAGAGTTCATTTTTGTAATGAATTTTCTTCCATCATAATTTATATCTGTCGAGATTTTATGAAGCTCCTTTTCCATAACTTCATACGCAAGTATCACTCCATTTTCTACTGGATAACGCTCATGCTTTACAGTCGCAAATCCCAGCTTTTCATAAAGTGCTGCCGCGGGAAGTGAAGCATCCAGATATGCCTTGTCGTATTTTTCGCTAATCTGTTCTTCTATATTTTTCATAATAAATGTGCCATATCCCTTTTTTTGGTGTTCCGGCAGGACATAAACTCTTGTAATGTGATTATCCACAAAACAACCTGTTGCTATGATTGTTCCATCTATTTTTAGCGCACTTACGTAACCATTTTTAATATCTTTTGCTATGGCATCCTCGCTATGATGCTCGCAGAAAAAACCAACTACTTCCTTTGGATAATACTTCGGATATATTGTTTTTACTGTATACTGCACCACATTGTACACAGCTTGTAAATCTTCTGGTTTTGCTAATTCATATATCACGTCGTCTTCGTCTCCTTGCTATTTTCGCCTTATGACACCATATGAGCAAGCTCATGGTGTCGCAAGGCTCATTTTTTCATAATCTTGCTCCTTATTTTACATATCAATCCACTGTATAAATACAGTCTTGTCAGAACTGTTATAACCGGCATTTCGATAGAAATTCAATGTACTTTCTTCCTTTGAACCTGTAAGCAACATCATCTTGTAGCAATGATTCTCTTCTGCGATTTTCTTAGCAAAATTTAGGCAATCTGTAGCATAACCTTTCTTTCGATACTCCCCATGTGTTACCACATTTTCAACAAATGCATACGGGCGAACATTCCTTGTGAGATTGGGAATAATCACACATACGCAGGATGCCACGATATTGCCATCAATCTCACAAACAATCAAATGATGATTGACATTATTTATAATATTCTCCCATGCATTTCTTAACTGCTCTGAATCTTCCGGAATGCTTTTCTCATGAAGATAAAGGTAAAGCTGTAATATTTCATCTAAATCATTTTTGTTTACTTCTCTAATCATTTTTTCATACAATCTATATCTTAAAGTTCCATCAACCCGTTTTCGTTAAAGTAATAAATATTCTCTTTTTTATATCCATACTTTGAATCTGGAAATGCTATGTGCGGTTCAAATGTAAAATACTTTACATCGCCAAGCTTGGTCATATTACCTTTTTCAATGTAAACTCTATCACCTTGGGTTTTTACAATGGAATGCCCCAGATTGCCCATAAAATCAAGATTCACAAATCCATTTTCTACGATGTACTTATTCATATGATAGTACAATTCCTCAAAGGTTGTCTCCTTCGTGGAAAAACGCAATAATTCTATATGTAATTTTTCTTCCATCTGCAGACCGCTTTTCCATTCCGGATTTTCAATCAGCCCTATATCCTCTACAACCTTGCCATTCTCCATAATAATAGTTCTTGCATAATCTCCCCAGATATTACCTGCCTTCGGACTTAAATCAATGGTTATAATATCGTTATTTCCTATAACTCTATCCGAAGTTACATACTGCTTACCAGATACAGAAACAGTTGTTTCATCTCCTGCAAATACAAATGCACCAACATCCCAATACCAGAACGAATCTGCACCCAACTCTAACAGTTTTTCCTCACAAAACTTTCGGATCTCAAGTAAATTCATTCCTGGCTTGATAGTTTTCTTTATGTATTCTATAGTCTGTTTCGCTGCCAGCTGTATCCGACTGTAAGATTGCTTTTCTATCTGCAAATACTTTTCAATCAATTTAGGCTGAATCAGTGGATACGTCCAGTTTTTAGGCAACTCATCCATAAGTTCAACCTTCTCCATCTCACTTTCCAGCTTACCAGAAAATTCTGTTATTTCCGCAAAACATAATAATCCAAATGTTTCCTCACCGGTCTCATTTACACTATTCTTACCCGTAACGGAATAAACGCGTATTGGCTTGATATCAAACCGGATAGCACCTGTTTCTTCCTGAAGTTCTCTCTTAGCAGTTTCCAAAATATCTTCTCCAACTTCACGATGACCTCCCGGAGCCTCATAGGTCTCTCGTTCCTTATGTTTGCAAAATACCCATTTGCCATTGCTCTGTAAAATAATTACTGCAAATTTCAATAGTGAATCATCTACTGTATCATAAAATTTTACTTCCAACATATCACTTTTCTCCTTCCCATTCTGCCATAAACTCTTCAAGAAAGTCCTCCATAACAACTTGTCTATGCATAGCCATTTTCTTTGCAGTCTCAGTATTCATCATATCTTTAAGCAGCAAGAGTTTTTATAAAAGTGATTAATACTTGTAGAATTGTGGTTCTGATGATAATCTGCCTTATTCATATTTGTCATAGGTTTTATATCCGGATCATGTATTCTTCTTCCTTTACTACCACCATATGCGAATGTCCTTGCAATTCCAATAGCTCCTATAGCATCAAGTCTATCCGCATCCTGTACACATTTTCCTTCTAATGTGCTTGATACAACTGAATCCGTTCCTGCAAAAGAAACTTCATCTATAATCTTGCACACAGAAGCTATAACTTTTTCATCCACGCCATTATTTTTCATAAATCCAACTGCATTTTTCTTTGCCTCGTGTGTTTCCGGTGAAAGCTTAACATCATCTACATCGTGTAATAAAACTGCCAACTGCCCAATCAACATATCCGCATTTTCTTGTTCTGCAATCTGCAATAGCCAAACGATAAACCCTCATACTTTCATTTTGACCTCCGTTTTCATGTACCACATTTTATATGATATCACAGAATCACTACATCATCAACAACAATCGCAGCTTCTTGCGATTGTTTCCCGATTTGCAATATATAATTCAGGTGCGCAAAGTGAATCGGGAATCAGGAATATGCAGAGGGAATCATCTCCCTCTGCCCCTATTCCACATCTTATCTTCTGCTTTATCTTTACCAATCTCTATCGACACTCTCATCATAAATTGTCTGGAACCCCTCATAAAGCTCGTCTCCATCTAGTTTTATCCCCAGCCTTTTCATTACATCCGAAAACAACCTTATGTCTCCACTAACTTCAGCAATATCAAATCCGAATATATCAGCCTTAACAGAATCACTGACATTTTCATAATCACCAAAGAAAGATAATTTAACACAAACCTACACTGATTTGCCACCGAAACGATGTGATATAGAGTAGTTGCTATTAGTAGCAAAATAGCAGCAGAGCAAAAGAAAAAGTCCGGGAACGCCCTGTTTATAAGGCTTCCCAGACTTGTGGCTACTATTCAAACTCAATCGTTCCAGGCGGTTTACTCGTCAGATCATACATAACGCGGTTGACACCCTTCACCTCATTTATAATTCTCGTCATAACCTTCTGCAATACTTCGAATGGAATCTCGGAGCAATCAGCGGTCATGAAGTCGCTGGTGTTAACTGCACGGAGTGCGATTGCATAGTCGTAGGTACGCTCGTCGCCCATAACACCGACACTACGCATGTTGGTCAGTGCTGCGAAATACTGTCCCAGGTTCTTGGCAAGTCCTGCCTTGGCGATCTCCTCGCGATAGATGTAATCGGCATCCTGTACGATACGAACCTTGTCTGCGGTTACTTCACCGATGATACGGATACCAAGTCCCGGTCCCGGGAATGGCTGACGGTATACCAGATATTCCGGGATACCAAGCTCCAATCCGGCTTTTCTTACTTCATCCTTGAAGAGCAGGCGGAGTGGTTCGATGATTTCCTTGAAATCAACATGATCTGGAAGTCCACCTACGTTATGGTGACTCTTGATGACTGCGGACTTTCCAAGTCCAGACTCAATTACGTCTGGGTAGATCGTTCCCTGTACCAAGAAGTCTACCGCACCGATCTTCTTCGCTTCTTCCTCGAATACACGGATAAATTCTTCGCCGATAATCTTACGTTTTGCTTCTGGCTCGGTAACGCCAGCTAATTTCTTATAATAACGCTCCTGCGCATTGACACGGATAAAATTCAGCTCGTATGAACCATCCGGACCAAATACTGCCTCAACCTCATCGCCCTCGTTCTTACGAAGTAAGCCGTGGTCAACGAATACACAGGTAAGCTGCTTTCCTACTGCTTTTGAGAGAAGAACGGCTGCTACGGAGGAATCGACACCACCGGACAGGGCACATAATACCTTTCCGTCTCCAACCTTCTCACGGATCTCACGGATTGTTGTCTCAACAAATGAATCCATCTTCCAGTCGCCGGAGCATCCACATACGTTATAAACGAAGTTTGACAGCATCTTCTGTCCTTCTTCAGTATGCATAACCTCTGGATGGAACTGTGTCGCATACAGCTTGCGCTCCGGGCACTCCATCGCTGCAACTGGGCAAACTGGTGTCTTTGCAACAACCTTAAATCCCTCTGGTGCCTTTGAAATATAATCTGTGTGACTCATCCAGCAGATTGTCTGTGGCTTTACGCCCTGGAAGATAGCACTGCTGTTATCTACATCCACTTCGGTTCTGCCATACTCACTGACTGGCGCAGTTTCCACGGTACCTCCAAGCATATATGCCATCAACTGCGAGCCATAGCAGATTCCGAGAATCGGAATTCCCAAATCAAATATTTCCTTCTGATAGCGTGGTGACTCCTCGCCATACACACTATTTGGACCACCCGTGAAAATGATTCCCTTTGGATTCATTTCCTTGATCTTGTCGAGCGACAAGGTGTACGGATGTACCTCTGCATACACATTACATTCACGGACACGACGTGCAATCAACTGGTTGTACTGACCACCAAAATCAAGCACGATAATCATTTCCTTATTCATGTGCGTCTCCCTTCTTCTCTTAATTTATTGTTATATTCTATAAGAAAATAAGCAAGAGTCCTATCTTTCGATAAAACCCCTGCTTATTATACTAATTATTTAGCATCTCTGCAATAACTTCCTGCGCTTTTTGTAACTGCGTATCATCTGCACGATCAATATTGACGGCGGATGTCTGTCCATCTGGAAGTTCTACCTCATAATCTGGTGTAATGCCCTTCTTATGAATGTCATTTCCATTTGGTGTAAAATACTTTGCAACCGTAAGCTTCACAGCTGTTCCATCGGAAAGTGGAATAACCGACTGAACAATACCCTTACCGAATGTTGTTGTACCAACCAGCTTCGCCTTACCGGAATCCTGCATTGCTCCGGAGAAAATCTCAGATGCACTGGCACTGTTGCCATTTACAAGTACAACCAATGGAATATCTACGCTGTGCTTTCCCGTATCTTTGTACTCACCAAGCACATTTCCATCACGATCCTTCGTAGATACGATAACACCATCGTCCATGATATAATCGCACATATCAACAACGGCTGTCAGAAGTCCACCCGGATTATCACGCAGATCAATAATTGCTGCCTTGGCACCATTTGCCTGCACCTCATCGATAGCATCTTCAAATTCCTGTGCTGTATTGTCGTTGAACTGTGTAACTGCGATATAACCAACCTGATCATCCAGCATCTCGCTTTCTACCGTGTAATTCTCCACCGTACGACGCTCTACATCAAACTCCAGATAATCGGATTCGCCCTGACGGTAAATCTTCAGATGTGCCTTCGTTCCTTCTTCGCCACGGATCATATCTACTACCACAGAAAGCTCCTGATCGGTAATCTCCGTGTCATCTACCTGAACTAAAATATCGCCTGCCTTCAGTCCAGCCTGCTCAGCCGGGCTGTTCTTGATCGGACGTACGATTTCGACACGCATATCGGAATTCATCGTCACAACTGCACCGATACCTACATATTCACCCGAAGTATCTTCCTGCAGTTCTGCATACTCTTCCTTTGTATAATAGACAGAGTACGGATCATCCAGACCATCCATGATTCCGTCATACAACGCTTCTTCCTGCTTATCCCGGTCAACATCGAAATAATAATACTTGTCAATCAGGGAATTGATCTCATCGACCTTCTTTGCAACTGAACTGTCCTGCCACAGATCCGATGCAACTACTGGTTCTGACGTATCTGCCTGTGTTGCATCCGAATCCGTCTGTACATCAATGGATTCCCGTGTATTCTTCTTTGACTCTGTCTGATTTCCACAACCGATACATGCAACAGATAACGCGGTTGCCAACGCCAAAGCCCATAGTTTTTTCATGTTCTTTTTCACGTCTACTTTTACTCTCCTTTAACCTTGCGCTTTCATCTTATTGTAAATACGGCCATGGATCAACATAGCTTCCATTGATTCTTAATCCAAGATGACAATGTGGACCTGTCGAATTTCCGGTACTTCCAGCAAGCGCAATGACCTGTCCACGCGATACCGTCTGTCCCACGCTGACACACAAGCTTGAATTATGCATATATGTAGTTGACATAGACGAACTGTGTGCAACCGTTACATAATTACCCATCGAGCTTGAGTAAGACGCCGCAATTACCGTTCCAGCCTCGCATGCTACAATCGGTGTTCCTGTCGGACATCCAATATCCAATCCCTGATGATATCTCGAACCAATACCTCCAGGACTCTCTCTCGGTCCAAATCTGGAAGTAACCGTTCCTCCAGTTGATACTGGCCACTGCAGGCTTCCACCTGTATATGTGATATTTACATCTGTCGGTGCCGTTGTTGTGCCTCCTGCAGCTGCTGCCGCGGCCGCTGCGGCTGCCTGCTGCTGTCTATATGCTTCCTCTGCGGCTGCGATTGCCTGATTGGTTGCCTCGATATCCTGCTCCAGCTCTGCAATCGTTGCCTCGTAATCACCGATGGATGATTCGTAGTTTGCTACCTGTACCTGCTTACCCTCGATCATAACCTCGACAGCAGCCTTGTTGTCTTCCACTTCCAGTTTGATATCCTCAACATCCTTCAGATCTTTTTCCAGACCGGCCTTTGTATCTGCGATCGTCTGTCGTGTCTCTACCAGATCATCAAACATATTCTTATCGTAAGAATAAATCTGATCTGCATATTCTGCCTGATTTACGATATCAGAGATATCAGAGGTAGAAAACAGGACATCCAGATACGATGGATTACCATTTTCATATGAGTATTTGATTCGCTCTTTCATCGCCTCATACTGTTCCTGTTCCTTCTCCTGTGCAGCCGTAAGCTCGGTCTGCTTCGTCTCAATATCGGCTTCGAGCTGAGTCTGCTGCGCTTCCAGATCCGTAATTTCATTTGTATATTCCGTTACCTGCGCATCCAGTTCTGCAATCGCATCCAGAATCGAATTCTGTTCTTTCTCCAACTGGGCGAGAACGGCTTCTGCTTCTTCCTTCTTGCTTTCCTTCTGATCTTTCTGATCCTTCAGGTCCGAAATACTCGTCGCATTTACCGTCATACTCATGCTTCCAGCCACAGCAAATGCAATGATTGCTCTCACAAGCTTTTTACACTTCATATGCTTCCCTCCTAAACTTTCAAATGTTTCCGTGTTGTCAATAAACTACCAATCAAACCAAGTCCGATACCAATACCCGCAGATAATGGAATCAGAACTGCAAATATCTCCTTTGCCGGTACAAATGCAAATAAGCTCTGTACAACGGAGAACCGGCCGATGATGTACTGAACCACTGTATCATACATATAGTAGATCAAGATCAATGGAATCAATGATCCCACAAGTCCAATCACAACACCCTCTACAATGAATGGCGCACGTACGAAGAAGTTTGTCGCACCAATCAGCTTCATGATACCAATTTCTTCCTTACGCACAGTAATACCGATTGTAATCGTATTACTGATCAGGAAGATCGATACGAGCAACAGGATCACAATAATTCCGATGGATGCATAGCTGACAACGCTGTTCAGTGCTGCCACACCGTCTGCAGTTACCTCGGAGCTAAGTACCTTACGTACACCTGTCAATCCCTTTAAGTACTGTACAAATTCTGCCTGATTGGACAGATCCTTCAATGTGATCTTATATGATGCACTGTTCTTCAATGGGTTGTCCCCCTGGAATGCATCAATCGCTGCCTGCGGATCATCAAACTTCTCTTCCGCATACTGCTTCCATGCCTCATCTGCGGAAATGAAATCCAGCGTATTGACCTCATCACGCAGTCGAATCTGCTGACCGATCATCGTGATATTCTCATCTGTTACACCTTCATCAAAGAATACAGAAATTGTAACCGTATTCTCCAGATCCGCCATAGCTGTACGGAAATTCACGATCACACAATAAAATAAACCAAATAAGAACAGACAGGAAACAATTGTTCCGATCGATGCCAATGAGAACAAAAGGTTTCGTTTAATATTTTTAATACCCTGTCTGATACTATACATGAATGAACTAATCCTCATCGATATACCCACCTTTTTGCTCATCGCTGATTATTTCGCCATGCTTCAACGTGATTACACGTTTCTTCATCATATTGACGATCTCTTTGTTATGCGTTACAACGACAACCGTTGTTCCTTTCTTGTTGACATCCTCCAGAAGGCGCATAATTTCCCATGAATTTTTCGGGTCCAAGTTACCGGTTGGTTCATCCGCAAGCAGGATCTCTGGCTTATTTACCAGTGCTCTCGCAAGTGCGACTCTCTGCTGCTCACCACCGGACAACTGCTTTGGAAATGACTTATATTTATCCGCAAGTCCAACCAATGTCAACATCGCTGGTACCTGCCGGCGAATGTATCGGCTTGGCGTCTCAATGACACGCTGCGCAAATGCAACATTCTCATATACCGTACGATCCTTGAGCAACCGGAAGTTCTGGAATACAACACCGATCTTACGACGGATCTTCGGAATATTTTTTCTCTTTAATTTACTGTAATCTGTGTCTGCAACCTTGATCTTTCCAGAGGTTGGATCTAACTCCTTTAACAACAGCTTAATCAGCGTCGTCTTACCAGATCCGGAAGAACCTACGATAAACACAAACTCGCCTTTTTCTATCTTCAAACTTACATCGTTCAAGGCATACGTCTTACTCGCCGGATACCTCATCTTCACGTGACTCAGTTCTAACATCTTATTATCTCCTTTTGAGCGTATCTTTTAATACTCTAACGATTCCATGTACTTCATATATTTCACAACCATAAGGGCAATCTTGAAGGTAATGGCATCTTCGAATACCCGGAGGTCAAGTCCGGTACTCTTCTGAAGCTTATCCAGACGGTAAACCAAAGTATTACGGTGAATGTAAAGCTGACGGGATGTCTCAGATACATTCAGGCTGTTCTCGAAGAACTTGTTGATTGTTGTCAATGTCTCCTCGTCGAACTCGTCTGGTGATTTACCATCAAAAATCTCCTTGATAAACATCTTGCAAAGTGGAAGTGGCAACTGATAGATCAATCGACCGATTCCAAGATTGCTGTATGCGATAATCTTTCTGTCGCTGTAAAAGATCTTCCCTACGTCCAGTGCAAGCTTTGCTTCCTTATAAGAACGGGACACTTCTTTGATTTCGTTGACGATTGTACCGTATGCAACATTGACCGATGACATGGCTTCTGTATTCAGCATATCCACAATTACTTTTGCCGTCTTGCGCATGTCCTCGTAAGTCTCACTCGGCTTTATTTCCTTGACAAGAATAATATTCTTCTCGTCAACTGCCGTAATGAAATCCTTTGTCTTGCTGGAGAACAAGGTTCTGACTGTCTCCAATGCATTGGTATCCTTCTCCGTCTTTGTCTCGATAATAAACACGATACGTTTTACATCTGTCTCAATGTGCAGCTTCTTCGCACGGTTGTAAATATCCACCAAAAGCAGGTTGTCAAGCAACAGGTTCTTGATAAAGTTGTCCTTATCAAAACGCTCCTTATATGCCACCAGAAGATTCTGAATCTGGAAAGTTGCCATCTTTCCGATCATATAGACATCCTCGGCATCCCCTTTTGCCAGTATGACATATTCCAGTTCATTCTCATCATACACCTTAAAAAACTGGAAGCCACGAATCACCTGACTGTCCGCTGCTGATTCAGAGAATTTCACAACCTCATCCTCATACTCTTCCATTCCGCGCATAGTTGTCGCAAGTATCTTACCTTCGGTATCCATCACACAGAGTTCTACACGCGTAATTGACTTAATTCCAGTAACCGTATCCTGCAGTATCTGATTCGAAATCATTCGTCCACCCCTATTCTTTGTTGTGAATTTTTAAAAATTCTGTAACAAAATTGTAACATTTATATATTCTTCTGTCAATGTCAAATACTTTCCAATTATTCGACATTGCCTATACTCATACAAAGTACATTCTACACGAAAAATGCAAAAAAAAAAAGAGGAAACGCATAATTTTTATGCATTTCCTCTGAAAAATCACACTTTGTTCAAATTTTAGAACCAAGCACCTGACTAGTTGATGATGATCTCCTCTGTCTCCTTATCGAAGATGTGGATCTTGCTCAGGTCAAATGCGAACTGAACTGTATCACCAGGTCTTGCTGTTGTACGTGCATTTACTCTTGCTGTGATATCGAACTGATCGATTGTGAAGTACAGATATACTTCAGCACCAAGCATTTCGTAAATATTGATTCTTGCATCGATAACACTCTCAGGTGAAGACTCGATGAAGAGCTGCTCATCATGAATATCCTCTGGACGGATACCAAGAACAACTTCCTTATCAAGGAAATCACCGCTGATAAGCTTCTGAGCCTTAGCATCAGGAACCTTGATTGAGTGAGAACCGAACATAAGTAATACGTCTGCTCCAGACTTAACAACCTTACAATCGATGAAGTTCATAGGTGGCATACCCATGAATCCAGCTACGAACAGGTTGCATGGCTTGTCATACAGATTCTGAGGTGTATCAACCTGCTGGATGATACCATCCTTCATAACTACGATTCTTGTACCAAGAGTCATAGCCTCTGTCTGGTCATGTGTTACGTAAATGATAGTTGTCTGCAGTCTCTGGTGAAGCTTAGAGATCTCAACACGCATCTGAACACGAAGCTTAGCATCCAAGTTTGAAAGAGGCTCGTCCATAAGGAATACCTTAGGCTCACGAACGATTGCACGTCCCATAGCCACACGCTGTCTCTGACCACCTGACAAAGCCTTTGGCTTTCTGTCAAGCAGATGCTCGATATCAAGAATCTTAGCAGCCTCATGTACCTGCTTATCAATCTTCTCCTTTGGTACCTTTCTAAGCTTCAGACCGAATGCCATGTTATCATAAACTGACATATGTGGATACAAAGCGTAGTTCTGGAATACCATCGCAATATCTCTGTCCTTAGGCTCTACATCGTTAACCATCTTGTCACCGATCCAAAGCTCACCGGAACTGATATCCTCAAGACCTGCGATCATACGAAGTGTTGTTGACTTACCACATCCTGAAGGTCCAACGAAGATGATGAACTCTTTATCTTCAATATCCAAGTTGAAGTCCTTTACAGCGTTGAAGCCATTTGGATAAATTTTATAAACATTCTTAAGTTGTAAACTAGCCATTTTGATTTTTCCTCCTTAGATTTTAGCTATAATCATCTGACTCATGATGTTTGTATGATACACCAAATGGCCCGAAGTTGCCATATTACTATTCAACAAATAAGGCTGAAAAATATTGTGTAATTTGTATATGAAAAATTTTTTCATGATTTTTTTGTGGATTTTTCACAAACTTTACCGAATTCTGACTAGCTATATTTTGTGAAACCTTCACCATAAGCCTCCCGAATATCCCCCACAAAACAGATTGCCCGGTCATCCAGCTCATAAATTTTCCGCTTGACATTTACCATTTCTTTTGAACTAAGTGCACAGAGCAGCATCTGCTTCGGGCAGCCGGTATATCCACCCTGTGCCGGAACCCGCGTAACGCCCCGTCCCAGTTGTCCGGTAATGTATTCCGCAAGGGCTTTTTCTTCATTCGAAATAATATACATAAGTTTTGCATGGTTTGGTCCCTCCAGCACCAGATCAGAGACCTTTGTCATGACAAACAGGACAATCAGTGCATAAATTCCATTGCGAAGCCCAAACACGCCGATTCCGAACAGAATAATGATGCCATCCACGATTGCCATCAGCTTTGGAACGGATACATGTGGAATACGCCGGTTGATGATCTGTGCTGTCATATCCGCACCGCCCGAGGACGCATTTTGCAGGAAGATCAAGCCAAGTCCGCCACCCATGATCACGCCGCCACACAGCCCATCTACCAGTACATCACCGGTCAGAAGCGGCAGTGGACGGATCAATCCGAGAAACACAGACAGACACACCGTCGCATAGACTGTCCGGTAAAATATCAGCTTTCCAAGTACCTTATATCCTATGATAAACAACGGAATATTGACCGCCGCATTAACCAGCCACAGTGGGATATGAAACAAATGCTCCAGTAAGATTGCCAGTCCGGTCACACCTCCAGTTACCAGTTCCAGCGGATTAAAATAGACAACGACCGAGAAAGCCATCAAAAATGCCCCCACAGTCATCAGACCATACCTCTTTGCAATCATCACACAAACCTCCATACGAAAAAAGACTCCATACTAACCTCTAGTATGGAGTCCGCCATTGATTTTTATTCGCTTTTAATGATTACTGTCAGATGCACCGATAATGATCACGACATCGTAACCGTCTGTGGATTCTGTCACATTGCTTGTCACAGTTCCAACTTCATAGCTGGCATTTGCAAAATACTGTACCAGTTCTTTGCCCACGCCATCTTCTCTTGCTACAATCTTTGTATCAGCGAGTGCTTCTGTGTAATCCGATGCATTTGTGTTTGCATATCCATTTGCATTTAATGTATCACACCATCGTCCTGCAAGTCCAGCAATATCGGTACTGTTCAGCACCAGGATCTTCCTATCCGTTGCACTGACTGTCTCAGCCTCCTGTGCAGCTTCGGTTGTCTCAGCCTCTGTGGATGGTGTGATCTGAAGATCATCCACCTGAGAATCCGTCAATGCATTCTCATCGAGGGTTGTCGCAGGCGTATCCTTCGCTGTGTTCCCCTTTAATGCCTGCATTACAAAAAATGCGCCAAATGCCACAATGGCAAGTCCTAATATAATAACGGCTGCGCGAAGCAACATTGAAAAGAACAATCCTGCTGCCGTCTGCTGTTTTTTTCCACTCATAATTTTCTCCTATCTACGTCATACGTTGTTTCCATCTTTTTCTATTCGTATCTACCGTCGCTCATTCTAGTCTTTTTTTCAATACATTTTTCAAGTATAGCAAATGTTGTTGTTTTTTTCAACCATTTATAGCATAATCGTAGTATGGATTTTTTGTGAAAAAGTTGCATCCTGCTATAGATATTTCAAGAATAACAAGGAGGTCCCAATCCCATGAAAACAGCTCTTATTACCGGTGCTTCCCGCGGAATCGGCGAAGCCACCGCCTATCAGTTAGCAAAAGAATACGACTGTGTTGCCATTATGAGCCGGAATACCGACGGAAAATTAAATGCCGTCGCGAATCAGATTCACACCACTACCAATTGCGAATGCATTCCATTTACCGGAGATGTGTCTGACTTTGCATTTGTCGAAGATTGCGTCCGGTCACTTGCCACATCCGGCCATCCGGTCGATACACTCGTCAACAACGCAGGCATCTCGCTCGTCGGGCTTTTTCAGGACATGACACCGGAGGAATTCGATTGCATCCTGCGCATCAATGTGACATCCGTCTACAACACCTGTCATGCTGTCATTCCGGATATGGTACGGAATCAGCGGGGACGTATCCTGAACATCTCCTCGGTCTGGGGACTCGTCGGTGCCTCCTGCGAAGTCGCCTATTCGGCAACGAAGGGTGCCATCAACAGCCTGACGATGGCACTTGCAAAGGAACTTGCCCCAAGCCATATCGCGGTCAATGCGATTGCTTTCGGTGCCGTGGACACGACCATGAACGGTCATCTGTCTGTCGAGGAGAAGAAGGCACTCTGCGCGGAAATCCCGGCTGAAAAAATGGCGGCTCCCGAAGAAGCCGCCGCCAGTATCTCTCATATTTTGGCAATGCCGGATTATATGACCGGCGAAATATTGAAATTCGATGGTGGCTGGATCTAGCCACCATTTTCCTTTTCTGAATTCTTTTCTGAATTCGTTATGAATCCTTCTTACGCAGGTTTTTGATTGCTGTTGTAAGCTTGATCGGATTTCCGTAACGCAATGTCGAACTCCGGAAGATCTTACCGCCGATCACACCCATAAGTGCAACGGAAATATACAGAATTACCGCAGATACGATGATCTCCCATGTCTGTACATGTCCCATCGCCACACGTGCAAACATGGCGCTGTAAGAGCTAAACGGCAGGAAGGAACAGACTTTCATCGGTACGCCATCCACCTTGTCAAGCTGAAGCAGCACAACAAAATATACGATCATGATAATCATCTGTGCTGATCCGGCAGACTTGTTCAAGTCCTCAATCTTCGATACCAGAGCACCAAGCGCACCGTACAGAAACGCATAGAACAGGAATCCGCCAATTCCAAATATGGCAAATACAACCAATACATTGGCTGGGATATCCAGGAACATGCCAAGGTCAATGCCCCAGAAATCTTTATTGTACTGGTACGAACCAAGCAGACAGACAGCAATGATTCCGACCTGAAATACCGTTGCCACGGCACCTGCAAATACCTTGCCGAACAACAGCGCCGTTGAATCGGTACTGGTAACCAGAATCTCGATGGAACGGTTGCTCTTCTCATTTGTAACAGAGGACGCAATACTCATGCCATACATGATGATGAGCATAAATATCAGGATCACAAGCACATAGCAGTACCAGAAATTCTGTGTGCTGTCCTTACCAAGCACATACTCGTCATGGGTAATCTCCTTATAGGATGCCTCCATGAATTCATTCAGATCCAGATCATGCTTCTCACAGTAATCCAGTTTGACAAGCATCCCCAGATAGCTGTCAAAGACAGCCGCATCGGAATTATCCATGCTCTTGTTATATACATAATAATCGTAGTCTGACAGCGAATGAACCGCAAATCCGGCGGCTGCTTCTTCGTCTCTGACTGCCTTTTTCAATGCATCCTCACTGTCAAATCGGGTCATCTTCATCCCTTCAGCCACAGAATACCATACTGAACCATCTGCATCGATATCCAATATTCCATCCGGATCGTAGACCCCATATGTATGCTCTGCATCCGCCTCTGCGGAAGAATCCTCCTTTGAAGCGCTGTCCTGAACGGTAGAATCCTTCTTATCTCCCGTAATTGCATCCTTGACACGCGGAACAAACATGATGCCCGCTGCCAAAACAGCAATCAGGATTGTAGATATCACGTATGACTTGCTCTTAAAATAGTTGTCCAGCTCAAACTTTAATATCGTGAAAAACTGTTTCATGTTATACCGCCTCCTTTGCTGCTTCCGCATCCGGTTCTTCATCCCCGACACAAGAGATAAAGATATCATTCAAGGATGGCTCATAGGCTCCAAACTGGTGAATTTCAACACCTGTCTGTTTACAAATATCAAGGATCTGCCACATATCAGCCTGGGTTTTCAGTTCAAGCACCACGTACTTTTTAGTCACACGCTCAACAGCTGCATAAGAAGACAGCTTCTCCCTGCAGATATCAGCCAGCTCCTGCGGGCTGTAATTATCTGCCGATATCGTCTTTCTGCCACGTCCGTACGTATCCTTGATATCATCAAGATGTCCGGCTAATACGACGTCGCCATGATTGATGATCGCGATATCCTCGCAGAATTCCTCCACATAGCTCATCTGATGGCTGGAGAAAATAACGATGCGGCCTTCACGGATCAATTCCCGGATGACGTCCTTTAACACCTGTGCATTGACCGGATCTAACCCGGAAAACGGCTCGTCTAATATGACTAACTGTGGCTCACCGACCAGAGTTGCCGCAAGCTGTACCTTCTGCTGGTTTCCTTTTGATAATGTCTCTAAATTCCGGTCAATATATTCGGATACATGAAGACGCTCCAGCCATTTCACAGTGCTCTCATTCGCCTGTTTCTTATTCATGCCCCGGAGCATAGCCAGATACACCATCTGGTCACGTACTTTCTTCTTCGGATAAAGTCCCCGTTCCTCCGGCAGATATCCAACCTGGCTTGCCGTCGGACGAAATATTTCTCCATCAAGCATAATCTCGCCGGAATTCGCATGGAATACATCCATGATAATCCGGATCGTCGTCGTCTTGCCTGCGCCATTTCGACCAAGCAGTCCGAGTGCCCGTCCGCTCTCCACCGCGAAGCTGACCCCATGCAGGATTTCTTTTTCCCCGAAGCTTTTTCTTATATCTTTTAATTCGAGCTTCATAACCTCTTCCTTCTTTCCTGTCTACCGATTTTGTTATTCCCGCTTACCGCGTATTATACAAATCCAAAAATCTGTATAAAAATAACATGTCCCCAATATAGCAGAATTAATTGTCGTTTACAACTATCTGTCCCTGCATTTCATCTGTCCGCCAGATAAAATGCAGATCTATCGAAGACATGTTATGATCCGTCACCATGTATCTGCATGATGACCCGCATGCACATCCGTGCATATTTTTTATATGATTATCAACTGTTATGGCAGTGCATACTTCTGTTCATATGCGCGGTACTGTTCGTCGTACCACTTCGCATCCTGCTCTTTCACTTCTTTGCGGTGCTCATGTGCATCGAGTTCATCATCCTCCACCTGGATTACGCAGGTAGCAATATTCGAGCAGTGATCGGAGATACGCTCGTAAGTATCCGAGATATCTGACAGACTAAGTCCAAGCTCAATCGTACATTTGCCTTTGCGGAGACGCTTGACATGACGTTTCTTGAGTTCTTTGTTCATATCGTCCATCAATTCTTCCAAAGGCTGTACAAGCGCTGCCTTATAACGGTCATTTTGCTCAAATGCATCGACTGTCATTGTCAGGATATCTTTCAATGCCTTGCTGTAGACAGCAAGCTCATCCATCGCCTTCTTCGAGAAAATCAGTTCTTTCTTATGCATCTGTTCCACTGCCAACAGTATATTCACCGCCAGATCCGAGATACGCTCAATATCTCCCAGCGAATGAAGCATCAGTGACAGGCGGTGTCCATCTTCCTTCGAAAGATCTTTCGTGGAGAGCCGGAGCAGATATGTGCCAAGCTGATCCTCGTATTTGTCGACGGTATCTTCTTCCTTGCGGATCCGTTCCGCTATTTCCTCGTCGTATGCGGTAAGCAATCCGACTGCACGTCCAACAGATTTCATGGAGAGCTCTGCCATCTCAGAAGCTACCTTCCGACACTGCATGATTGCGAAACCAGGTCTCTCTAAGAATACAGGATCCAAAAGCTGCAGTACCTTGTCATGCTTGCTAAGCTCATCCTCTTCCTCGTCGTCATCCTTGATGGTCTTGACAGCAAGGAACTCCAGGAATCCGGAAAGCGGAAGCAGCACAATCGTTGCGGCAATATTAAAGATCGAATGGATCGTTGCAATTCCTACCTCATTTGCCGCCTGCGGCAGGAATGCATAATGTACAAATGCATTGGAGATATAAAATACTAACATGAATACAACCGTTCCGATTACATTAAAGTAAAAATGAACCGCTGCCGCGCGTTTTGCATCCTTACTTGCTCCCACACTTGAGATCATCGCAGTCGTACAGCTGCCGATATTCTGTCCCATAATGATAGGGAGAGCAAGTGCATAGGAGACAGCGCCCGTGGAACAAAGTGCCTGCAAAATACCTACGGACACAGAGGAAGACTGCATGATTGTCGTCAATACAAAACCTGCAATAACTCCGAGAAGCGGATTCTCAAACTTCGTCAGAATGTGTGTGAACTGCGGAACATCCTTAAGCGGTTCCACTGCCGAACTCATTGCGGTCATACCATACATCAGAATCGCAAAACCAAGTAAGATCGTTCCGATGTTATGTTTCTTCTCACTCTTGCAAAATACAACTAAAATCGCTCCAATCACAGCCAGAATCGGCGTAAAAGAGGTCGGCTTCAGCATCTGAAGGAAGAAGCTTCCTCCGTCAATACCGGACAGTGACAGCAGCCACGAGGTTGCCGTTGTACCGATATTCGCGCCCATGATAATACCGACTGCCTGATTGAGCTTCATGATACCGGAGTTAACAAAACCAACGACCATAACCGTCGTCGCTCCGGATGACTGGATGACTGCCGTTACACCTGCGCCAAGCAACACAGCAGACCACTTATTGGAGGTAAGGCGTTCGAGAACCTTTTCCAGCTTACCACCTGACATCTTCGCTAATGCGTCTCCCATTATATGCATACCGTACAGAAACAATGCGAGACCACCAACCATGGATAGAACGTCAAAAATATCCATCTTTTTCTCCTATTCTCTTTATTGACATTTTATAAGCCGGTCTGCTGGATTTTACCCAAAATTCACCTAATTTTTACAGTTTCCGGTCTTTAACAATAATACAACCTTGAAGAGGTCTCCGTCAATCATTATTTCCACTTTGCCGTTCTGTAATTCCATCAGGCTCTGCGCAATGGATAGTCCGAGTCCATTGCCCTCTGTATTTCTTGAACGGTCGCCACGGACAAACCGTTCCTTTAATTCATCGCCAGAGATGTTGAGTGGTTCCTTCGAAATGTTCTTGAAGGTCACTGTGATCTCTCCCGGTTCTGCCTCGTCAATATCGATGTATACCCGGCTGTTTGGCTGGGCGTACTTGATGATATTTCCGATCAGATTGTCGAACACGCGCCACAGATGTCTGCCATCTGCCATGACATGGCAGTCTGCCTGCGCACCATATTTCTTCGTCAGATAATTCGTCACTACCGGCTGCAGCTTACATGCCGCAAGCCGCTCTTCGAATTCTCCGAGCGCCTGTTCTAAAAGCATTTCCACGTCGGTCGGTTCCATATGCACTTCCAGATTACCCGTAGACGCCTTGCTCGCTTCGATCAGATCCTCGATCAGCTTCTTGAGCCTTGCAGACTGTCGCTGCAGCACCCCCAGATATTCTGCTTCCTTGTCACTTAAATCGCCCTCCTTGGAGAGGATATCCACGTAATTGATAATAGACGTAAGCGGTGTCTTGATATCATGGGAAACGTTCGTGATAAGCTCCGTCTTCATCCGCTCGCTCTTCATCCGCTCTGCCACTGCCACGCGCACACTGTCCTGAATACAATTTAATGTCTCGCCATGTGCCGCAAATTCCGGCAGCATATGTGTCGTGTCGATCTTATAATCGGTCTCACCGTCTGCAATCTTCTTCGCGCCATCCTTCAGCCGATACATCTGCACGATCACGCGGATTACGAATACTGCAAGCAAAGCCGCACATACCAGATCCAGCACGATTGCCAGTCCGGCAGAACCACTCGCAGCCACGAGAATAAACCGGAGCAGTGCGATTCCTGCCAATCCGCCAATCCATTTCCAATAGAGGTTAAAATGTCTTCCAAGGAAACGGAATAAATCCCGAAGCTTGCCAAACACCCATTTCACAAGCCGCACAAGCAGTTTACAAAGCCGCCAGATCAATGTGTTTGCAAACATTGCCCAGCCGGAAGCCTTCAGTCTGGTTGATGTCGTCATCAGAAGCGGTGGAATCAGAAACGCCACAACCGCCGTACAGATGGATGCTAGGAAGATTTCATCCCGTGTGGAATAGCTATACCACGTAAGCAAATTAATTCCACAAGCAACAAGTCCGACCGCGATTGCAATGAATAAATCATATGGTATCCGGTCAAATACATTGCAGGTGATTGTCTCCTGCCCTTTCCGGTGTCCAGACGCTGCAATCAGAAATCCGCCCATAAAAAGAATCATAATCAGCGAAATCGCAAGCACATAAGGTGCCATATTCACAATTGGCTTGCAATACCGCAGCACGATCGACTCTGCATAGATATCACGTGCAGTCAGGTCGGATCTGACATAGGCATACAGCGTGTAAGAAACCGGTGTATACATATCAATGCCCTGCGTCAGGCTGCCGTCATAATCCAGCGTCAGGCTCTCATTGTATATCTGCACATCACCGGCTTTCTTCGTCGCACGTGCAACTGCCTTCTGATAAGCGGAATTGTTCGAGAGATAATAAATAAAATTTGTGTTGTCAAGCTGAATATACGGATCCGCATTGCCTTCGTCATCTACGGCACTGTCAACCACGGTCATATCCGCAAAGGAAATATTGCTCCAATCCCAGTACACGTCACGGATTGACATAGGAACTTCCCCGGATGTTGCAAATACAGTTTCGTCCGCTTCATAGTTGCTGTAATCCTCATCATATTCGTCCGGTACATAATTGTTCTTCCAGAAATCAATGATATCCTCCAGAGAAAGCTTACAGGTGATCGTCGTCTGTCCGGTATAGGTCATTATCCGCCTGGATCTTACGTCATGATACTGATACTCTTCTGCCTTATAATTCGACAAGGTTGGATACTTCTTTGCATCATCCGGTACGACCTCGAAGTAGAAATTGCTGTTTTTCTCATTGAAATAATCCTTATAATACCGTATCGTATGATTCTCCTGCGTATCATCCTGACTTTCCACATATGCCTTGTAGTATTCGTCCACCTGATACGAGGAATTATCCACGAGATTTCCCATATAGCCATCGTAAATCGCCTCCGCCTGCATCTGGCTGGAACCGCCGTAGGAAATCGCCGCAACTACCACACAGCTGGAAACCGCTGCCATAAAAAGCGATACAGAAAGCAGGATTGCAGCAACCACCTTTGCCACTGCACTTTTCTTTAATTTGTCCATTTTATCATTCCTTCCCAAACATATACCCTTGTCCCCAGACTACCTTGATGTAGCGCGGTTCCGAAGGGTCTGCCTCGATTTTCTCACGCAAGTGGCGAATATGTACCGCAACGGTGCCCTCCTGTCCGAACGGTGCATCCTCCCAGACAGCCCGGTAGATATCCTTCGGTGCATAGACCGTATTCGGATGTTCCATCAGGAATTTCAGGATTGCATACTCTGTTTTGGTGAGGTTTACCATATCTCCGTCAATCGTAACCTTCTTCGCCCTGTCATCCAGACAGACGCCGCCGATGGTAAGCGTATCCGCTTCCGGTTCCTTCGGAACATTTCCGCCAAGCATCATGTAACGGCGCAGCTGTGCTTTTACTCTTGCGATCATAACAACCGGGTTAAATGGTTTGGTAATATAGTCGTCGGCACCGACGGAAAGACCGAGAATCTTATCTGTATCTTCACTTTTCGCTGTGAGCAGAATGACCGGAACATTGGACATCTTGCGAATCTCGTTCATCGCTGTGATACCATCCATCACCGGCATCATGATGTCCATCAGTACAAGCTGTACATCCCCGGTTTTCAGCTTCTCACATGCCTCCTGTCCGTTGTACGCTTTCGTCACCTGGTACCCTTCTGCAGACAGGTAAATACCAAGTGCCTCCACGATATCCTTCTCATCATCACAGACTAAAATGTTATACATATTGTTCTCCTCTTCCTTATCGGTAATCTCCGACCATACAGGTATCCCTGTTGTTATGATACCTGTATTATCGCAAAATGAATTTTAAGATACTAGATTTCATATATTTAAGATTTTATTAAGAACATTTCATTTCTTTTCGATCCTGCAACACAGGAAATGCATCCCGGATCTTTGTCACATCGTTTTGTATATCATACACAAGTAGTTTTTCTTCCTTGCAGGAATCATCTGCAAGCCGGATTTCCCTCATCGGCACAAGCAGGCTGCCATCCGGAGCATACACCCCCGAATCCCCGGAATAATACTGTCCGTCCATATCACCGCAACAGTTCACCCCTGCCACATAGCACTGATTCTCGATGGCTCGTGCCGCAAGTAATGTCTTCCAATGCGACGTACGTGCCTCCGGCCAGTTTGCAGGCACAATAAAAATCTCAGCCTCCGGCACCATCGTCCGGAACTGTTCCGGGAAGCGGAGATCATAGCAGATTGCAAGACCTACCTGAAATTCTCCGAGTTTTCCGGTACAAATCTTCTCTCCACCCCGGAAATGTGCATGTTCTTCACCGTAGGAAAACGGATGGATCTTGGCATAGTCCATCGCAATTTTACCATCCGGCGTTACGATCGAATAATGGTTTTCACAGAGTGGTTCTGTCTTTTTCACCCAGCCGATACCAATTGTCGTGTGGTGCCGATCTGCAAGTGTTTTTATCTGTTCAATCGTCCAGCCGGTTGTTGGTTGGTTCGTCATGTCCGGAGTGCTATCCGTTTGCGCACGCGATTGTATCTCAGCATCCGGTTGACAAATTTCTGCCGTCACATCGGTATGCATCGAGAATCCCGTCAGACTCATCTCCGGGAACAATACAACCTCCGCATCTGCGGCTATCACAAATTCCTCTGCCCGGACGAGATTCGCCTGTTTGTCTTCCCATAGGATATTTGTTTGTGCCAGTGCAATCCGCATGTCCTGTCTACCTCCACACTTTTACCACTGTCCCATTACTTTATGCATAAATGCGCCAACCTCTTCCCATGCACGCTTCGACTCCGGAATCACCGTTCCGCTCATCTGAAATACATGGAACATGCCTTCGTATACCGTAAAGCGTACCGGTACGCCCTGTTCCTTCGCCTTCTTTGCAACCGATACCGCATCATCATACAGCATCTCGTGCGTCCCGACCTGAATCAGCATCGGCGGAAATCCGGTAAAGCTTCCATACATCGGCGAAATCAATGGATTCTTCGCATCATTTTCTCCGATATACGGGCTGTGCAGCAGCATCTCTCCACCGCCATCTGCACCAAAGACCGGATCGATCTCCCGGTTCTTCGTGTACGATTCTCCCGTGATTGCCAGATCCGTCCACGGCGACATCGCAACTAATCCCGCCGGCATCGGCTCGCCATTTGTGCGCAGTTCCATGCAGAGTGCCATCGCCAGACCGCCGCCCGCCGAATCGCCTGCAACGATAATCCGTTCTGATTCATAGCCTTTATCACGCAGCCATTTGTATGCAACGACTGCATCTTCTAATGCCGCCGGAAATGGGTGCTCCGGTGCCAGCCGGTAATCGACGGAAAGCACTGCCGCGCCGCTGCTGATCTCGGCGTATAGTCCTGCCATCTTCCGGTACTGTCCCTGCAAACCGGACATATACCCGCCGCCGTGAAGCTGCAAGATCACATATGGATTCTCTGATCCGTTCCATGTCAGATATTCCATCTTGAACAGTCCCATGTCGATATGTTCTACGGAAAGGTGCTCCGGGTATTCAAATTCTGTGTTCTGAATAGATTTTTCCTTTTTTCTCTGCCATGCCTGCTTTAAAACCGGGTTCTGGTTGACCATGGCTACGATATCACGCATCAGTTCTGCGCGGTGACTTGTCTTGTCGTTCTCCTTCATACATACCTCTCTTTTGATAATGATACTACACACGGAAGCGGCGGTTTAGTTCGAGCGTAGTGCTTCGCCCGCCAATCACGAAGATCCCGAAGAGCTGGACGAGTACGGTAAATACTGCAACCAGTGTCAGAAGCTTCCATGTGACAACTTCCAGGCTGACTAACAGCAGCTCAACGGCTGCGATCAATGTCAGTTCGAGCTGCGGCATAATATAGCTTCGCCAGTCACGGCGGCGCACCATCATGAATACGAAGATTGTAATATTCGTCGCAATCACGACAACCGGAATTCCGATATTGACCGACCAGCCTTCATAGCCAAGAGCAAAATCGACCGCAAGCACAAGTGCCGCACTGATCACTCCCTGAAATATGATTTTCTGCTGTTCATCTGCAAGTGGCTGTGCAGTAAACGTAAATGTAAAGTACAGATACGCTATTCCTGCAAGACTTACCAGTGACCAGCGAACACCATGATAGGTCATATAATTTACGATGCCAAGCACGACCACACCGACAACCACGCAGAACGTCACGATGCGGATTGCGAGACGCATCCGCTGCTGCTTCGGGAACATGTCCGGATAGACCGGCTGCACATGCTCTGTCTCCGACAGCGCACCCTTGCAAAGTGGGCAGATCAGGCTGTCATCCTTCACTTTTATATTACAGCGATTACATTTACTCATAATACACTCCATTCGTCTCTACCGAGACATCAATTCCATCTTCTGAAAGCTTGCGGAAGAATACCTTCTGCACATCGACTTCCCGCACTGCCGAGCTGAATGTGAACACCAGTGTATCCTTATATGACACAACCGCAGCCTTCAAATTCTGGTTCTTCGACATAGACAAAGTCGCATACAATGACTCCACATAAGTGTCGTACGGACTTGCAAGCTTCACTAACCCAAGGTTCGTCACACAGCCGGAGTTCGCCTTCGCAGACATCTGATAGATGATCTTCATTGCGATATTCTTGATAAAGAGCGGTGTTGCACGCAGTGCCTTGTTCTTCTCATTTGACACATTGTACGCCATGATCTCTTCGAGATGTTCCTTCGTGATCTGGTTTTTCAGGCTCTCTGCCACCTGGGCAAGCACCTCTTCAAATGTATAATCCTCCCGCTCTGCCCGGAACATTGCCGACACGACCGCGAAGAAATTCTTCGTTGTCGCAGACCCATAATATGGCCGCAGATTTACCGGCACGCATACCGCAAGCGGACGCCGGTGCGGGATACTGTGCATATAGCCCTTATATACCGACCATGCAAATACACCGAGCAGATACTGATTGACAGTCACGCCATACTGCTTCGCCACGCGCTTGACATCCGGCAGATGCAGATAGCCGTGCATGATTCCGAAATATTCCCGCGGGAACATTTCCCCACGGATCACAAGTGCCTTCTCCGTCTTATAGCTCTTCTTCGCCGGACGCTTATAATGCTTCAGATAGCTGTCCTCCCGGTCGACAGTCGTCTCTTCATGCAATTCCATCCGGTCGCCCTTGCCGATCTCCGGATGCACCAGACGCAGATACTGGTACACGAGTTCTTTTAAGAACATCAGCGCACCATTGCCATCGGTCAATGCATGAAAGACTTCTAAGCTGATTCTTCGTTCATAATATAACACCCGGAACAGATACTCCCGGTTTAACAGCGGATTGATATACTGGCAAGGTCCCATGTCCTCCTGCATCACACGCGGCGCCGGGTTCGGATTATCCTCGAAATAATACCAGAATACACCAGTCTTCATACGCACATGCATGACGTCAAAATACGGAAGCACCATGTCGAGCGCCTGCTGCAATTTCTCCGGCTGGATCTCCTCGGTCAGTGTTGCCGCGATCCGGTAGACATTGCTTGATTTGCGGCTGGCAATTACCGGGAAGAGATTCGCGGTATTATCCAGCTTGTCAAATCGCGCTTCACGGATTCGTTTTGGCTGTCTCTTTACAGATTTCATCTTCGAATCCGTCGATTTCACTTCCGGCTTTGTGTCCGATTTTTTCTGCGTATTCTGCGCTGTTTTTTTATTTGTCGTTTTCTGTCTTTTCTTACTCATTTTATTCAGTCCCAACTTCATCATGTACCTGCATGCGTCATTTTGTATCCATATCCTGCATAAATCTATACAATTTCATACATTCCCGCTCGCAGAACTTACACTAAGAAAAAAAGCGGGCTGACATATCGTCAACCCGCATATCTCCAAGCTACTGATCGGATTCGAACCGACGACCTATTCATTACGAGTGAATCGCTCTACCAACTGAGCCACAGTAGCATGACAACCATCTTTCTATTTGCATAGAAATCCCAGCTGCATGTGATACTCTACCACACTAACTCAGATTTGTCAAAGCATAAGTTGACTTTGTATCCTTTATTTTTGACACCAACTGTTTATCATCCGTCAGAATCAAAATCTGCTCGGATGGAATCTCCTCTATACTCGCAAAAAATCCCTGCATCTGCGTATTGTTCATCTGCGGCAAGCCGTCGATCACAACTGGCATATGCTCTTTGCATAACCGTGTTGCAATTCCTACCCTCACTGCCATCCGCACCAATGGGAAATCCGTCGCATCAATCTGTGTAATATCCGTAAATGCGCCATTTTTCTTAATCACCAGTCGAAGCTTTTCATCAATCTTCGCGTCCTCATACAATCCACCTGTCACGCGCTGCACAATATCCGTCATGTGATCATTGATAATATAATTCCACTCTTCTACATAGCTTCTGGAAAGCTCCTGAATCGTATTGATAGCAAGCGTCGTCGCATAAATCTCTCGTTCAATTGCCTGTTTTCTGCCTTCGCACACACGGATTTCATCCTCCAGCTGTGCTTTCTGCTTCTTTCGCTCCAGAATCTCTGCCTCCGTTGCCCGCAGATCTTCCTTGAGATCCATATATTTCCGCGCGAAACTCATGTCGATCTCGACATCCTCATACGCCTCATTTTTACGTTCCAGTTCATAGACAATCTTCTTGAATTCTTCCTCCGAAGGTGCCTGATTTTCTCCATCCAGCGCGCCTTTTCTGTGCAAGCCGTCCACGATCGTCATAACTACAAACAATGCTGTACACACAACAAAGAGCTGCCGCACACCATCATCAAATGGAAGGATATATACAAGTGCGGCAATTACACCAATGACTAGCAATCCCGTCAAGGCAATCATCCACCAACGATCTGTCAGCTTCTTCGGTGCCTTATAATCCTTCAGCAAATCGGCATCCAGAAACACACTGTTTTCCTGCAAGGAATCCAGATGCTCGTTTAACTCATCGTCTTCCTCATACTTCGTGCCTTTTTCTGTATCAATTAACCGTCTGGCTTCGCGTTTCCGCTTCGCCGTCTCGATTGCAAACTCCTCATCATTGTCCGCAATCTTCTTACGGACTTCCTTCAGCGCTTCTTCGTCACCATCGTATTGTTTCAGTTCTTCTTTCAGCTCTGCAATCTGCTGCTCCGTCTCCGTCACATCCAGTGCATTTTTCTGGTCGCGCAGGATTGCCAGCGCCCGTCTTTTATCCAGATTGGAAGAACCGGTGGTTGCCAGATTGGTAACAAATGTATTGAGTTCTTCTGCTTCATTTTCTGTATCTTTTTGCTGACGAATATAGAGTGCATCACTATATGTCTTTTTGTCTACACCTGTCAGCGACTCATACAAGCTGTTCTTATGCTTGAGCTTGCCAACACGACCATTCTTCACATTTAAGACCTGCGTCGTCATATTGTGCTTGCGGAAGCTGCGCTCCACCAGATACTCGTCTCCATCCTTTATCACATATGCCTTTCCAGAAAAGCCGTGTCCATCCATCGGCTTATGATGCGCCAGATCATCGTCCTCCGTCTCTGGAAATGTACCGATACCGTACAGCGTTGCATATTCAAAATCCGCGACCGTACTCTTGCCCGCATTTCGCGTGCCATACACAACATTCACACCCGGCTTCAAATTAATCTCGCGGTTATGAAATTTTCCAAAATCTTTTAATAATAATTTACTGAAATACATCGTTATTTCTCTCCTGCTCCAAGCAGGGCTTCCATACAATAATGCAATGCCTTATCCCGAATCGCCTTATCGCCGCCTTTTTTATCGTCTGTCAGTTCGTCTATCAGTCTGCCAAGCAGATTGTCATGATTCGACACGTGCAGCTCGTCCATGTCGTAGTCGCATTCTGTCTTATCAATCACTTCGTTGATGCAATAGCGGCGTGTCAGTTCGCTTAAGTTGATCTCCATATTCTGAGCGGCACGTCCACGCAGCAAAATCCGGTAAATGTTATCCGCCCCCAGCTCCTGCATCTTTCCTTCTACAAGATTGCAGATATCTCCATTTGTATAGGTCGAATTGATATCCATCGCCATATTCACATATTTTCTGCATGCAAATGGCACAAATGTGATCGTCGTCTCACCTGAAGTTGACACCTCGCCTAAAATATAGCCGTGCTTTCCAGTCTCTGTATAAGAAAGTGGCTCCAGTGTTCCGGCAAATGCCATATGATTTTTCAATATATGTGCCGGCTTGTGCATATGTCCAAGTGCCACATACTGGAACCCCAGCTTCGCGACATGTTCTTTCGAAAATGGCATATGTTCCATGTCTCCGCCATGTCCAAGCAGAATATTGTATGCATCCGGCTTACCCGGTCGCATGCGTTCCAGAATCCGTCCAGTGTACGTCGCATGTCCATAGCTGTATCCGCTGACACAGACATTCAGATCCTCAAAATACACGCTTGCCGCCTGATCCCGTGGCATCACGATCGTATTACTCTCAAATGTATATGTCTCCCATGCGGAACCCGGATCAATATAGTCCTGATCGCCAGCAATAATTACCGTCTTTGTATTTGGAATCTTCCGAAGCTGGAAATCCAGTTCCTTCAAATCCTGTTCCGTCGGCTTTGTGTAAAACAGATTTCCCGCAATCAAAAGCAATTCAATTTTCTGTTCTTCGCATACCTCAATCACACGGTGAAAGGTACTGTAAATCTCCTTTGCCCGCACATCGCTCCAGATTCTTCCGCGATCTGGCTGCGCGCCCAGATTGACATCTGCTATATGTATGAATTTCATAGCGTTACCTTGCCTCCATGCAGGCTCTCATGTTCCTGCACCAGTTCCTGATATAAATCCAACACATTCCAGTGAATGTTATGTTCTGTCACAACTGCCCGATAATTGATCTGCGGCATGCCATCTTCTTTACATGCCGCAAGAAAACGATTCAACAACCCATCCGAAAACTCTGAAAATAATATCATCGGATCAGGCAGATCTTTTCCTTCGTACCAATCCCCGTTCTGTTCAAATCCCGGCAATCCGGCATGACAGCCGATTGGCTGTAAAAAGCGCTTGCGCGCAATCTTCTTGCAGGAATATCCAAGACGCATGCCAAGTGCTTCTAATTGTCTGTGCTGTTCCGCTGGAACACTGTATAAAAGTATCGTTGGCATCGCATCCGCCTCCATTCCCACATTACATACTTCTGATTATTTTATCGCATCGGTACATTGAAATCAAGCTTTTCCAGAAATTCACGAGAGTTTCACAAAAGGAAGGACTGTCCACCCTTTTCGCGAACAGCCCTTCTTAATTCGATCCATCACCCATGGATTTTCCTTTATTCATTTAACTCATGAATGTTCTTTGAAAGTTTCCGCAACGAGTCCACAATCTGGGAACTTGCCTGGCTCATACCATCTGCCAGCTTCTGCACTTCCGATGCAACTACTGTAAAACCACGCCCGGCTTCCCCTGCACGTGCCGCTTCTATCGCGGCATTTAAAGCAAGAATTCTCTGACGGCCGCTGAATTCCTCGATTTTCTGTGTCTTCTCACTTGCATCATCAATGTATTCCACGCACTCCTGGATCCCCGTCTGCAGTTTATCCAGCAAACGCTTATTCACTGCAGAAGTATAAGATGCGCGCACAAACATATTAATCACATCGCCAAGCAGCGTCGCTGCTGCCTCGATTTCTTCCCTTGTCTTAACATTCACCTTGTGCAATGCCCGAACATAGGCCTCTGCATCGATACCAAGCTCTCCCGCAGTCTTCCGGAATGCATCATCATCCGGATGCTCCGGCAGCACCTGTCCGCCAATTACACTTCCCAGCACCGTTCCATCATCTAGGGTAATCGGTATTCCAAAATCCACGAGTCCTGCATGGCAGGAATACACGCCCTTTCCTTCCCGGTCACACTTCTCGCAGCGTCTGCGTCCTTCTGCACTTCCACGAGTCAGATCAATACAAAACTCTGTAAAGTTGTAGCACTCACTGATGTACTTTCCATCTGCCCCAACAGCCACCGTTGCAAGTCCGGTACTCATCGCCCAGTTCTTCATGATGTCCTCAAACTTCTTCATGTCACAAAAATCTTCGATACGAATCATATACTTCCACCCCATCTCTCATGGCTTCGCCATTTCGTAATATTATACAAATTAGTATATCATTTTTGGTGGTTTTTTACAATCTTAATCAATGTTCCATATGTGCATATTTTTCTTTCGTCGCAAGTCCACCCCGGATATGACGCTCGGACTTGTTGACATCTAACACCTTCCTTGCCTCGTGTGCAAGACGCAGATTGATCTGCTCTAAGCGTTCTGTGACGTCTTTATGTACGGTTGACTTCGAAATACCGAACTTCCGCGCAGCCTGTCTGACCGTTGCCCCCTCCTCAATGATATATTCACCAATTTCAAGTGCCCGTTCTTCAATGTAATCTCTCAACTATACAAACCTCTGTTTGACTGTTTGTACAGTGTATGAAGATGGTTACGGTAATATGATACCGATTGCGGTTACATTATTTTGTTGTAATGTTCTATCATCTTGTCATATCCGAAAACAATATCAAAATATTTATATGGTGTCCGGCGAAACTGATTATCAAGAAAAAACAGTTGGTAGCAACTGTCATATTATGTTATAATTTAATATAAGCAAGGAACAAATGACTACATATTGTATATATGATGGTTTGTCGCTACTAGATGTAATAGGTTGAACACCCCTCCAAAAATAGTGTATCGTTCAACATAATGATTTAGTATCAGGAAAGGAGCGATAACTTATGTCTAATTATAAGGATTATAAAGATGCCTATATGGTGTGTTTACGTGCATTGTTTGGCAATGTCTTGACACTAGACGAAGAAACGTTTGTGTTATTAGATGCTAGTTTTGCATTGGTGGAAAATGATGGCGATTATATTTGTTCAAAAGGTTTTGAACGTTGGCTGCAGGTGCAGTTACCATATATTTATGGCGCTTTCTTATCCAGAGAAGATTTTACAAAGAATGTATATGATGTAATGTATCATTTTGTAGCAACTGGGAAAGAATCGGCTTTAGAAAAATTAAAGGCAAAGCCTGTTAATGAAAAGATGGCTGACCGTGTTTATACAGTAACATTTCAGAATTTTAGTCAGAATGTATATATGCAATGGCTTGATTTGATTCAAACACGTATTACGTATTTGAATGGTTTGTCTGAATGGATTGATGAACAGGCATCAAATATGAGCGCGTCACATAGATATATGCTTACATTTATTTTGTTCAATTTTCCTGTTTTTGTACAGTTATTAATGCGTGATGAGAATTTTTTACAGGCATTTGAAATTGGTACAGAATATATGGCTGATAGATACCAATATGTTCATTATGAATTGCATGGTGATATGTTTGAACTGGCTGATGACGAAAAATGTTAAATGGATGAAAAGCACTCACTTTGGTTGAACACCCCTCCAAAAATAGTGTATCGTTCAACAAACATTTGCCTCAAGCTTTGTCAACGCTTCCAACAGGATATTTTGTTGCATGTTATTACACAGAATCTTTAACCTCTATTCGAATAACTACTACTTTTTCATTACAACAGTTTCTCAATCTTCTTTATTAACGCCGCCAAATTGATCGTTAACCTGCCATCATACAGACTGACCGGGATATCCGCATCAATTCCATAAATCACAGGGAAGATTTCCTTGTTGAACTCATACACCATAATGCGCTTCTGGTATGGGTCCACAATCCAGTATTCCTTCACACCGGCATCCATGTATTTGGAAAGCTTCTTTCCATAGTCGCGAAGCCGGGTAGATTTGGAGATTACCTCCAGCACAAAGTCCGGCGCACCATATATGCAACGCACCTTCATCCGGTCAATGTCGCACAAAATGACGACGTCCGGCTGCAGCATCGTCTTATCATCACAGTCAAGCTGTACATCCACCGGCGAGATAAACGGCATGCACGGTCCATCATGCTCCAGAATAAAATTTGATATCTGCCTGTGAACTTCCCCTGCAATCAACTGGTGAATCGTCGAAGGTGCCGCCATATCATAGATACAGCCATCAATCAGCTCTACCCGGCGATCCTCCGGCAGCGCATAATAATCATCCAGCGTATACTGTCCCTGAACCTTTGCCGCGTATGCTGTTCCGGAATCCTCTACCATATCCGCATACAGGTAATCACGGTCGCCATTTTCAAAGATACGTGCCAATGCCTCAAGCGTATCATAGCGCGGCGATTTCGTCTCACCCGTAAAAATCTTCTGCACGGTTCCAAGCGGAACTCCCGACATCTGCGACATCATGTTATACGTGTACCCATGTTCCCGCTTCTTTTCTTTCATTTCTTCGATTGTCATATGCATCACTCCTTTGAAAAATTCTTTCATTACCGATACCTTTATATTTAGTATAATACTCTTCTATGTATAAATCAACCGTTTTTTACCCTTTTTATATCCAAATATTTGATTTTTTTATTCTATGTTACATCCGTTAAGTATCCGTTTTTATTCAGTTAAGAACTCGTTTCTACTAAAAATGCAACTTATAATTGACATTTTTTCTCGGATAGTGATAGTTTAATAATGAATAAATGGACATACTACAGAAAAATGGTGAAAAATATGAATGAGAACATAAAATCTGCCAATCCACTTGGCACACAGAAAGAATCCAAATTACTTGTCAAATTCGCAATTCCATGCATCATTTCGATGCTGGTAACTGCCCTTTATAACATTGTCGACCAGATCTTCATCGGGCAGGGGATTGGAATCAACGGAAATGCAGCGACAAACATTACCTTTCCACTGTCTACGACATGTACAGCAATTTCCCTGTTGCTCGGAATCGGAAGTGCGACCAATGTCTCCCTGAAGCTTGGCGCAAAAGAGGAGGAAGAAGCTGCCAATTACGCTGGTTGTGGTATCTGCCTGATGACGATCTTCGGCCTTGCATTATTCGCATTTACCTCGATCCTGCTTACACCCATGCTGAAATTCTTCGGAGCAACAGCGGAAGTTCTGCCGTATGCACAGGAATATACCCGCATTGTTGCGATTGGATTTCCATTTCTGATTGCAAACACTGGTATGAGCAAGCTGATCCTCGCCGACGGAAGTCCGCGTTATTCAATGATTTCCATGCTGATCGGTGCCATTGTAAATACGATTCTTGATCCAATCTTCATCTTTACATTGGACATGGGAATGCGTGGTGCCGCACTTGCAACGATTCTTGGACAGATTGTATCCTTCTGCATCAGTTTGCGATACATGTTTCATTTCAAGACTATCCGGTTGCGCAGACGGTGTTTCCGCATCCGTGGAAATAATTTTGCAAACATCATGCGCCTTGGTGCCAGTGCGTGTTTCAACCAGATTGCTATGACTGTCGTGCAGATCGTGATGAACAACGTCCTGTCACATTACGGTGCATCATCCGTCTATGGAAGTAATATTCCACTTGCCTGTGCCGGTATTATCACAAAGGTCAACATGATCTTCATGTCGTTCGTCATCGGTATCTCACAGGGCATCCAGCCGGTCATCGGATTTAATTACGGTGCAAAGAAATACAACCGTGTGAAGAAAACATATCTTCTGGCACTTGCTACCGCAACCTTCCTGTCGCTGATTGCATTTGCATGTTTCCAGCTTTTCCCAAGACAGATCATCCGTGTCTTCGGAGAAGGAAGTGAGCTGTACTATCAGTTCTCCGAACGGTATTTCCGGATTTATATGTTCTTCACCTTAATCAACGGCATCCAGCCTGTAACTGCGAATTTCTTCAATTCCATCGGCAAATCGCAGCTTGGTATTTTCATGTCACTGACGAGACAGATTCTCTTCCTGCTGCCGCTCATCGTGATCTTCCCGATCTTCATGGGAATCGACGGTGTCATGTATGCTGGCCCGATTGCAGATGTCGCAGCCGCTGTGGTCTGTGGTGTATTTACGATCAAGGAATTGCGCGAGCTGACGACTCTGAATAAAATCAACTAATTAATCACCTATTATTTTCTAGCTCATTTTGTCTATTTGTGTTTAACTATTTTTAATTTGACTTTTCTGTTTTTTCTGTTAGAATTGCATTAACTTAATTTAACGGAGGAGGGTTTTATATGACACTTGATCAATGTAAAAAATACAACAAACAAATTGGATCAAAAATCAAAACATTACGAGAGAAACAAGGAATTTCGCAAGCTGAACTAGCTGAGAAATCAGGCATAAGCACTACTTATTTAAGCCTATTGGAAAATGGGAAAAGAAACAATATTACATTATCTACACTATACATGCTTGGCGATGCTCTCCATGTAGAAATCAGTCAATTATTATGTTTTTGCTCTCATAGTATTGACGAAGCCATAGATCCGCCTAATCCTGATGATGAAGCAGAAGCACGGCAATTGATGATTCACAACGAAAGGATTCTTCTGTCATTTTATCCAGACAAGTATTACAATAATAAAATTTCTTCTCTTATGGAATTTTTGTTATATTTACCACTAATTGATAAAACAATGTTGTATGATGCATTAAATGCTTTTCAAGGACACATTTTAGGAAACGAAGTTTATATATGTAAACGGATAAATGCTTTAATCAAGCACATTGCCGATTCTCCTGCCAAGCAATTTGCTGACGACCAATTAAACTTACTCCATGAAAAAAGAGATCAACACATTATTGATTTTAACATCCAAGAAGGAGACATAGACATTTCCGGTTATGACCAATATTATAATCTTATAAAAAACAAATTAAGTTTATGTCAATTACAGTCTCGACTTGATAATTTGCAAAAGGAGATTAACGAATGTACAAAAACATTATAGCAACGAAATTATACTCCTACCAATGTATATTTTATTGGATTGATAAGTGTTTTGATTTTACACTTCAGGAATCCTTAACCATCAAGTCTTACCTCGTAGAAGAAATTTCCTATGTTTTTTCCCATGCCATTGATTATCGTCTACCTTTCGACACACCTAATCAAAAATATGTGAAAATACATAATTACATTAAATGCATTTTCTTTCATTCATTTGAAATTACTCCTATTTCTTACCGTAATAGGAAAATGAACTATAACTGTCTACGGACATCAATTGTTCCTAGCGAAATTGGTAGTGCATGGGTTTTAATGTTACAACGGAACTACGTTGTTACCCTATTTATACTGTCTTATCTCGACAGATTATATCGAACCACATTTAAGGAATTACGTCCTCTTTTTATAAAACAATTGCATGAATACAACATTCTAGATAATGCTATCAACTGGTTTGGATTTGATAGAACAGAAATTTCAAAATTATATAGAATGAAATTATTACTTGAAAAAAATTATGAATTAAACAATCTTATCATCCATGCAGACAAATAATTTCTTTTATATATGCAGAATGCTTTTATATCAGGAAAAAGCATGTACACCGACTTTTTGATATACATGCTTTTTCTTTGTTTTATTATTTATTTTGTGATCCGGTCGATCTTCTCGCGTTCTTCCTGTGTAAATGTCATATTTGCGAGCATGCCGATGTTGTCTAAGATCTGGGATGGTCTGGATGCACCAATCAACACACTTGTAATGTCGTTATCACGCAGAATCCATGCAAGTGCCATCTCTGCCAATGTCTGACCACGGTTTTCTGCAATCACGTTGAGTGCACGAACCTTTGCAATCGTCTCCTCATTGATAGCAGTCTCCTTCAGGAATCTGCCATCGGTACGGATACGGCTATCCTCCGGGATACCATTTAAGTAACGATTTGTAAGTAAACCCTGTGCCAATGGACAGAATGTGATGATACCGATGCCGTTTGCGGCTGCGTAATCTTTTAATCCATCCTCTTCCATCTCACGGTCAAACATATTGTACCGTCTCTGGTTGATAATAAATGGCGTTTTCATCTCCTTAAAAAGCTTTGCAATCTCGATTGTCTGCTCTTTATTGTAGTTGGAGATTCCGACATACAACGCTCTTCCGCTTCGTACAATGCCATCCAAAGCGCAGGCAGTCTCTTCCAGCGGGGTATTCGGATCCGGTCTGTGGTGATAGAAGATATCCACATAGTCAAGTCCCATCCGCTTCAGGCTCTGATCGAGGCTTGCTACCAGATATTTCTTGCTGCCCCAGTCGCCGTAAGGGCCCGGCCACATCGTATATCCGGCCTTCGTAGAGATGATCATCTCGTCCCGATATGGACGCAGACTCTTATCTAAGATCTTGCCAAAATTCTCCTCAGCAGCGCCATCATATGGGCCATAATTATTCGCCAGATCGAAATGTGTGATACCGTTATCAAAGGCTGTCTCGCACATATCCATCATCGTATCAAAATTTCCGTTCGAACCAAAGTTGTGCCAAAGTCCAAGCGATACAGCAGGAAGCTTCAAGCCACTTGCGCCACAGTAATTGTACTTCATATTGTCATATCTTGTTTCTTTTGCAATATACATGTTGTACCCTCCTCGTATACCCAACTAATTTTTTGCGAAGCAGAAAGTCCCATGTATATGATATATTCCGACACTGGCTTCGTGTTATATGAATATGTTTGAAGCTTAGAGATTCTTAATGTTCTGTAAGTTATCAGCAATGTTTGAACACGATGTTCAAACAAGCCGCCACTGAGCCACGGATGGCGAATTGGCGGCGTTTGCGTACGTTTTCGATGTTTTCAACAGAACATTTAGCATCTCTTAGCTTCAATACATCACATATTACACGAAGCCAGTGTCAGAATATATCTATAAAAACCTCGTCTGCTTCGCAATTATTATAAACAAAAGGAAAATCGAAAAGAATATAATTTCTTACGATTTTCCTTTAAAATTTTACCCTGAACGAATTCTTGGAGTATTCTTACAGCCTCAACTTTTACTTCTTCAAATATTTCTTGAGATACTGCCCCGTATAACTCTTCTTGCACTTGGCAATCTCTTCCGGCGTTCCGGTTGCAACAACTGTTCCTCCGCCTTCGCCGCCTTCCGGTCCGATATCAATGATATAATCGGCGGTTTTAATGACATCTAAGTTGTGCTCAATAACTACAACCGTATTTCCACCCTCACACAACCGACGCAGAATATCGACCAGACGATGTACATCCGCGAAATGAAGTCCCGTTGTCGGCTCATCTAAGACATAGATTGTTCTGCCTGTGCTGCGTCGGGAAAGCTCTGTCGCAAGCTTGATTCGCTGTGCTTCTCCACCGGATAATGTCGTCGATGGCTGACCAAGCTTGATATAGCCAAGTCCAACCTCCTGTAAGGTCGAAATCTTGCGCAGGACAGATGGCACATGCGCGAAGAACTCGCACGCTTCATCGACTGTCATATCAAGTACATCGTAGATACTCTTGCCTTTGTATTTCACTTCCAATGTCTCCCGGTTGTACCGCTTTCCATGGCAGACCTCACATGGTACATATACATCTGCTAAGAAATGCATCTCAATCTTGATGATACCATCACCACGGCACGCCTCACATCGGCCACCGGCAACGTTGAATGAGAATCGTCCTTTTGTGTAACCCATTGCCTTTGCATCCTTTGTATTCGCAAACAAGTCACGGATCAGATCAAAGACACCTGTGTAAGTTGCCGGGTTGGAACGTGGGCTTCTGCCGATCGGAGACTGGTCGATATTGATAATCTTATCCAACTGGTTCAGTCCTGTGATATCGTCATGCTTACCCGGTTTTACCTTCGCCCGGTTCAGCGTTCTAGCAAGATGCTTATATAAGATCTCATTGACAAGCGAACTTTTTCCAGAGCCTGATACACCTGTCACGCAGGTCATCACGCCAAGTGGGAACTTCACATCAATATTCTTCAAGTTGTTCTGTCTGGCACCAAGTACCTCGATATAGCCGGTCGGCGTTCTCCGCTCTTCCGGTACCGGAATTTTGATCCTGCCACTTAAGTAGGCACCCGTGATAGACTCCGGACACTGCATGATCTCCTCTGCGGTTCCCTGAGCCACGACTTCACCGCCGTTCGCACCTGCGCCCGGTCCGATATCAATGACGTGATCTGCCGCAAGCATCGTATCCTCATCATGCTCTACCACAAGCAATGTATTTCCCAGATCCCGCAAACGCTTCAGTGCCGCAATCAGCTTATCGTTGTCTCGCTGATGCAGTCCGATACTTGGCTCATCCAGAATATACGCAACCCCAACCAGACCGGAACCGATCTGGGTTGCCAGACGGATACGCTGCGCTTCTCCACCGGACAAGGTTCCTGTCGCACGCGATAATGTCAGGTAATCCAGACCAACATTGATCATGAATCCAAGTCTCGCCTGAATCTCTTTTAACACCTGTGCGCCGATCATCTTCTGCCGGTCGGTAAGCTCTAATTTCGAGATAAAATCATGCAAGGCTACCACAGACAGATCTGTGACATCCGCAATGTTCTTTCCACCGATCGTAACTGCCAGCGACTCCGGCTTCAATCTCTTACCATGACACACCTCACATGGTGTCACAGTCATATAGGTCTCATAGTCCTGCTTGACCGATTCTGCAGTCGTCTCTCTGTACCGGCGCTGCAGATTCCGAAGCAGTCCTTCGTAATTTGCATAGAATGCATCTTTTCCGTTATACGCACTCTTATAGTGTACATAGATTTTCTCGCCTTCAGTTCCGTATAGGATCACATGCTTTGCCTCTTCCGGCAGATCCTTAAACGGCACATCCAGAGAGAATTTGTATTCTTCTGCGAGTGCTTCGAGGCATGCATGTGCATAACTCTTCTTATCACCACTCGACTGCCAGCCCGGTACGGCGATTGCACCCTCATTCAGAGTCAGACTGTCATCCGGAATAATCAGGTCAATATCAAATTCTGTCTTGAATCCAAGTCCCGTACAGCAAGGACATGCGCCAAATGGGTTGTTGAACGAGAAGCTTCGCGGCTCGATCTCCTCGATGCTGATGCCACAATCCGGGCAGGAAAAGCTATCCGAAAATAACATCGTTTCTCCGCCGATCACATCAACCTTCACCAAGCCTTCTGCCAGCTTCAGGACAGTCTCAATGGAATCCGTCAGACGGCTTTCAATGCCTTCTTTGACTGCGAGTCGGTCCACAACAATATCGATATTATGCTTCTTGTTCTTATCAAGCTTGATCTCCTCTGACAGATCATACATACTGTCATCCACGATCACGCGCACATAACCGCTTTTCTTTGCCTGCTGCAGCAGCTTGACATGCTCGCCCTTCCGTCCACGCACAACAGGCGCAAGCAACTGGAATTTCGTACCCGCAGGCAGCTCCATAATCTCATCGACCATCTGATCGACGGTCTGTCTGGCAATCTCTTTGCCACACTTCGGGCAATGCGGGATTCCGATACGCGCGTACAGCAGACGCAGATAATCGTAGATCTCAGTCACCGTTCCAACCGTGGAACGCGGGTTCCGGTTCGTTGATTTCTGATCGATGGAAATGGACGGAGAAAGTCCCTCAATCGAGTCAATATCCGGCTTGTCCGCAAGTCCTAAGAACTGCCGTGCATAGGACGACAGAGACTCCATATATTTCCGCTGTCCTTCCGCATAGATCGTATCAAAAGCAAGAGAGGACTTACCGGAACCGGAAAGTCCTGTCAATACTACAAACTGATCACGCGGAATCTGGATGTCAATGTTTTTTAAATTATGCTCTCTTGCACCTTTGATGGTGATATACTTATGTTCACTCATGACGTCTGTTTCCGCTTACTCCTTTTTCTAGCTAAATTTCTTAACCTTATCCATATACTTGTCTGTATATTTCTTCACGTTATCTTTCACCATGTCCTCTAAATCTGACATGCTGATCTTCTCCTTCTTGTCAAGGACAAAAAGTGCACACACTGCACCTGCAAGGAATATTGTGATTGTTCCAAGCATGCACATCTTCTTTCTTCTCTTCTTTTTCTTCATCTGCTGTACAAATTTTTCTTCCTCTTCGAGGCAGATTGCATCCTCCTCATCTAAGACTTCTGCAACCTCTTCCATCGCAATTCCTTTTCTTCTTGAGATCTCCTCAATCAATTCATCTCTTTCCATCGCAAGCTCCTCCTTATTCATTTTATTTAAGACTTAGTATAACTAAAATAATTGTAAACTAATCATCATAATCCCGCAAGGCAATCTTTAATTCTTTCAACTCATCACGAAGCACGGCTGCCTCCTCGAAGTTAAGCTCCATCGCCGCCTTGTTCATCTTCTTCGTCAGACGTGCAATCTCGGCGTTCAATTCCTTCTTCGTCATGGATTCCGGATCTTTCTCGCGTTCCTTCTTCGCTGTCACGCTCTCACCCGTATCCAGACTGATCAGATCGCGGATATCCTTCTTGATACTCTGCGGTGTAATGCCATGTTCCTTGTTGTAGGCGTCCTGAATCTTCCGCCTGCGGTTCGTCTCGTCGATTGCATGCCGCATCGAATCCGTGATTGTATCGGCATACATGATCACATGTCCATCCACGTTACGCGCAGCACGTCCAATCGTCTGCACGAGTGATGTTTCTGATCGTAAAAATCCTTCCTTGTCCGCATCGAGAATTGCAACAAGTGTGATCTCCGGGATATCGAGTCCCTCACGGAGCAGGTTGATTCCGACCAGCACATCAAATACACCCATTCGAAGATCACGTACAATCTCCAATCGTTCCAATGTATCAATATCGGAATGCAAATATTTGACCTTGATATCAAGCTGCTTCATATAGTCGGTCAGATCTTCTGCCATACGCTTCGTCAGTGTCGTAACTAATATCTTATTGCCCTTTGCAACCTCTTTGTTGACTTCTGATACGAGATCATCCACCTGTCCTTCGATCGGTCGTACTTCTACTTCCGGGTCTAACAAACCGGTCGGACGGATAATCTGCTCGACGCGGTTCTCCTCGTGTTCCTTCTCATAATCGGACGGTGTCGCAGATACATATAAGATCTTATCGATCTTAGACTCAAACTCCTGAAAATTCAGCGGACGGTTATCCAGCGCTGACGGCAGACGGAATCCATAATCAACCAATGTCGTCTTTCTGGAACGGTCACCCGCATACATGCCTCGTACCTGTGGCAATGTGATATGCGACTCATCCACGATAATCAGATAATCGCCATCGAAGAAATTGAGCAGTGTGTTCGGTGTGGCACCCGGTTTCATACCCGCCAGTATCCGGGAATAATTCTCGATGCCCGAACAAAATCCTGTCTCCTGCAGCATCTCCATATCGAACTCTGTCCGCTCACGGATACGCTGTGCTTCCAGCAGCTTGTCATTCTCCTTGAAATATGCCACCTGCTGCTTTAGTTCCTCTTCTATCTCCACGATCGCATGCTTCATCTTCTCCGGTGCAACAACATAGTGCGATGCCGGGAAGATACAGGCAAAGGAAAGTGCACGCTTGATCTCACCGGTCAATGGATCAAACTCCACGATCCGGTCAATCTCGTCGCCGAAAAACTCAATCCGGATACCATCCTCAAACGTCGATACCGGAAGGATATCTACGATATCGCCCTTCACACGGAAAGTTCCTCGCGTGAAATCCATCTCATTCCGTGTGTACTGAATATCAATCAACTGCCGGATCAGTTCATCCCGGTCCTTCTCCATACCCGGGCGGAGCGAGAGCATCATGTTCTTATATTCTTCCGGATCACCCAAACCATAGATGCAGGATACGGAAGATACGACGACTACATCCTTCCGTTCGATCAGGGCTGATGTCGCGCTGTGCCGCATCTTATCGATCTCATCATTGATGGCAGAATCCTTCGCAATATACGTGTCCGTCGACGGCACATATGCCTCAGGCTGGTAATAATCGTAATACGATACAAAATACTCCACCGCATTGTGCGGAAAGAACGCCTTAAACTCACTGTAAAGCTGTGCCGCCAATGTCTTGTTGTGCGATATGATGATCGTCGGTTTATTTAATTGGGCGATGACATTCGCCATCGTAAATGTCTTTCCGGAACCTGTGACACCGAGCAGTGTCTGGCATTTCTTTCCTTCCTGAAAGCCCTTTACCAGTCCTTCGATCGCCTCCGGCTGATCGCCGGTCGGTGCATATTCCGATACTAATTCAAAATGATCCATGCTATTCTCCAGTTTCTAATCAATCAAATCTGCTATACGGTTCATTTTACCACATCTTTTTTTATTTGTATAGAACAAACGTTCTTTTCTTGATGAAATGCAACCCACAAAAATAACGGGAATGCCCTGCACTCCCGTTATCCTCTGCGTTTTCCATTCTTTTTATTCGTTACACTTCGTAATCCATGCACATACGCACATCTGTATATGGACGCACATACGTATTTGCAACTTCTACATGCGCCGGATGCTTCTGGTAGCCCTTCAGCATTTCCTCGTTTTCCAGCGTTGTGTCAAGCATAACCTCTGCATTCGAAGATGCAAGCGGATTTGTTCTTACATGCACCTCAAGAAGTCCAGGCACCTTACCTGCCAAGCCTTCCAGATGCTCCTTCATATTTGCAAGGATCTCTGCCTTCTTGTCCGCGTCTGTCTCTTTCAATGTCCACAAAATAATATGTTTAACCATAATTGCCTCCTTGATCGTATCGCTTATCTGTATAAGAAATAGCACAGGATGTCCCGGCTGTCAACCAATTTTATCGTTCTGCTCATATGCTTTGCGCATCTCCCGGATTCCCTCGATCATTTTCACAAGATAATTCATTTCCTCTATGGAGAAATCACGTGTCATCGTCTCAATCCGCATCTGACTGCTGGCGACATCATCTTCCTCCAGAATATAATCTGCATTTACATGCAGATATTTACACATATTCCGAAATATCTCACACGAGAAACCTTTTCTTCCGCTCTCAATCTCATACAGGAATTTGGAGGAAATGTTGATCTGCTCCGCCATATGCTCTCTGGTTATCTTCTGCCGTTCCCGTTCACTCTGAAATTTTGCTCCTATGCGCTCATAAAAAGCACGATCCTGCATGTTTTTACACCTCGTTTTCCACTGTGTCTATATATATTGGCAAACTACTCAGGACTTCTTCCCCCGCTTTCGTTCCTGAAGCATCATATATATCAAAATACCTAAAATCAAAACGACAAGCGTCAGGCATCCCCATGCAAGATATAGTTTTAACGACATTAGCACCACTTTATGCATACCCTCGCTTTTCGCAACAATCTGTTTTTATTCTCACATATTGGGTTTTTGCATAAAACTAGCTAAAGTTCCTTTTGATGCAACTATGGGTATAAAAAATCCCTGTTCCGTTTTCGAAACAGGGACTCAAATTATATATCATTTTTAATTTATACAGAAGGCTCTGTATATTTCAGTACAACCGCTGAAATCGGTCCAACTGTAATTTTCAACTTGTTATTTGCAACGACATATTCTGTCTCATCCATCTGATAGCCACTCTCCGTCGTCGTGATACAGGCTTTCATCACCGCACCATCCTGTACACCAAGTCTGCGCACATGCAGGTTCAGCTCATGTGGTTCGTAATCGTTGTTCAAAATCACAACCACTGCCTCGCCCGGCAGGAACCGCCCATAGCTGACTACCTTATATTCACCATGCAGGAACATCACAGATCCCTTCATCAGCGCCGCACTGTCTTTGTGTACCTTGATGATATCACGGTGGAACTGAATCAGCTCCTGATCCTCTCTGCCCCACGGATATCCACGCCGGTTATCCGGATCGGTCCAGCCGCAAAGTCCGGCTTCATCACCATAATAGATTGTCGGTGCACCCGGCCACGTCATCTGGAATACAACTGCCTCACGGAATACACCCTTGTTGATGTTCTCACCAGCGGCTTCCGGTCCCATCGTATGGATTCGTCCAACACGGCGATTTGTACGTGTCAGGAATCGTGAATGATCATGATTGGACAGCTCATTCATCGCGATTTCCAGAGAGTTCTGATTAAACCGCGACATATGGTGGCGCAACGCACCAGTAAATGCATCTGGATTTCCAAGCAGGTCACCGCGGAACTCATCACTGTGCTTCTCCACACCGGTCAAAAACCATGTAATCGGCTCCATAAATGCATCGTAGTTCATAACGGTATCCCACTGATCGCCCAAAAGCCATGCCTTTGGGTCACCATAATGCTCCGCAAGGATCAGTGCATCTGGATTTGCTTTCTTCACTCTTGTCCGGAAATCACGCCAGAAACGATGGTTAAACTCTTCAGTATAACCAAGGTCGGCAGCCACGTCCAGACGCCAGCCATCCACGTTGTACGGCGGAGAAACCCATTTTTCACCGATACGCATAATATATTCATATAATTTCTCAGATTCTTCGTAATTTAATTTCGGAAGAGTATCATGTCCCCACCAGCCATTGTATGTGCCGTTGTATGGCCACTGCCAAGGGTCCTGGAACTTGAAGAAACTTCTGTACGGGCTCTGATAATCCACATAAGCGCCCTTCTCATAGCCCTCCTGATTCTCGTAAATACATTCTCGATCCAGCCATTTGTTAAAAGAACCACAATGGTTAAATACACCGTCCAAGATTACACGCATGCCGCGCTTATGAATCTCCTCCACAAGCTGTGCGAACAACTCGTTGCTGGCCTCCAGATTCGCCTTATCTGTCACACGCATAATATACTTGCTGGCTTCCTTATTGACCTTGCAGCCCTCCGGCAGACATTCTCCGCCATCCTTGACGATCTTTCCAAAATGAGGATCTACATAATCGTAATCCTGAATATCATATTTATGATTGGATGGAGAAACAAAAATCGGATTCAGATAAATGACATCCACGCCAAGTCCCTGCAGATAATCAAGCTTATCCATAACACCCTGCAGATCACCACCATAGAAGCTGCGGACATCCATATTGTCCGGATACTTAAACCAGTCCTTGACCTTGCGCGTGCCTTCCCCGATATAGCAGTACTCGTTGTCCTCGACATCATTGGACGGATCTCCATTGTAGAAACGATCCACGAAAATCTGATAGAACACAGCACCTCTCGCCCATTTCGGAACCGAGAATCCCGGCGCAATCTGGAAATTATAATCTGGATTCAAATCCTTCTGTGTGCCAAGCTTGTTATAATAGCAGATAACATTCCCGGCAAGCACCATATAATAATAGTCTATGTCATCCGTTACCTCAGAAATGGTATATGCATAATAATCAAATAACTCGTCACTGCTTTCCACCTGCATGTTACAACGCTCCCCATTGTAAACCAGATAGGCAGCATCTACATTGTTTCTTCCTGTACGGAACCGCAATGTCACCGAATCTCCAATCTTTAACTCTGCCGGATGCCGGTAGCTATCCGTTCCGTCCGCAAACAATGCACCGAAATTCAATGCAGTCTTTGTATTATATACATACTGTAATACTTTGAGAGCCTGTCTCTGATTCTCCACCATCAAGAGTATCCTCCCTAATTCTTTTTTGACGACTATCTATTATTTTAATACAGGACAGGAATTTACACAATAAAAAATTAAAAATAGAAAGGGAAAAGGACAGCCAACGATCGGCTGTCCTTTTCGGAGAAGGTATTTTGTTACTTTGGGGTGTAGCAAAAAACTATATAATGTATTGGGGGGTTACAAGTATTATTATACATATAAACCCTAAAAAGTCTGCCCAAACATTTAATTTTTTTCAGATTTTTTTTGTGCATATTCTCTTGAATCATGTCGCAAAAATTCGTTTTTTGTCGTCTTTTTGTGCATCTTGCACAATTCCATAGTTTCTATCACTACATTTTTCACAATCGATTACAGATTCAATCCGGTTGTATCCAGTCCATCCGGATAAGTTTCTGTTGGACTGACTTCAAAAAGTGCTTCAAATTCTGCACGGTTGATACGTTCTTTCTCCAGCAAAGCAGCTGCACAACGATGCAATACGTCAATATGACTCTCGATGATAAGCTTTGCTTCCTGATAACACTCATCCATGATCCGGCGCACTTCCTTATCGATCATCGCGGCGACCTTCTCGCTGTAATTTCTTGCATGCCCGAGATCTCTGCCGAGAAATACTTCTTCCTCACTGTTTACCTCGTAGTTAATCAGCCCAACCTTCTCAGACATACCATACTTGACAACCATCGCCTGTGCGGTCTGGGTTGCCTGCTTGATGTCTGCAGAAGCACCGGTTGTGATATCGCCGAAGATCAGTTCCTCTGCGATTCGTCCACCAAAGCTGACCATGATATCCTGCAGCATATGCTTCTTCGTCATAAACACATTATCATTCTCCGGCAATGGCATCGTATATCCGCCAGCACCACGTCCATTTGGAATAATGGATACAAGATGCACCGGTCCAACCTCGCTCAGTAAATGGAACAAGATCGCATGTCCACTCTCGTGGTAAGCGGTAATCTTCCGCTCCTTCTCCGGTACAAGACGGCTCTTCTTTTCACCGCCAATTCCAATCTTGACAAAACACTTGTCAACATCTTCCTTCTTGATAAACTGCCGATTCTGTTTAGCTGCACAGATAGCTGCCTCATTCATCAGGTTCTCCAGATCCGCACCAGCAAAGCCTGCAGTTGTTCTTGCGATCTCATGCAGATCGACATCATCAGACAACGGCTTGTTTCTGACATGGACACGAAGGATCTCCTCACGTCCCTTAACATCCGGTCTGCCGACCATAACCTTACGGTCAAAACGTCCCGGTCTTAAAATAGCCGGATCAAGAATATCCACACGGTTTGTCGCCGCAAGCACAATGATACCTTCGTTCGTACCGAAACCATCCATCTCAACAAGCATCTGGTTCAATGTCTGCTCACGCTCATCATGACCGCCACCAAGACCAGAGCCACGCTTTCTGGCAACCGCATCAATCTCATCGATAAACACGATACATGGTGCATTCTTCTTTGCATCCTCAAACAGATCACGCACACGGCTCGCACCAACACCGACGAACATCTCGACGAAATCCGAACCGGAAATCGAGAAGAACGGAACACCAGCTTCTCCGGCAACTGCCTTTGCAAGCAGTGTCTTACCTGTTCCCGGAGGTCCCTCTAACAGAACGCCCTTCGGAATACGTGCACCCAGCGTGTTATATTTCTTTGGATTCCGCAGGAAATCTACGATCTCCGCCATATCCTCTTTTTCTTCTTCCAGACCAGCGACATCCTTGAATGTATACTTCTGATCGTTCTCGTTTGACATATGTGCCCGGCTCTTGCCAAAGTTCATCATCTTGCCGCCACCGGCACCACCACCGCCACCGGCACCAGACATATTTGCCATGAATATCATAACAACGACCAGCAATACCACAATAAGCACGACTGTCGGCAACCATGTCCAGACGTTGCTCTGACCACTGACATCATGCAGCTCCAGGCGGATATTTCCGTTTCCTTTGCTCATGATAATCTGCTGTACCTTATTGACATCCGACACATAGAATTCTTTTTCTTCGTTTGTCTGACGATACGTGATGTATACCGTTCCTGTCGGTATCTCCTTATTCTGATAGATCTCAACGGAGCCTATCAAATCCTCGGATACTTCTGCCTGAAAATCGACGATCGTATAACCGGAATCTGTCTTTGAGTTTTTGTTCATGTACCAAATAATGCCACAGAACATCGCAAAGAACAGAATCAGGTAGATTCCGAGTCCTTTTTTTAATCCCTTCATGCTATGCTCCCTTCTGGATAAATTTATGTATTACTCAGAAATCACACCAATATATGGAAGATTTCTGTATTTCTGTGCACAATCAAGACCATATCCTACAACGAAGCGGTCTGGAATCACAAATCCGGTGATGTCCGGCTCCAACTCTACAACACGGCGATCCGGCTTATCCAGTAATGTGACTACCTTAAAGCTTGCCGGTTTGCGCTCCTTCAATATATTGATGAGATAAGAAAGTGTACGACCGGAATCCATAATATCCTCAATCAGTACCACGTCTCTTCCCTCGATACTCTCATCGAGATCCTTGATCATCTTTACAACACCGGAAGACTTGGTATCATTTCCATAGCTGGAAACAGACATGAAATCCATCGTCACTGGTACAGTCAGACGCTTTGCAAGCTCACACATGAAGAACACGCTTCCCTTTAAAACACCGATAATATGAATCGTCTTTCCCTCATATTCCTTGCTTAACTGCTGTGCGATTTCTGCAATTCTTGCCTCCACAGTTGCCTCATCAATCATAACATCAATCTTTTGTTCCATTCTGATCTCCTTTGCTTCCATACTGTATTTTCATAATTTTGTTTGTCTGCTCATCCACATGATACGCTGGCGAAAACCGCAGTCCAACTACCCATACGATTTCCTGTCCGCATGCAAGCACCGGCCATCCTGCCCGTTTGGTCCTGTCGATCTTCGCATCGATAAATACACGCGACAGTTTCTTCGTATTTCCAGCTGTATCAATCACGATATAATCTCCGTCTTCCGGTGTCCGGACACACAGAGTACCTTTTATTTTAGCATAGTCAATGAATTTCGTATAGTTTTTTTTCGGAATTGGCTCCGTAAAAGTAAAATCCTCAATGGATACGGAAAGTGTTCCCTGATTCGGGATTTCATAATCACCTGCCTGCGCAATCGCAAACCGGTAGTCCGTCATTGTCTGCACCTTATCCGAAAGGATCAGCTCCCCATAATTTCTTCTCGCATGGATACCATATGGAAGCTGTACACTGCTTCCAGAATCCTGATAGATCAGTGCCACAACCGCCTGTATATGCCGCCGCGTAATATCCTTCTTGCGCTGTGCAACCTGTCCGATTGCTTCCCATACAATATGCTCCTGCAGCACCGGTCCTACTTTATACAGTTCTGCAATCGAAAGTGTCACCGTTCTGCCAAAGGCATCCTCATCCTCTGTTGTATCGCATTGTTCCATCGCCTGCGTATGAATATAGTCATAGCTTTGTGCCGCATCCTGCGCCAGCTGGCAGATATGCTCCACCGCCCGGTCATTCAATTCCTTCATCACAGGCAATATACTGTGCCGGATCTTGTTTCGTGCATAGGCAAGCTCAACATTTGTCGAATCCAGACAAAAATCCTGTCCGCATTCTTCCAGATACGCTTCGATTTCTGCACGCGACACACCGAGCAGCGGGCGGATGATATTCCCCCTGCTCGCCGCGATCCCGGCAAGCCCGTTCAATCCACTGCCCCGAAGCATATGGAACAGCACCGTCTCCGCGACATCATCCTGGTTGTGCGCGACGGCGATCTTATCGAATTTCAGTTGCATAACCAGTTCTTCCATACACTGATAACGATACTCCCGTCCCGCTTCCTCAACAGTCATATTTAACTGCTTCGCATACGCCGGAATATCTTTCCGATATTCCTGATACAGGAATCCAAGCTTTGCACACAAGTCTTTGGTAAATGCGGCATCATGATCTGCCTCCGCGCCCCGGATGCCATGATGCACATGCACCACAACGATGCCCTGCGAAGGGATATGCAACACTGGCATAAGCGCCTTTAACACGCGTAGCAGGCACACGGAATCCGCACCACCCGACACACCGACTACCAGTCGATTTCCCGGTTCGATCAATCCGTGTGTCTGTATATAATTGTAGACTTTTTGCTCAAAATAATTCATACATACTCCGTCATTTGTCAGTTTTTACCATCCTTATATTAGCACAAACGATACCTTTCGTATAGCGATTCACAGATTTTTCATGACCTTGCACACAATAATCGTTGCATCATCCTTCAATCGTTTTCCACAGACGCTTCGGATATCCTGGATGACCGCCTCCACCACAGTCTCCGGCTCCTCATCCTTTAACGCTTCCAGCAGTGTATGCATATAGTCGTCTTTATTTTCAAACAAAATACTGTCCAGCACGCCATCACTCACCATGACAATCAGATCGCCGGCATAATATTTCTTACTGCTGCACTCGCATCCAGCATCCTCCATCACCCCAACCGGAAGCGATGTCGATTTGATACACTCCATCCAGTTTCCCCGGCACACATAAGTCGTTGCGGCGCCGTATTTTACCAGATGTCCAACTCCTGTGTACAGATCCAGCAACAACATATCCAGTGTTGTAAAATGCTCCCCCTTATTCTTCTCTGCCAGATACGCATTCACAAGCCGCACTGCCATCTCCTGTTCAAATCCGGTCATGACAAGTTCCTCGACCGCAGAGAGCAGCGCTTCACTGTCTTTCGCCGCCTGCACACCGTTTCCCATGCCATCAGCAATCATCAAAAGCGCCTGTCCATTCTTCAGATTCCCAATATAAAAATTGTCTCCCGATATCACATCTTCCTGACAGGAAAGTCGACGGGCTGCTGTCTGAATGCGGAACGCAGGCTTCTGATTTAATATAACAAGGTCATAGCTCCGTCCAACCATCTGGCGGCTGTCCTCCCCGATCTCAAACGGGATTCCCGTCTCCTTGCTTGCAATCTTGCGCACCGCCTCTGCACCGACCAGTCTGCCACGTCCCACGCGGGCATCCGCATAGAGCTGGTATCTGCCATTCTGCGCCTTTAAGAGCGTCAGCGATTTCACATGTACGCCCATCCTGCCCAATTCCGACACGATCGCCGTCTCCGCATCCTTACGCATCGCAACAGGGCTGTCCAACTGCTTTGTAAAATCCTCCAGCATCGTTCCGATCTGTGAAAATCCAATCCGCTGCCCCTCCGTCCCTGCAAACGTATAATCAATCCGTTTCAACGCATCCGAGAAGCTGCGCACGCGGGAAAGCGTAAGCTTACCCCATTCTGCCCCGGAAAGTGCCATGGCATCCCCCTGCGTACGCACTTGCACGAACAGGCGTCCCGGTAAAAAAAACAGCACAAACACCGCAGTCGCAATCGCCTTGATGCCAGCCTCAGAGAGCATCTGCGGAAACGCAAAATATCCAAGCAGGCAATCACTCGCCGCAAAAATCAAAACGCTTCCATACCGCCCCATATGCAGGAATTCGGTCAATCCATTCACCAGCACGGCAAGAAATACCCACGCGGCAAGCATCTGCATATCATCTGTCCGTAGGGCATAGATGGCACCAGAGATTGCCGCCCAGGAAACGCCAGCCGAAAATCCAAACCGATACGATATATAAAAGATTGTAAACAGGCACACGCTCGCAAGCACCTCGACGACTCCGCCAAGCTGAACCGGCATCCCGGCAAGTACGGTTGTTGCAAGAATCAGCACCGCAAGCATCGTCTGGGTGTCTGTTAAAAAAAGGAGCTTATCCCCACTCAGATTCCGATAAGAAAAGCAATACGCTAACATAAAAGAAAAAACGAGCGCACCTTCTGCGCACGCCAGAGGGATTCCGATTGCCCCTGGCAGCCAGAACGCCGCACCGATCTGGAGAACGATCGTCTCCAGTCCGACAAGGACAGACAACAGAAACGAGCGCGGATATAATAGCTGCAACTTTCTGACGCGTACAAGCACAGCTGCCATCACCCAGATCAGTGGATAGATCATCTGTCCCTGTTTCTCAAAACCACCCTGCTCAAAAAATGCGCCGAGCAATCCGAGCAGCAACATCCATGGACTTCTCCCGCAGGCGCTGCCCGCACCAATGATTGCCGTCCCAAATGGTGCTGTGCCAAGCAGACTGCAATGTCCCACACAATATGCAATCAGAATATCTGCAATACCAGAAAAAAGCTTCGCCACTTTCATTTTCTCAATCCCCTCTACCCGATTGTTTCCGTCTGTTTCAAATTTGCCATACAAGTTTATACAATTCTTCCGACTGTGTATGTCTAACAGTGACAGCTGGGAGATAAAATTTATAGACATTTTTACGCAAAAAAGCTTCCGGCAATCTACCGGAAGCTTTCTGTCTTCTTATCTCTGATTCATTTATTCTGCCGGACGGATAACCAGCTCATCTGGTTTCACTAACCCGAGCTTGTCCTTTGCCACGTCCTCTATATATTCATTCGTCTGCATATATTTCTCCTGTGCATCGAGGTTCGCCTGCTCCTGCTTTGCCTCTTCGACCTTCAACTCCATCGTTTTCTCGGTCTCTGCCAGCTGCTTACTCTTCGTGTGCAGACTTGTCGCACGCACAATCGAAGTCACACATATAAATATAACCGCCGCAACAACCAGAAATGTGATCACCGGCGACTGACGATATCGAACTGATTTTTTTGTACTGCTTTTTGCCATTTCCATACCCACTTTTCATACCTAAAGATATTTACATTTTACCCTTATTATCGCTATTTTTCAACAATTTCTTGTGCTTTTTCGCGGATTTTTTTACCTTGTACAAGATGTTGTTTACAGATTTTAACAAGGCACAACTTATAGTGTAATGGAACAATACAACGCCAAACAAAATGCCAACCGCCATATACCAGTGCAGCACACCATCCCCATATACGTGGATGCACTCCAACGTCACATAGGTCCAGATCAGCCAGAAGCAGACATCTTCCATTGCTATTAAAATTGAATTATGAGATACCACGCGTCGAAATACACGCAAAAGATCATACGACAGTGTGAGGGCGATTCCCACGGCAACACTCATGATAAACATGGCACCCTGTCGTATCAATACATCTGTCAATTATCGAAACAGCCGTTTGGCGATCGCCGCGGCTTTCTTCTTTCCCTTTTTGTCCGAATAAAGCATCCCCTGTATCGTTCCGGTCAACTGGAGTTCACCCTTCTCCATATCCAGCTTCTCTGCGTGCAGATTCTGCCCCTTGATGGCAAGATGATCTGCTGTTGTTTCTACCTCAACAAGCTCCGGTTCCATCGATATCACCTTTTCCAGTCCGGTGAGGCTCATATGTGCGCGTTGTGTAATATGTATCATATGACTTTCCATGTATGCTCCTGCACACTTGTTATAGCATAAATATATGCAGGCACTCTGCGATTTATGAGCCTTCTACCTTCCATCAGAGATATTCAAACATCTCTTTTGCATCTTCCTTTTTCGTAGAATCCGCGATCATTGTCACCTTAACCTTCACGGATTTATTACCAAACGATATCTCGATCACATCGCCAAGCTTCACATCATAGGATGCTTTCACGACTTTATCATTGACCATGACTCTGCCTGCATCGCATGCATCATTTGCTACGGTACGACGCTTAATCAGACGCGATACCTTTAAATATTTGTCCAAACGCATAGCACGTTCCTCCTTACTTTCCTCTCATATGAAAAAGCTGCCGCAGCATGCGACAGCTTTTCACTCTTTATCGAAAAATCTTTTCGGATAAGAATCAGATTAGTTTAAAGAATCCTTTAAAGCCTTACCAGCCTTGAACTTAGGAGACTTAGAAGCAGCGATCTTCATTGTCTCGCCTGTTCTTGGGTTACGTCCCTCACGAGCAGGTCTCTCAGCTACTTCAAATGTACCAAATCCAACTAACTGGATCTTCTCACCATTCTTTAACTCTTCTGCTACTGTCTCTGTGAAAGCCTTAAGTGCCTTCTCAGCTTCTGTCTTCTTAAGTCCAGCCTTCTCAGCCATCTTTGCAACTAATTCATTCTTGTTCATCGAAATTTCCTCCTATAATAAAACGATGTTTCCTGACCACATCCCCCGCGGTCGAATCTTGTTTTTATCAGCTTTGCCAACAAAGCCCTACGCATATTTATACCTTGTTGCCCTTTGTTTGTCAAGGAAAAAAGCCAAGTTTTTGGCACTTTTTGGGAATTTCGATGTCAATTTTACCCTTCCATCTGTTTCCCAAGGAATTTCGCTGCAATCGCCGCCGCTTTCACCTCAGATTCGCCGATTTGCCTGCTTCCTTCCCGGCTGAGCAAAATTACCGCGCCAATAGCATCGCCCTCGCAGATGATCGTCTGCACGATCTCTCCATCATACTCATTATCTCCGTGCCCGAGAATCCGGATAAACTTCTTTTCACCTTTCCGCGCCAGAATCGCTTCCCGGTCATTGATCGCATCCTCCAGTTCCCGGTGCAGGGATTTGCCGAGCAGATCCTTCTTGGAGATTCCCGCGACCGCGATGATCTGATCCCGGTCACAGACGCACACGCCACAACCAAGACTTGCTGCGATCGCATCAACATACTCCTGCGCAAATGCAGAAAGCTCTCCGATTGGTGAATATTTTTTCAGGACGATCTCACCATCCTTGTCGGTAAATATTTCCAATGGATCGCCTTCCCGAATCCGTAACACGCGCCGGATCTCCTTTGGAACGACAATTCTGCCAAGCTCATCGATCCGTCTGACAATTCCTGTTGCTTTCATTTGATTATTTCCTCCTGTTCTCCTGACATACTTCCATTTTTGTACTGTATGGGTAGTATGTGGAAAATCGAAAGAAATATTCGATTCTTATTTGAACAAATTAATAAACTTTTTTATAATACCTTGATTAACATTTTCCGAAGTTTTGCCATAGATTCCTCTTTATTTTACTGCAGTTTACGGATTGCATTCACAGTAATGTCATACTGCTCCTTTACTTTTTCAAACATCACATCTGTACCATCTAACTCTTTTGCACGAAGCTTCTCCGTCAGCGCTGAACTTACCTCATACAGCTTGTCAAATCCGAGATTGACACAGACACCTTTGAGCGTGTGTGCTGCACGAAATGCACTGTCCACATCCTTCTCCTTAAGTGCTGCCTCCAATGTCTCATAGGACTTGTCGTTCAAAAATCTGATTGCAAACCGCTGCACCATCTGCTCGCTGCCGAGACGGCTCAATACCTCATCGAAATTTGATCCCATCTCCTCATAGCATGCTCTTACTTCCATTCCTGTACTCCTTTCATGTCACTAAATGCTGTCTCTGGATTTAACCCGTATTTCTCTATAATCTTCCTTGTTGTTCCATCTTCCTGCATCTCATTCAATGCCTGTGCCAATTTCCCAATCACTTCGTTATCGCTTCCCTTTATAAACGCGATTCCAAGTTCTGAATTATACAAACTCTCGTCCAGAATCCGGTAAGCATCCGGATCGGTCTCTACAAATGTACGAAGCGCACTTTCATGCCCGGCAATCGCATCCACATATCCTTTTCTGAGACTCGCGTAAATCTCATCCATAGAAGAAAAGCTGAACAGATCCCCCACCTGTGGTGTCGCCGGATTATCCTGATTTAAAAATTCCCGTTCTGGTTTACTCGTCGCCTGTACTGCTACACGCGTTCCTTCAAGATCGGATAGTTGAAAAATATCACTGTCCGCATGCACCACAACAACCTGCCGACTGTTCAGATACGGTCCAACCCATGTATACTCTTCTTCCCGACCAGTCATCGTGAAGCTACCCCACAGACAATCCACGCTTCCTTCCTCCAGATATTCGTCCTTGTCCTCCCACACGATCTGTGTAAAGACCGGCTCGTATCCGATGCGGCGGCATGCCTCCTGCGCAAGCTCGACATCCACGCCTGCAAATTCACCATCCTCGTTGATATAATTAAACGGTTCATAGCTGTCACTGCCAATCACCAACTGCGGCAGTTTTGACGACTGCTGTGTGCCTTCTGTCGCGGTTGATCCACAGCCCGCAAGCAGTACACACCCCGTCATACATGCAGCTATAATCTGACGAAGTTTCTTCATTCTCATTGGTTCTCCCCCTCTTTTTTCTCCCTACAATATTTTCTTATCATCGCGAACATCTTCTGCTCATCGAGTGGCTTTGACAAATGTTCACTCATCCCCGCTTCTTTGCTCTGCTGGATATCGTCCGCAAATGCATTTGCTGTCATCGCTATGATCGGAATCGTCGCTGCATCTGGTCGATGCATCGCACGGATCTGCTGCGTTCCCTGAAAATCCTGCATTGTATTATCTTTACTATTATCCCCTTTTTCTGTCTCTGGCGCAAGTAAAAATCGAAACTCGATTGTAAAGGTCGTCCCCACGCCCTCTTCACTTGTAAAAGAAATCGTTCCACCAGCTCTTTCGCGATGGAAAGTCACACCGGCTGCGGCTGCCTGCGTCTCAACAAGCTCTCCCATCGTCTCTCCGCCATGCAGATGAACTCCAACATTCTCTGGAATCTTCAATCCCTCCCATGTATTTGTCTGTGGGAACAGAATGATATCCGTTGAATAAATCGTGCTGATTGCCTGTATGATCTGATATTATTTTTCTATGTATTCGGTGTTTTTTCGTGCATATCGATAATGAATCATATGAAAAAATGATACAAACAGCAAATACAACAAAACCGCGTACGCCATTGTCGTTGTACGATATGTAAACATTTCGCCCGACGTATAAAATACATACAAATGATTGTCCTTGTAGCTCCGACGCATGACATACCATGTCTGTCCGTCCGACTTTATCTTCTGCATCGTATTATCCGTCCCAGCCCTGTTTTTCCGCTGTCTCTACGACTGTTCCTGAAATGGATTTATTTTTCTTTGTTTCATCATTGCTATTTATGATAGAAGCGCCATCAGTGATAATGATGGTCGCCTCCATCGTAAAGTTATTTCCTGATAATAACGTATCTAACGATAATTCGTTATCTACTTCCTTATAGCCGGTGACATCCTCATAACAAAGCACCAATCCCGGCTGATCTTTCCGCGCCACAACCGCATACGCATAGGTTTTCCCATCCATCTCCGCATGCGAGAGCACCGATTTATTTTTTTATGTAAGAATTTCCCGAACTTCCGTGGTTGACAAATAATCCTTCCACATGGAATACTGGTTCGTGTCCGACTCTCCGACCGCATTCAGGTTCTTATCTTACATGTTGCATTACAGTATAAACATCAAATCTCCATAAGAAGGCATTGGCCACATCTCCTTATCGACGATCATCTCCAATGCGTCGACTGGAGTACGAAGTTCTGTCATGGCTGGCATGATCACATCCAGACAATATCTTGCACGTTCCGGACCTTCTTCCTTCTTCTCGATCTCAGCTGTTACCTCTGCCAGATGATTAAGTGCCTCGTAGCTTTCTGCAAGCAGGGCTGATGTCTTCTCCAGAAGCTTCTCCTGTACGCTTACATTGTAAGTCTTGCCAGCTGCACGTACCTGGTTGACAGATTCTGCAAGTACGGTTGTGTATTTGACAACCGCTGGAATGATCTGCTTCGTTGCCATATCGATCATCGTTCTTGCCTCAATGTTGATTGCCTTCGCATAAATCTCATACTGGATCTCCGCTCTTGCCTCAAGCTCTGCCTTTGTAAATACCTTGAAATGCTCAAACATATCAATGGCTGCATCCGTCGTAAGCGCCGGGATTGCATCGACCATTGTCGGAAGGTTTGGAAGTCCTCTGCGCTTTGCTTCCTCCTGCCACTCCTTGGAATATCCATTTCCGCTGAAGATGATACGCTTATGCTTTTCTGTATATTCTACAATCAGCGCGTTTAACTCTTTGTCGAAATCCTCTGCCTTCTCCAGTCTGTCGCAGGCCTCTTCAAATGCCTCCGCTGCGATCGTGTTTAAAACGACGTTGCAGTTTGACAGAGAATCCTGGGAACCAAGCATACGGAACTCGAACTTATTTCCTGTAAAAGCAAACGGTGATGTACGGTTACGGTCAGTTGCGTCCTTGCGGAAATCTGGAAGCGTTGTAACACCCGTTGCAAACTTCTCACCCTTGATACTATGGGTTGCCTCTCCATTCTTCAGAATCTGGTCAAGCACATCCTCGAGCTGGTCGCCAAGGAATACGGAGATGACCGCTGGTGGTGCTTCATTGCCACCCAGTCTCTGATCGTTTCCGACATCGGCTGCAGATACACGAAGCAGATCTGCATGCTCATCAACCGCCTTTAAGATACATGCAAGTACAAGAAGGAACATTTTATTCTCATGTGGATTCTTGCCTGGATCAAGCAGATTAACTCCATCGTCAGAAGTGAGTGACCAGTTGTTGTGCTTACCGGAACCGTTTACCCCTGCAAACGGCTTCTCGTGAAGCAGGCAGCGCATACCATGACGACTTGCAACCTTCTTCAAAATACGCATCATGATCTGGTTGTGATCCTGTGCGATATTGACCGGTGCATAGATCGGAGCCAGCTCGTGCTGTGCCGGAGCAACCTCGTTGTGCTGTGTCTTCGCAGCGACGCCAAGCTTCCAGCACTCCTCATTGACTTCCTTCATATATGCACTGACACGCTGACGGATCGTACCAAGATAATGGTCATCCATCTCCTGTCCCTTTGGTGGCATCGCACCAAACAATGTACGTCCAGTGTAGATCAGGTCCTTACGCTTTAACCATTTTTCTTTATCAACAAGGAAATATTCCTGTTCGGCACCAACGGATGGTGTCACACGTTTTGCAGTTGTATTTCCAAATAATCTTAAGATACGGAGTGCCTGCTTATTAACTGCCTCCATCGAACGAAGCAATGGTGTCTTCTGATCGAGTGCCTCGCCAGTGTACGAACAGAATGCGGTTGGAATACAAAGGATCCCGCCTGCAGAGTCATGACGTACAAACGCTGGAGATGTACAATCCCATGTCGTATAACCTCTTGCCTCAAATGTCGCACGAAGTCCGCCGGATGGGAATGAAGATGCATCTGGCTCTCCCTGGATCAGCTCCTTACCGGAGAACGATAACAATACCTTTCCATTTTCCTTCGGTGCTGTGATAAATGCATCATGCTTTTCAGCAGTCACACCGGTCATCGGCTGGAACCAGTGACTGAAATGTGTTGCCCCTTTCTCGATCGCCCACTCCTTCATCTCGTGGGCTACCACATCCGCGATCTCCAATGACAATTCCTTGCCCTCTTCGATCGTCTCCTTGAGTTCTTTGTAAACCTTCTTCGGAAGTCGTTCTTCCATGACCGCGTCGTTAAATACGTCACAGCCAAACAGCTCTGTTACGTTTACATTTTCTTCCATGTTGTCTTCTAAACCTGTCCTTTCACGTTTCCTTAATTAATTTTGAAAGTTCTCCCCTTGTATTATTATTTTTTTTATAGTATATTTTATGAAGTTTGCTTTGTCAAACAATATAATAGGTAATATGCCGCTATTTTGAATCATCTGGCGGCATTTTTATTCAGGAGGGAAAATATATATGCAGCGAGAATCTTTCAAATCCCGCCTTGGTTTTCTGCTTGTATCGGCAGGATGCGCCATCGGTATTGGAAATGTGTGGCGTTTTCCATATGTTGCAGGGGAAAACGGAGGCGGTCTTTTTGTGCTCTTTTACCTGATCTTTCTGGTAATTATGGGGCTCCCGGTTTTAACAATGGAGTTTGCAGTCGGACGTGCGAGCCGCAAGAGTGCGGTGCTTGGATACAAGGCACTCGAAAAGCCCGGCAGCAAATGGCATATCCACGGCTGGTTTGCCATGGCTGGATGCTATCTGCTGATGATGTATTACACAACCGTATCCGGCTGGATGCTTTCTTATTTTTATAAGTTTGCCACAGGTGCTTTCCATTCTGGTATGGACACCGACGCGACATCTTCCGTATTCACAGATCTGCTCGGTGATCCGCTTCAGATGACGATCTGGATGGTTATTATCGTGGTCGCAGGATTTCTCATCTGCAGCCGCGGCTTGCAGAACGGATTGGAACGGATCAGTAAGTTCATGATGCTGGCATTGCTTGCACTGATCGTGATCTTAGTTGTACATAGTCTGACATTATCCGGTGCAAAGGAAGGCCTGAAGTTCTACCTTGTACCAAATGCAAAAACCGTATCCGAGGTCGGTCTTCGAAATGTGATCTCTGCGGCTATGAACCAGTCGTTCTTCACTCTGAGTCTGGGTGTTGCGGCAATGGAGATCTTCGGAAGCTACATGAGCAAAGACAATACGCTTGCCGGGGAGGGCGTCCGTATCTGTGCTCTCGATACATTTGTTGCAATCATGGCAGGACTGATCATCTTCCCGGCATGCTTCAGCTATGGCGTGGAAGTCGGTGCCGGTCCAAGTCTGATCTTCGTCACACTGCCAAATGTATTTGTAAATATGGCAGGCGGAAGAATCTGGGGAACACTGTTCTTCCTGTTCATGACATTTGCCAGCTTCTCAACGGTTATCGCTGTATTTGAGAACATCATTTCGTTCTGTATGGATATGTTCCATATCAGCCGGAACAAAGCGTCACTCATCAACTGCATCATCATCCTGATCGCGAGCATGCCTTGTGTCCTCGGTTACAATGTCTGGAGCAGTGTGCATCTGATCGGCGGTCGTGACGTACTCGACACGGAAGACTTCTTAGTCAGCAACCTGCTGTTGCCGCTTGGTTCACTCGTCTATCTGTTGTTCTGTGTTACCAAATGGGGATTTGGATTTGATAACTACATTGAAGAGGCAAATACCGGAAAAGGGCTTAAAATCAGCCGGAAATTAAAGCCGTATTTCCAGTTTATACTGCCGGTTTTGATTCTGATCATTCTGATTCAGGGATTGCTGTAGCCGGATCCGGGGAGATCGTTATACTACATTTTAAATAAAGCGAAAAGGATTTTACTGACATGGAAAAGCTCAAATATATAAAACCGAAACTTTTTAGCACTATGAAAACATATACAAAGGAACAGTTTGTGAAGGATATCGTCGCAGGTATCATCGTGGCGATCATCGCATTGCCTTTGTCGATTGCACTTGCCATTGCCTCCGGTGTCAATCCGGAGCAGGGCTTGTACACCGCCATCATCGCGGGATTCTTCATCTCCCTGCTCGGTGGCAGCCGCGTGCAGATCGGCGGTCCGACCGCAGCATTCGTTGTTATCATCTACGGCATCATCGCCCAATATGGCATGACCGGACTTACAATCGCTACTTTTTTGTCCGGCATCATCATGATCATCATGGGACTGTGCCATTTCGGCAATCTGATCAAATTTATCCCGAAGACGATCACGGTCGGCTTTACATTTGGTATTGCCATCGGCATCTTCGCCGGACAGCTCAAGGACTTCTTCGGTCTGTCCATGGGAGCTGTGCCATCCGAATTTGTTGATAAATGCGCTGCCTATGCGAAAGCATTCCACACGATTGACTGGATGACGTTCGGTATCGGTATGCTCGCGCTGCTGATCCAGATCTTCTGGCCGAAGGTATCTGCGAAGATTCCGGGCAGCCTGATTGCAATTCTCGTAACCACACTGATTGTCCAGCTTGGCAAGCTTCCGGTTGCTACGATCGGCGATCTGTACACAATTAAGGCAGGCTTCCCGAAATTCGCCGCCCCGCAGCTTTCGTTCGCCCTCGTAAAAGAACTGATCTCACCGGCATTTACAATTGCAATTTTAGCTTCAATTGAATCGCTGCTTTCCTGTGTTGTATCCGATGGTATGATCGGTGGACATCACCGTTCGAATGCGGAGTTAGTCGGTCAGGGTGTCGGTAATATCATGTCATCTCTCTTCGGCGGCATCCCGGCAACCGGAGCGATTGCCAGAACCGCAGCCAATGTCAAAAACGGCGGACGTACCCCAATTGCCGGTATCGTCCATGCGATCACCCTGCTGTTGATCCTGCTGTTCCTGATGCCATATGCATCTATGATTCCGATGACCTGTCTTGCCGCAATCCTGATCATGGTTGCCTACAACATGAGCGGCTTCAAGACATTTGGCCACATGATCAAAACCGCACCGAAAAGCGATATTCTCGTCCTGATCACCACTCTGCTTCTGACGGTATTCTTCGATCTGGTTGTGGCTATCGAGATTGGTATGGTCATGGCAGCATTCCTGTTCATGAAGCGAATGTCTGATGTCGGCGAAGTGAAACCATGGATCTACAAGGAAGATCTGGACAAAAATGAGATTTCCGAGCACACTGACCTGAAGAATGTACCACGCAACACAATGGTATATGAAATTCTCGGTCCGATGTTTTTTGCGGAGACAAATGACTACCTTGCATTTACACACGAAAAACACAAGAATGTTCTGATTCTTCGTATGCGCGATGTTCCGGCTATGGACATCACCGGGCTGGAATCACTCGAAGAAGCATACAAGACATGCCAGAAGAAGGGCATCCATTTACTGCTTTCCCACGTGAACGAGCAGCCACGCCATGTGATGGAGAAGGCCGGCTTCGTAGAAAAACTGGGCGAAGAGAACTTCTGTGAGAACATCGATGTTGCATTAGCAAAAGCGGCAACGTTTGATAATTAAACATTCTGCTTACCATAACAAAAAGCCCCGATTGCGTCTGTGGATATATTTCCAATCACACCGGACTGCAGCAGGGGTTTTTGTATTATATAATTGCTTTGGTCTTCTCCATCACATCCTGCAGGATTTTCAGATTCTGCAACGTATCCTCAGTCTCCAGTGAATGGTTGGCATTCTCGTAGACATGCATCGGAACGCCCTGCGCTTCACTCATCCGGATCACCGCAGGCACATCGCTCCACGGATCAGCCGTTCCGATAAATGCAGCCGCATGCTTCGGTGCGAAGGTGTAGGTTGCCTCAAGCGGCGTGTATAAGATATGTCGAAGATCTGCTGCCATTCCCGCTTCTTCAAGCTTCTGTGCATAGGCAGATGCGATAATCGTGCCAACGCTCTTCGATACAAACAACACTTCTGCATACGCTGTAAAATCAACCTCGGCAAGCTGTTCTTCCGCCTGCGCATACAATGCATGGAAAGCTGCCTCCATCTTCTCTTTGTTCCCGCGGATATTCCCCGCCTGATAATCGTATTTCAACGCAATCTGTTCATAGCCTGCCTCGCCAGCCAGCTTCCGGCTGTAATATAGAAGCGGCTTGTCCGCATGGTATCCGATTCCCGGAAAAAATATTGCTAATTTCTTCATAGATTTGTTCCTCGTTTTTCATTTTGATTTGGTATTAGAATTTCCCATCCGCATCCGGTTTTGGACCACTATCCGTGTTCATATAGGAATTATCATCATATAAGGTCTTCCAGCTTGTCTTATATATATTTAAACCATCACCCAAGTCTTCATTTACCGTCGGTTTTATATATATTTCTGGCGCAGAATCAACAAGATTCTGCACTGCCGAAAAACCTGTTTCAACTGTGTTATCAAACATGCTTAATGCCTTTTCATCATGAATAAAAATTATTTGATATGCACTTCTGCCTTCCCCATCTGCACTATATGTAATCTTTGCAATATCAAAGTTACAGGTTCCGCCTGCAATTCTCCATCTGATATTATAAACATATTTACACTCCAAAGCCTGTTCATTTTCAAAATTTATCTTTTCTGCATTTTCATATATGATTCCATCATTATAAAGAACCGCGCTCTGACCATTGTCTCCATACCCATAATTGCAGGTGAAAATCTTTACAACGTTTCCGTCACGCATCGTAAATACATCCCCAATATCCATTCCTCCAATCACCGCGTTCCACTGACCAATTATTAACTCATCCGTTCCATCCCCATCGAAATCATCAATCACATAAAACGCATCTTTATTTTTACTCTTATCTGTAAAATTCTCGCTGGCTTCATAGGTTGTTCCCTGTTCAATGCACTGTTTTAAGTCCGCTAACACCGCTTCATAGGAAGTATACTTCGTAATAATTTCGTTTTCTGAAGCATCTCCCATTGTCGACACAGCCGTCTTTTCGGTAGTCGACTGATTTTCTGTCACAACGTGATGCACACCAACGCCGATTGCTGCTACCATTGCAGTCCCAACGATACCGATTGCAATTTTTCCACCAATTGTACCAAAGATTGCTGCCACACCTCCACTCGTACCAGAAGCTCCGACACTTCCAGCCGCTGCACCCGTTGCTTCTCCCGCGGGCACACCAGCTCCAACTGAGAACGCACCATTTGACACAGCTCCGGTTGCAGTTCCTTCTGCATCCATTCCGCTTACTGCTATCCCACTTCCTACTATCTGTCCAAATATGTCGGCCAACCATCCTGCAATGCTAATCGTATCAATCCCAAGTGTATATGCAAGGAAATTCTGATATGCAATCCACATCCATGGCACTTCTGCCAAACGATATCTTCTGATATTGGAATTTCCATTTTCCGAATCATCCACAGGCACCAGTGCGATTGTCTGCAAAATAGCTGTCCGTGTCTGACTCAGTGTATATCTGATATCCGAATCTTTACATCCTGTCTTCACTGCAATCTCTGGCACACTAACACCAAAATAATAATAGTCCTGAAAAACGACACGATCCATCGGTGACAACGTAGTTACAATTTCCTGCACTCTTGTAACAAAAGAAGTATCCAAAACTGCATCTTCCGTTATAGTTAACGCCTCATCTTCCACCGCATAATCATAAAATTTCCCGTCTACCGCCTGTTCATAAGTATTCTCAACAGAATCATTATGAATCTCTGTCCATCCATTTTCCTTCAGATATCCCAGTGCCTCCTCATTTGCAAGCTCTGCAGCCCATTGGTAAAATCCGTTGGTCTGTTCCAAGCTTGTCACATTCTGGTAGATTTTATCGTATACCTGTGGCACCAACGATGTCGCTACATTTGAATCATGGACAACTGTATGAAGCATCGTGTAGACCGTGCTTACTGTCTCATTATAAAAGCTTTCATACCCTCCAAAATCTCCATTTTTAAATTTGTTAAGTTGCTCTGTAATGATTGGATTCATTTACTCCCTCTGATTGTTCACTTAAATGTTTTTTTATTTAGAATTTCCCATCCGCATCCGGGATTGATGGATCATCGTTCAAAATTGTTTCGTCCTCAAACATTGGTTTCCACGATAGTTTCTTATATGAATGTGCTTCTTCCTGCCCTGCCCATGTTGATTCATCAATTTCCGTATACTGTAGACTTTGATAATCATCGTCTAATTGCTGAAGGAATGTATCATATGTAACCTCTATCGGTCCACTGAAATAATCTGGTTGAGCACCATAACCTAATTCATAATATCTAATTACGCCATCTCTTCCACGCAATTCTAATAAACATGTACAAGAATAATCATCCTCCAACGACGAATCATAATATACCAAATCATAATTTTGATCATCGGAGGCATGTACCGACATAACATTTCCTTCACTATAATAGCAATTCCCATATCTGGCTTCTGGATGATATTCCCAATTACAGATATCTCGGATTTCTACCATCCTCTTCTCCGAATTCCAACAACCAAACAAAAGCTCATCTTCTCCATCCTCGTCAATATCTTCCAGTGCATAAAAACTGTTTTCCTTACTGTACGTTGTAATTGTGTAATAATCTGAATACTCACTTTTCCCGGTTGTAGCATAATCTTCCATCCCCGTTCTCGCCTGTTCCAGCATTACTTCTAATTGTGACTTTACCTGCTGCTCATCTTCGTTCTCCGGCATTGTCTCCTCTTCCGTTTGTTCTGTCTCAACTTCAGGTGCCGGTCCATCCTCCCACATAAGTGCGCCACTGCCATCCTCTTCTTCTATTGCTACAATGTGTCTTTCCGGTTCGGACGATGCATGATGGATTCCCAGACCGATGCCGACAACCGCTGCAACTCCGACAACTCCAACTGCCACTTTTCCGCCAACCGTACCAAGGAATTTTGCGCTTCCCTTTGCAAATGCTTTCGCTGCTGCACCTGTAGCTCCGCCTGCCTGTCCGGTTACCGCTGCACTTGCAGCACTCCCTGCCTGTCCTGCCGTGGTTCCTGCAATACCTCCTGCCTGTCCGATTACCGCAGATGTTCCTGCCACGCCACCTGCCTGTCCGATTACCGCAGATGTTCCTGCCACGCCACCTGCCTGTCCGACCATCGCGATTGCACCAGCCGCACTTCCTGTGATTCCGACATGCGCGATGCCCGTCACCTTTCCAATATAATTCTGGAACAAAATATACATCCAAGGTGTATCCTTCAAGCCGAATTTATGCGACTTCTCCTGCTGTACCGCATATGCAGGTGCCTGTCCATACGCGGTGATTGCAGAAAGCAAGGCTGTCCGTGTCTGTCCGATGGTATGCTTTACCGCCCGCGTTGTACATCCCGTTTTTTCTACGATCGCAGGTACGCTCTCGCCAAAATAATAATACGACTGGAATACGACCTTTTCCATCGGTGATAACGCCTCGATCACAGCCTGCACATGCTCTGTAAATACGCGATCCTCAGATAAATCCTCCGTAATCGCAAGGGCTTCATCCTCCGCTGCATAATCATAGAACGGCATATCCGAACTGCTGTCTGCCGATTCCATAGTCTGTGCATTTACAGAATCCGTGTCTGGCTGCATGTCAGAACTTCCTATCGATACAGCATTTCCCTTTAAGTACTCCAAAGCTTCCTCATTTGCAAGCTTTGCGCTCCACGCATAAAATGCCTCTGTCTGTGGAAGCGTCTGCACATTCGCATAGATTTTCTCATATACCTTCGGCATCAGCTCTGCCGCAGTGTTCTCATCCGGAATAATCGTATGCAGCATCGTATAGACCGTCTGCGATGTCGCATAATAAAAGCTCTCATATCCGCTGAAATCTCCGGACTGAAATTTCTCAATTTGTTCTGTAATAATTGGTTCCATCTGTACTCCCTTTACTTCCCATCACCTTCAACGGTCCGATCACATAGGTAAGTGCACCCATATAGATCACCATCCCATGTTCACATTCTACCACACTTCCAGGCTCCGGGTTCGCTAATTTCGTCCGGGTATCTCCATCCACGATCAGGAACTTGCTGCAGCCACGCGAATCCATCGCCCGCCACGGCGCATCATAGTACCGCGTCCGGAAGAACGCCCACACCGTCGCCGGACTTACGACCGCATCCTCGCCGCCACCAAAGACGAACACATCCCCCGGCGAAACCATCACCGGCTTGACGCGCCCATGCAGCCCGGAAGATAATTTCTTCTGATTGCGGATCGTACCATTCTTCGGGTTTTCATCCATGTAAAACCAGATACCGTCCATATTCTGGAACCGTCCATGTCTGCGGCTAATCGTCGTTGCATGCATCGGGATATCCGGTGTATACTCCTTCGACATCCGTCCAACCTCCCAGACGACCTGATTGTCCAGCAAATAGATATTCAATTGTCCATTTTCAATTACGATTAAATTATTTTCCATCCTACCATATATCCGTATCGAGATCCGGAAGCTCCGCGAGAAATGCGTCGATCTCCGGCAGGTCAAGCTCCAGCAGCACCTTACGCGCATAGCGGCATAACTCATCCGGATCAAACTCCTCCGATTCCGTATCAAGCATATTGTTCAACTCCGCATCATCCAGAATAAACAGGATCACACTTTCGAACAGGTTCTTCGCACACAAAGGTTCCATATGTGCCAGCGTGAGCATCTCGTCGATCTGCTCATGATCCATGCTCAGATGCAGTCCCAGCGAGATGATCTTGTTCCGCGTCGGATACCATTTGTTCTGTCGTATCGCGGACACACACTGCCGCAGCGATGAAGACCAGCCCTGTCCCTCTGCCAGATTCGCCACACTCGACGAATACCGCTGGTAATTGATCGTCACATACATTTTCACATAGGCATAGAACTTCTGATATGCTGAGGAAAAGGTTGCGATATTGTCATAGATAAACTGCGTCAGGGCATCTGCATCCTCTACCTGTGATAGCCGTTCTGCAAACTGTGCCGTATTGATATCCGGGATTTCCATATCCGCATCCGCCGCCATGTTCTCCTTAATCTGCGACAATATGTAATCATAGGCGGTCAGTCCATACGCTTCCTCGCACTTCTCCGACTCGCGATTATCTACGCAGTCCATATCAAACCTGTGATTTAAAACGTAGATACACACACAGTCTTCCAAGCTCTTCGAATAAAGCTCCGGGTACTGCCCGTACCGTCGCAGAAGCTGGTTCATCTTCTCTAAGTCATACTCCGCCGCCATGCCGATTCGAAGAAATGTCTCGCGGTTCTTCGGGATCGCTCCCTTGCACCATTTGTCGACTGACACCCGGCTCACGCGGCACCGCTTCGCAAATGCAGACTTCGTGAGTCCGCTCTCCGCAAGGATTTCCTGCATCTTCTGCATCCACAGCTCCTGCTGTGACTGCAGCAACGGAAAGATCCGCGCTTTCAGTTCTTCGAGGTCCTCACATCTTCCGATCTCTTCTCTTATAAATCTTGTCTCATAATCATTTTCTTCCATACATCATCCTGTGAGATGCCTGTCACAGGCATCCGTTTACTCCATCGACTGTTCCTTGTACGCCTTACGGATCGGAATAATTGGCAACGCCATAAATACGAAAATCGAAATAAAAAATGCAACCAGACCGGTCACGATATCATACGGAAACGGCAGAATGATCCAGCCCCATTTTGCAATCTTTCCCGCCATCTTCACTGCGGTTTTGATTCCGCCGAAGAAGTATGAGATCAATCCGATCATCACACCATATCCACACATCGTTATGCTCCATCTGCTCTGTGTGGCGAGGTTGATTACGAACCCCAATACTGTCATACAAGTTGCTCCAAGTGCAATATACTGCGCAATTTCCAATCTTTTCATTTTTACCTCTCCTTTGTTCGTTTGTTTTTCAGCTCTTGCTGATGTCCTTATATTACACGAACAAAGGAAAGGCGTTTTCAGGCAAAGTTTACACTTGCCTATGCATTTCTTCCAAACTCAAATGCTTTGTGGTTTAAAGCACGGAACTTCTCCGCAACGATTGCGTCGATTGCTTCCTCCCATGCTGCTTCCGGAATCTCCGGAAAATACTTCGAAAGTCTTCCCATGAGTGCGATATTTACCGCCTTGGCAGAACCTGCCTCCTCTGCGATAGCAAGGAAATCCTTCGCATCGACATTCGCACCGGCTGCCTCCATCTTGGAGACAAGCTCCTGTGGATACTCCGCAGCGCCTGTGATGACCGGCATCGGCTCTACCTCCTGTGTATTCACGATGATCTGTCCACCCTTCTTCAGGTAGGAAATCCATCTTGCCGCTTCGAGCTTCTCAAATGCGACAATCGCATCTGCCTCGCCCTTGTCAATGACCGGTGAATACACCTTCTCACCATATCTTACATATGTGACAACGCTTCCGCCACGCTGGCTCATACCATGCACCTCGGAAACCTTCACATCAAAATTCTGTGAGAGTAGCACATGTCCTAATATCTTGCTGGCAAGCAACGTACCCTGTCCGCCGACACCGACGATCATAATATTCTTTGTTTCCATCTTACCTGCCCTCCTTTGCTGCCGGACACAATGCGCCGAATTTACACATCTGTGTACATACTTCACAACCGATACACAACGTTGTATCGATCACTGCCTTCTTATCCCGCACGGAAATCGCAGGACATCCGATCTTCATACACATCTTACAGCCGACACATTTATCGGTATCCACCTTGATTGGCGGCTTATGTACCGTACCCTTGATCATAACACACGGACGGCGGCTGATAATGATACTTGGCTCCTCTGCGGCAAGCTCTTCCTTCACGACACGCTCCACCTCTGCGAGATCGTACGGATCAACAACTGTGACACGGTTGAATCCAAGTGCTGCACAGAGCGCTTCGAGATTCACCTTTCCGGCCGGTTCACCACGCAGATTCTTACCGGTTGTCGGATTCTGCTGATGTCCGGTCATACCTGTGATTGAATTATCCAGGATAATCACGGTCGAATTGCTCATATTGTAAGCGATATCTGTAATACCGGTAATACCGGAATGAATGAAGGTCGAATCTCCGATTACACCGACACTCATCTTCTCGCCCTGTTCGCCCATCGCTTTATTAAAGCCATGCAGACCGGAGCAAGACGCACCCATGCAGACATTTAAGTCCATCGCATTCAACGGTGCCACGGCGCCCAATGTATAACATCCGATATCACCATAGACCATACACTTTAATTTCGAAAGGATGTAGAAGATTCCACGGTGTGGACAGCCCGCACACATAACTGGTGGACGTCCCGGAATCTCATCGGCAAGTGCCAGCTCTTCCGGTGCATCTCCGCCAAGTGCCGTACGCACCAGATTCTGTGAGAATTCGCCACAGATCGGGAATGTCTCTTTGCCGACAACTTCCAGACCGAGCTTTCTACAGTGATTCTCAATAAATGGATCTAACTCTTCCAAGACTACAACCTTATCCACATGCTCTGCAAAGTCTAAAATCAGCTTCTCTGGAAGCGGCCAGATCATACCAAGCTTCAGATAGCTTGCATTATCGCCATACACTTCCTTTGCGTACTGATACGATGTGGAGCTTGTGATAAATCCGATGGATGTATCTCCCATCTCCACGCGGTTCAGATCACAATTCTCAGCAAATGCGATCAGATCCTTTGTCCGCTGCTCCACGCGCACATGCGCATCGCGGGAATTCTTCGTCATCATAACCTTTGTCGGATCCTTCTTGTAAGGAACCTGCTCTGGAACGATCCGCTCCTCCGTATTTACAACACTCTGTGAATGTGCTACACGCGTGCACATCTTAAGGAATACAGGTGTATTGAACTTCTCAGATAATTCGTACGCACGCTTTGCAAATACGCGCGCTTCCTCTGAATCTGCCGGCTCCAACATCGGCACCTTTGCAGCTTCAGCATAGTGTCTGGAATCCTGCTCATTCTGGGAAGAATGCATACCCGGATCATCTGCCACGCAGACAACCAGACCTGCATTTAATCCCTGATAAGAGATCGTGAACAATGGGTCTGCTGCCACATTCAATCCAACATGCTTCATTGCCGTTGCGCTTCTGACTCCACCCAGACTCGCGCCATGTGCCACTTCCATAGCCACCTTCTCATTTGGTGCCCACTCACAATAGATCTCATCGTATAAAGCGGCTTCCTCTGTGATCTCTGTACTCGGTGTACCCGGATAACTGGAAATCACTTTGCATCCGGCTTCGTACAGACCGCGTGCAAGTGCCTTATTCCCTAACATCAATTCTTTCATTTATAATTTACTCCTTTTGTTCTTTATGCCTCATTTTCCTTCTCTACCAGCTTGTCTGCGCCGTACATCTCACGCAGTTTCGGCTTCTCGATCTTTCCGGTCGCATTACGCGGAATCTCATGGAAAATAATCTGCTTTGGTCTCTTATATCTTGGAAGCTCCAGACAGAAGTTCTCGATTTCTTCCTCTGTGCAGGTCATGCCATCCTTGATCTCGATGATCGCAGCGGTCTTCTCGCCCAACCGGCGGTCTGGAAGTCCAATAACTGCCACGTCCTTGATCTTGTCATGCTTGCGCAGGAAATCCTCGATCTGTACCGGATAAATATTCTCGCCTCCACTGACGATGACATCCTTTTTCCGGTCAACAAGGAAATAAAATCCATCCTCATCCTGTCTTGCCATATCTCCGGTGAACAACCAGCCGTCCTTGATTGTCTCCGCGGTTGCTTCCTCATTTCTATAATAACAGGTCATCACGCCCGGTCCCTTGACACAGAGCTCTCCGACTTCGCCCTGTGGGACTGTCACACCGTTCTCGTCCACGATCTTACATTCCCAACGGTAACCCGGCACACCGATCGCACCGACCTTATGGATATTCTCCACACCCAGATGCACGCAGCCCGGTCCGGTTGACTCGGAAAGTCCATAGTTCGTATCGTACTGGTGATGTGGGAAATATTCTTTCCAGCGCTTGATCAGCGATGGCGGTACCGGCTGTGCACCGATATGCATAAGCCGCCACTGCGAAAGCTCATAATCCTCTAACTTCAGGTCCCCGCGGTCTAACGCGTCCAGAATATCCTGTGCCCACGGAACGAGCAGCCAGACGATCGTACAATGCTCACTCGACACAGCGGAGAGAATCGTCTCCGGTTTTGTGCCCTTTAAGAGCACAGCCTTGCTGCCTGCCACCAGACTTCCCATCCAGTGGAACTTCGCACCGGTATGGTACAGTGGCGGGATACACAGGAACGTATCATCCCGGCTCGTGCCGTGATGCTTCTGCTCCATCTGTGCGGCCTGTGTTAAGCTCTGGTGTTTATGTAAAATTGCCTTCGGGAATCCTGTCGTTCCGGATGAAAAATAAATCGCTCCAAAATCATCGTCTGTGATCTCCACATTTGGTGCATGGCTCGAACAATCTGCTACGAGCTGATGATAGCTCTCTGCGAATTCCGGACAGTTATCCCCGACATAGATCAACAGTCTTCCCTTGGAAAGCCGCTCTGCATTTGTCTCGATTCGTCCGATGAACGCCGGGCCAAACACGATCATATCAACCTCTGCGAGCTCTGCACAATATAAAATCTCTTCTGCATCATACCGGAAATTAAACGGCACGGCGATGGCTCCTGTCTTCAGAACGCCGAAATAAATCGGCAGCCATTCCAGACAGTTATACATCAGGATTGCGACCTTATCGCCCTTCTTGATGCCTCGCCCGATCAGCATGTTGGCAAACCGGTTTGCCTTCTCATCGAAGACACTCCATGTAATCTCTCTTCGATACGGCTCAAATCTCGATGGCTGTATCAGCTCGAACTCCTTCCACGAAGTTCTTCTCGTATCCGGCTCATCCGGATTCAACTCCACCAGTGCAACCTCATCCGGGTACAATCTGGCATTTCTCTCTAGGTACTCTGTAACTGGCATTTTCTTTTGCGACTCCTTAATTTTATATATATTCGCGCACGGCTTCCATCAGTTTCCTTGCACTGACAGGTTTTTGAAGCCTTGCTTTCATTCCATATTCTTCTCCATGAAACTCATCGTCTGCATATAACCGGGAAGACAACGCAATCACCGGGACAGTCCTTCCATCCTCGCGAAGCTGTCGTATCCCCATTGTTGTTGCATAACCATCCATAAACGGCAATCCCATATCCATCAATATCAGATCATAGTAATGCGCCGGTGACCGTTCAAACATGCAGATTGCATCCTCTCCATTGATCGCACGGTCAACAACAAGTCCACGTTCTGTCAAAATCTGCTCCTCAATCGAAGCGGTAATATCATTATCATCTACAACCAGCACATGCTGTCCGGAAAACATCGTTTTCCTCTCGCGCGCAGATTCCCAATCGCTCCAGTCAAAATACTGGATCTCTCCTTCGGCATCCTTGGACTCTGTTCCATATCGCAGTTTCATTCCAACTGTAATCTTCGTCCCATGACCAGTCTTTGTCTCAACCTCAATCTCTCCATCCAGCAGACGAACCAAATTCTGCACGATCATCAACCCCAAGCCAGAGCCTTCCACACGCTCAATCCGGTCTGAATGCTCTCTTGCAAATGGCTCAAACATAATCTTCCGAAACTCCTCAGACATACCGACTCCATTGTCCTGCACATAAAATTCAAAGTATCCGGTCGTTTCGTCCATCGGTTTCTCTTTGATTCCACAAAATATCTCGCCCTGATATGGCGTATAATCAATTGCATTTTGCAATAAATTCAACAATATCTGCTGCATCTTCTCCACATCGCCAATCACATTGCGATGGTAAAGCTGTGCCATGTCCAGATGCATTGTGTGCCGCCGAAGCCGCATGGATGGCTTGACAATATCAAGCGTATTTCTCCACAGATTTTCTACAGATGTCTGCTGCATCTGCAACAGCGTCGTACCCTGCTGTATCGCGTCTGTATTGATCATCTGACGCACCATACGGAAGATTGCCTTTGCTGAAAGGGAAATCTCCTCGATACACGCGGTCACACGTTCCGGATTCGTGACAAATGTCCGCGCAACGGATGCATTTCCGACGATCATGTTGATCGGCATCTGCAATTCCTCGTTCAGCCGCTTAAGATACATATTTTTGATTGCATACGCCTGCTCACTTTGCAGGTAAGCATCCCGAATCGCCTGACGCTGCTTTAGCTCCGCAGACTTCTTGCTGTCAATATTCATGTGGAACCAGTTTAAAATCTTCGGTTCCTCATCTTTCCATTCCACTACCTTGAACACATCTCTGCGCCATACATTTTCTCCCGTGCATACAATATACTCGCATTCCGCGGTATCGCTCTGCTTCAGAAGCTTGCGCAGATTATCCCGCACACCGAAATTATAACGATATTCCTGATATTCTGGTGCAACCAGCTCCTGCATCTCGAAATTCTGCTGGCTGTAACTACAATTCCGTGGTACCGGAATCCCCTGCTTCTGCAAATTATCGTGCAGGATTTCAAATGTATCCGCTTCCAGATCAATCTCCTCAATCAACAACCATTCATCGCACATAGATGCGATGGCACGATTCAATTTGTCCTTTGACGATTCCTTAAAATCCCCGTTTTTATCCATTTCAAAATCCCCCATGTTCTCCTTTTTTCTTATGTTTTCCTGTTCTTTATTGATAAAATACTGCCCAGAAATATGTACCATCCTGCGCTCGCGCTACGCTGACGCCAAGATACGCACAATTATCCAAATCCACGGTTCCCTGATTTTCCTCGTTCATCTGTGCAATATAAGTATCCAATGCCTGTTTTACCGTCGCGACATCTTCCTTTAAAGAAAATGTATATGTCACCCATCCGGTATTCGGTATCTTATATGTGGCAATCGCCTGATTGCCAATCTCCGTTAACGCGGCATTTAATTCATCCATGCTGGTATATACCAACGCCGCGCTTTTTGCCGCTGTCTCTTTAGCAGCAACTGTAAATTCATCCCTCTGTGTCAGAGTATTCCCCTTTGATTCGTGCTGCTTCGCACATAAATCATAAAACTCCTGCGCATATGCAGTACAATCCACTTCCTCCACCGGACTCGCATCTATCTCCGTCTGTAAGATCTGCTGTGTCGTTGCTTCGGAAGCAGCCGTTGTCTCATCCCCATTTCGCGTCCTCTGAAAATATATAAAAGTTCCAATCCCCAACAACAGAACAATCCCACAGACCATACCAATCTGCTTTTTTCTATGTGCCTGCTTTTTCCGGTCTGCCTGCATATCCGCCAACATCTGAGATATTCCACTGTGCGTCATCATGGATACGCTTCCTGTTTGCTCCATCGACGTCTCGTACAATGCCTGATACAACTGTTCCGCATTTGCATACCTCTGTGCCGGATCAATTGCAAGTCCCTGCATCAAAACAGCTTCTTCCTGCGGTGCGATCACAAGTCCCATCGCAGATGGCGGCACAAGTCTGTCCTGCTTTGCCCGCTCGACGGCATGCGGCACCTTCACCCCGGTCATGCAAGTATACATCGTCGCACAAAGCGCATATACATCGGAATACGGTCCAATCTGCGCTCCCGGTGTCACCTGTTCGATTGGCGAATATCCACCCTTTTGCACGCGGAGATAATTATAATTTCCATACATTCGCGCAGCGCCAAAATCAATCAGCTTCACCTTTCGGTCATGTGTGATCATGATATTGTCCGGGCTGATATCCCGGTGGATCACACCTCGTTTATGTACACCCGCCAACGCACGGATAACCGGACGCATGATTGCCAGAGTCTCGGACACAGATAACCTGCCTCCCCGACCTTTCACATATGCATCCAGCGACTGTCCTTCCACAAAATCCATGACAAGGTAAGCTGTGTTGTTCTCTTCAATAAACGTGTAGACATTTACCACACCAGGCTGCTCTCCCAAGGCAGCCAGCACACGACCTTCCTCAATATACTGCTGTTTCATCTTCTCGAAATTCTCACGTTTTTCACCTGCCTCGGTGTAAACATTCGGATCTCCGGGATTCCGGTAGCAGTACCCTCGCATATAGAATTCTTTGATTGCAACCTTCCGCTGCAGCTTCACATCATACCCAAGATACGTGATTCCAAATCCGCCATCTCCAAGCACCCGCTCAATGTAATATTTATTCTGTTCCAGATACGTCCCCGAAGGTAACTGATGTGCTTCCATGTGCGCTCCTGTTTTTGTCGATGATCGGTTTTATTTTATCACAACAGTCCTTAGAATTCTATCCCTTTTCTGGCAGAAATTCCCTGTTCATACGGATGCTTTTCCTTTTTCATTTCCGTGACATAATCCGCAAGTGCCAGAAGCTTGTCCGATGGATTCCGTCCGGACAGAATGAATTCGATCTGCGCCTGATTGCTCGCCAGCACTTCCATCAATGTACTCTCATCAAGTAACCCATACTTTACAGCGTGCAAAACCTCATCCAAAACAACAACCGCCTCAACCGTATTTTCCTTCCGCACGTCGTCATGCTGTTTTTTCTGTTTTGCAATCCACATTTCAACCTGCGACAGCATATCTGCAAAATATGCACGCGTCTTTGCAAGCTCTTCCTCACACATCCGGCTCACAAATCCATACATCTGCGGGGCATGCAATGTCTCGACACCAAGCCTCTGCAGCATTGCAATCTCTCCGGACGTATCATCCTTCAAAAACTGTACAAACAGTACAGGAAGTCCGCTCCCCACCGCGCGCACAGCCAGTCCCACAGCCGCCGTTGTCTTTCCTTTTCCATCTCCATGATAGATCTGAATCATTTCCGTCTCCTTTATAATCTATTACTGATTTCTGTATTTCGAGTTTATTTCCGCTTACACAGGAATTACTTTATCCCTGCTTGATTAGTCCCAGAATTTCGTAGATTTTCTCCATATCAAGACTTTCCCGCAGAACCTGTGCCAGCTTGTCAAACTGCTGTTCCCGGTATTCCTGCAAGGTCAAATGTTCACTTTCTCCCCGTGTTTTCCCTTTGCGCGCATACAACAGTTCAATAAATGCCTCACGGAATGCAATTTCATCGAAGATGCCGTGAATATAACTGCCTGCCACAGTTCCTGCCGTATAGCCGAGTACGGTTCCTGCTGAATCGCTGACGAAAGGATAAATGGGGGTTGTAGTTTTGCCAGCAACTTCCGTCCGCCCCATGTGTATCTCATAACCGGCAATTTTCTTATTGCTGAGTGACACAAAATTCCCTTCCAGCATTCCAATCCGGTATGCGCGGTTCTCCAGTTGTTTTTCCTCTTCAAACACAGTTGTAACCGGCAGCAATCCCATACCACGCACACTACCAAGTGCACTCTCCGTCTGCAATGGGTCCATGAGTGATTCGCCAAGCATCTGATACCCGCCACAGATTCCGAACACGATGGTGCCCTTCTTCGCCAGACGCGTAATCTTTGCTTCCAGTCCGCTTTCCCGCAGCCAGAGCAGATCCTGAATCGTATTTTTGGTACCCGGAAGTAAGATTACATCCGGTTCTCCTAGTTCTGACGGCTTTGTCACATAGCGTACTGACACATCCCGCTCCATGCTGAGCGCCTGCATATCTGTGAAATTCGAGATGCGCGGGAACCGGATCACAGCCACATCAATTTCCGCCTGTATATGCGTCTCTTCCAAACTTGACGCAAGAGAATCTTCATCCTCGATATCCACATCTGCATACGGCACCACGCCGAGCACCGGCTTACCTGCCCGTTCCTCTAACATTGTAATACCCGGATCTAATATTTTCTTATCACCACGGAATTTGTTCATGATCAGACCTTTGATTCGCGCCTGTTCCTCCGGTTCCAAGAGCATCACCGTACCGATTAGCTGCGCAAATACACCCCCGCGGTCGATGTCACCAACCAGAAGCACTGGTGCATCCGCGATTTTCGCCATCCCCATATTCACGATATCATCCTGCTTCAAATTGATCTCCGCCGGACTTCCCGCGCCCTCGATCACAATGATGTCGTGATCTGCAGCAAGCTGCTCGTAGCTTTCCCTGATCACCGGAATATATTCTTTTTTCTTTGCAAAATAATCCATGGCGCGCATGTTTCCTACGACCTGTCCCTGCACGATCACCTGCGAACCCATATCGGTCGTCGGCTTAAGCAGGATCGGGTTCATCCGCACAGATGGTTCCACACCGGCCGCCATCGCCTGTACAACCTGTGCACGTCCCATCTCCAGCCCCTCACTTGTCACATAGGAATTTAATGCCATGTTCTGGGATTTGAATGGGGCAACCTTGTAACCATCCTGTTTAAATATGCGGCAAAGTCCTGCCGCAATAAGAGATTTGCCCGCGTTGGACATGGTGCCCTGAATCATGATTGATTTTGCCATTTTGTGTCTCCTTGTCATTTAAAACTCATTTGTTCCAACGAACACTTCATATATTCTTTGATATCGATATCCTTTTTTCGAAACCGTGGAATCTGGTACAATCACATGTAAATCTACTAGCTGATCTATTATCCTTGACACAACATTCACAGATACCCCAGACAAATCCTGTATTTCTTTTTTATTAAACACAATCTGCTTCATAATCACAGGCATAATTCTATATATCGAATTTCCTTTTATCTGCTTAATTGTCTCCATATCTTCTTTGTAAATCACTTTAATTCGTTCCAGTTTGTTAGTATATGAATTGCACTGATCAATCACACACTGTAAAAAAAATTTAATATATCCTGCTACATTACCTCTTCTACATTCCATAAGATATCTCTGATAAGATGGCTTATATAATTCGAGAATCTCTGACATGTACAAAATCGGAGTACTTTCATCCATCATTGCCATTTGTACCGGAATCAATGACCTGCCCAGTCTTCCATTTCCATCCTTATATGCATGAATCGTCTCAAACTGCATATGGGATAAAGCAACATTTACCAACAAAGGATCTGTAAACGCATCATTCATATAATCGTATAAATTTATAAGCAATCCATAAACTTCTTCTGGAACTGGCGGAATAAATGTTGCTCCCTCAATCGTACATCCTCTTGGTCCGATCCAATTCTGTGTCGTTCGGATTTTTCCGGGCGTTCTTTGCGATCCTCTCACACTATCTAATATAATTTTATGCATTTCATTTACAAGTTCATAATTTATTTGCTTTTTCGTCTGCAAATACGTTTGCGCATATTCGATTGTTTTCTTGAGATTTTGTATTTCCTGATTATCATCTGTTTTTTCCATATATTTCAGATAAAACATTTCATCCTGAGATATCTGTGTTCCCTCAATCTGTGTCGATTTATAACTTTCATTTAATATTACGGAATCCAAGAAATAGCTGGCATCAAATTCCAACGTATTTAACAATGATTTGTATTCCCCATATTTTACATTTGCTTCTGAAATCAGTTTTAACATATCTTTATCTATTTTATAGTCCAAAGGCATACTTTTTGCTTTATATGGTTCCATATATTCACACCCCTTTTTCATTTATAGTAATATAATACCACTCAGGGTCAAAAAAATCACTGTTTTTTGAAAAAACAGTGATTTTTTGATTTTATAATTTCTTTTTTCACTACTTTATATAAATCTAAGTTTATTTTACCACATTTTTCACACGGGCCAATCTGCGGATGAATTCCTGGTTCTCACTGTGGGAACGGATTCCAATACGGAAATATGTATCATCGAGTCCCTCAAAATCACCGCACGCACGAATCAAAACACCCACTTCAAGCATCCGCTCTTTCAAGTCCGGTTCATCGCGGAATAACAGGAAATTCCCATATCCATCATACACTTCTGTCACCAGCTCGCGCAGACGCGGTACGAGATATGCACGTTCCACCTGCAGATTCTCCCGTGTCTTCGCCAGATACTCTGTATCCGATAATGCCGCAATACCTGCCATCTGTGCCGGAATCGATGTATTCCACGGCTGAATCCTTGCACGAATCTTTAACTGCAGATCTGCATCCCCGCAGACCAGATACCCAAGCCGGAGTCCCGCCATACAATAAATCTTTGTAAATGCCCGGAGTACTAACAGCCGCGGATGCTCTGCCAGATATGGCAGCATACCATACGAAGCTTCCTCCTCTAAAAATGACAGGAAGCATTCATCCACGCAGACATACGCCTGCAGCGCTTCCGCCTTCGCAAGGATGCGTAGGATCTGTTCCCGTGTAAACAATGTTCCGGTCGGATTGTTCGGATTACACAGAAATACAAGGCGGATGGAATCGTCCATTTTTGCAAGCAGTTCTTGTTCATCACTTGCATACGTTAGCTCCCCGCCGCCCGCAGCGACAGCTTCCGCATATCCGGTAAAGGTCGGTGCAAGCGTGAGTGCCTTTCCGGGAATCGTCTGTCCCAGTGCATACAGAAGCTCCGCTGCGCCATTTCCCGGAATAATCCGGTCTGCCGGTATCTGCTTCGCTTTCGCAATCGCATGACACAACTGTTCCGCCTTGTAATCGGGATATCTGCCAGTCAATACAATGCCTTCATGCGCCGCCTGAATACTTGCAAGCGGCATACCAAGGGGATTGACATTGATAGAAAAATCATATTCGATTGGATTTCGGTAGACATCTCCACCGTGGGTATAGTTATATTCCATGTTTTATTCCTCGCATTTTTTAAAACGGATTATTGCTTCACATATCTTTGATTCTTACTATTCGGTTTATCCGGTAACGTCATTCTGATAACCCCCAGTTCAATTGCCGGATTGATATAGTTTTTCCTAAGCGTTTCTTTCGACCGCAGTCCCAGCGCTTCCATAATAGCATTTGATGTATATGGGATATCATATTCCATCACATCTAACATACGTTTTACATATTCCGATGTTTCAGAATCTGATTTTCGAATCTGTGCAATCACTTCGTCAAGGATCTGCCAAATCATTTCCAGCATAAATTCGATAAAGCTATCTGAATTACCATTGACATGACATTGTGCGATTGCGTCATAATATTCTGCCTGGTATTTTTCTATCTGACTCTCCAATGGAATATACTCAAAAACATTTCTCCAGCGATACAGGATAGCTGTATGCCACAATCTTGCCATTCTTCCATTTCCGTCTGCGAAAGGATGAATAAATACAAACTCATAATGAAATACTGCAGACAATATGAGCGGATGAACCACACCTTCACTTTTCTTCATCCATGTAAATAAGTCATTCATCAAATTGTCTACCATCTGTGGAGGTGGTGCCACAAAAATGCATGTATCTCCGGAAAATACGCCTTCATCGCCTTTTCTGAAAACTCCAGATTCATTGACCGTTCGGTATGTCATAATTCCATGTATCTTTTTTAGATCTGTTATACTGAACGGATTGATGTCCGGGATATGCTCATATGCTTCATATGCGTTTTTTACTTCCTGAATTTCCTTCTGGTCGCCAAGAACCAGATGACCATTTATAACATCCCGGACTTCTGACAAGGACAAGGAATTCGCTTCTATCTTCAACGAAGAATGTATCGATTGGATTCTGTTATTTCTTCGCAAATGCGGTCTGGATTCCAATTCCCTGTGACTATTGATCTTTCCTATTTTCTCAGATATCTCTGAAACAAGCTCCAACATTTTATTTGATATTGTATATGGTGGTATATAATTTTGCATTTAACCAACTCCATCTTGCTTATTATCTTGCTTATTATCTTACTATATATTTTATCCGAATTCAATAAAAAAATCCCACTGACGCATTTTACAATCCTAACAAATGCACCAGTGGGAATATCATCTTATGCCGTTTTCTTCTTTTTCTCCCGTCTTACAAAGAGGAACGCACACAAGCCTGCAAAGACAATCGTCATGACTACAAGCACCGGAATCACCGGGATTGGAGAGACGCTTGCGCAAACAAGCTTCAGCCCCTGATACAATGTGTATACACCGAAGATGGAGAAGATTGCAAATGCAAGCATGCTAAGCAGCCCGTCCGGCGTCTTGTTCTTCAGCAGATATCCGATCAGCATACCAAGCATATCCGCAGCGAACAGTCCGAGCGAGCAGCCAATCCATACAACGCATGCCGCACGCATACCTTCATTTGCGCCAAATGTGATCGCGGTAAGCTGTGTCTTATCACCAAGCTCTGCTACAAAAAATGTACAAAATACCGCAAGCGGCGCAAACTTGATCTTCGTCTTACCGCCTTCTTCCTCTTCTTCATCGTCACCGGCAATCGTCGATGCGGCGAAATAAAGGAATGCGAGTGCTGCGATCATCTTGATCACCCATTCCGGCACAAACTCGCTAACAAGTCCGCCTGCCAGAACCGCAAGTCCGTTCAGCACAAGAATCGCAACACCGGTACCGAGTATAATGTCCCTTAATTTGTATTTCGAAGTAAGCGCGATCAGCATAAGCTGGGTTTTATCGCCCATCTCTGCTATAAACTCCGTGAAAAACACTTTGAAGAATAATATCATTTGTCCAAGCGCCCCTTTATCTTACTATGATGTAAACCGCATATGCCGCGTAAAGCGCAACCATGCACAGTCCTTCCGCTCTTCCGATTTTCTTCTTTGTTCCGGCAAAAATCCATGCACATATGGTAAATACGATCAGTACGCACAGGTCAATGATATTTTCTGTGATAATGCTGATCGGACTGATCGCCGATGCTATACCAAGCACCATCAATATATTAAATATATTGGAACCGATTGCATTTCCAAGTGCCATATCCACTTCATTCTTTCTGGCTGCTACGATGGATGTAACAAGCTCCGGAAGCGATGTTCCGATTGAAACGATCGTAAGTCCGATCAGTGTCTGGCTCATACCGAGATCGCTTGCGATTCTCGATGCAGCATCAACCGTCACATCTCCGCCGACAGCAATCGCGATTGCGCCGCCAATGATAAACAGTATACTCACAGGAACGGAAACAAGCTTGATCTCCTCGTCCGATCCACCTTCGATCTCGACCTTCTTACCTTCCTTACTTGCCTTCATCGCAGTCCGGACCATGTAGATAATGTAACATGCAAAAAGCACTATGAATATCACACCATCCAGATGTCCAAGCGTCATACCGGTCTTGTCGCCAAGTCCGACAATTCCAAGAAGCATCAGAAGTCCGGCACATATAAGGGATAACGGGATATCTCTCCGGATTGTTTCCCTTGCAACATTCACCGTTGCCAATATCGCACACACACCAATGACGACCATCAGATTAAAAATATTGGAACCGACAACATTGCTGACTGCAAGCTCATTGTTGCCTGCAAGGGATGCCGACACACTGACTGCGGTCTCCGGAAGGGATGTTCCCATCGCAACGATGGTAAGTCCGATAATGATTGACGGCACATGCAGCCGCTTCGCCACGCTGGAACTTCCCTCCACAAAGAAGTCCGCGCCCTTGATAAGCAGTACAAAGCCTATCACAAGGAATACAAGTACAAGGGCAAATGGGGCATTGTTAATGATTTTTTCCATGGTTTCCTCCTTTTCTCGTTCAAAGTTTCCGTCAGCCGAAATCCTGCTATCGTAAGTATGGATAGCTGAAAAAAGACTCATGTATATCAATCAGCTGCCTGTGTAGATTATTGCACAGACGGTTGATCAATATACATGAGTCTCATTATTTAAGATTTGCCAGATTATACTCTCAACTTATAATCAGAATGTTGACAAACCACACTTTCGCGCTAACTACTCCCTCATGGACTGTTCAATTATCTGATAAATTTTATCAAATATAGCAACGTGTGTCAACAGGGGAATCCGGAAGAAATGCTTCTCATAACCGAAAATCACTGCGTAAACATCACCTCAAAAACCGTTCCTCCTGACGGGTTTGATCGGACAGTAATGTTTCCGTCATGTACTCTCACGATTTCATGAACGAGTGCAAGCCCGAGTCCGACGCCGCCAAGTGCGCGGCTTCTGGATTTATCCACACGAAAGAATGGCTCAAAGACACGCTCCCGAAGTTCCTCCGGGATTCCGTTCCCCGTATCGGCTACCGACAGGCAAACGTGCTTTTCCTTCCGGGATGCATTTACTGTGACCTGTCCGCCCGGATGATTATATTTGATTGCATTCTCAACAAGATTATATACCAGCCTGTAGATGAGAATATCGCTTCCGACTATCGTTATAGCCTCACAGTTCCCGGTCAGTTCTACATCCTTCTCCCTGGCAATCGGTTCTAAGTCTGCCAATACCTCATCCACAAGCGCGTCGACCATAATTGCCTCATCCCGGCTCACGGTCTGAAGCTCACTCATATCGAGCAGCGTCTTCACCATCTTGCTGAGTCTGTCGTTTTGTTCCGTAACCATCTTGATCGTCTGTACGGTTTCGGCATCGCTGCCCGGATGCTGCCCGGAATTATAGGAATCCAGCTGTACCTGCATTAAAGCTAACGGTGTTCTCAGCTCGTGTGCTGCATTCGCTGTAAATTGCCTCTGTATCTCAAATGCATCCGAGAGACGTCCGAGCATCTTGTTATAGGAGACGCTCATCTGATTCAGTTCCTTTACTTTGTTTTCATCGAGTCTTGAATCAGCCAGATTCTGTGCCTGCACCTCTTCGATCTTATCCGAAAACTCACGAATCGGCCGGAGTGCATGTCCGCTTATAAAATATGTTGCCACTCCGCCAAGAAGCGCCAGCACCGCCGAGATTATCAGACTGTTTTTCCTGTAGTCGGTCTTGTTATTATATACCTGGACGGAAAAATCGTTCGCAAACGCATCCCAATTATCTTCCGGAATACTGATATATATTTCATCTGCATCATCCGTCTTCTCATCTCCCCTGGCATCGACAGTCTCCTTCAGAGAGTCAATATAATACACACCATTTTTATAGACAAGCATAGTCAGACAGCCACATATAACCGCGATATATACAGTAATTATACAGGTCAGTCTCCACTGCAGTGACATCTTTTTCATTGATCGGACTCCTCTCGTATTTTATATCCCTCGCCCACCTTGTTCAGGATCGGATCATATCCAAGCACCGCCTTGAGCTTTCTCCGAAGTGAAGACATATGTACCCGGATGGCTCCGCTGAAACTGTCCACAGATGCATCCCAGACATGCTCCATCAGTTCCTCCTGACTTACCGGTCTGCCCAGGTTGAGCAGCAGATATTCCAAAATTCCATTTTCTTTTCTAGTCAGAGAAACGATCTGCCCTTTTGCGTATGCTTCGCGCCGGATCGTATCGAACTTTATCCCGCCGCATTCCAGGCATACATCCTTCTGCACGAATTTTCTTCTTGTCAGGCTTCTGATACGTGCCTCAAGCTCCTGCAGATGAAACGGTTTTTCCATATAGTCATTTGCCCCCGCATCCAGCCCTTCAACCTTATCCGCGATCTGTCCTCTGGCAGATAATATAAGCACCTTTGTCTCCTCGTTGCTCTGTCGGAGTTCACGCAAAATCTCCATTCCATCCATACCGGGCAGGTTCAGATCCAGCACGACCAGATCATAATTCTCCGCCAGGATGCAATCAAGCGCCGTTTCCCCATCATAACAGGTATCCACCTCATACCCGGCATCATACAGGCTTTTCGCAACCGTGTCGCATAATTGTTTCTCATCTTCCACTATTAATAATCTCAAAATCTTTCTCCTGTTTCTTAACAATAATTTTACAACTGCTATTGTATAATACAGAAGTCAGCTGGTCAACAAATACAACAAACGAAAGGAGCAATCATATCTTGAAGCGCAGAAAAATATCCCAAATTGTTTTGCTCATCACAGGTATCGCCATGATCAGCTATGGTGCAGTCAGAGGAGAAGCTGCCACCGTGCTGGGCAAAGCTATAAAATTATGTCTGGAGTGTGTCGGAATTGGATAAGAAAAAGAAATCACTATCACAAAAAACTGCCCGGATGCGCGGATGGATACAGGCAGCCGCCACGCTGCTTACCAATATCCATATCCCTAATCTGTTTAAGGGCAAAATATACCAGGGCAAAGCAAAAACCGTCTGTGTGCCGGGATTAAACTGCTATTCCTGTCCCGCCGCAACAGGTGCCTGCCCGATCGGCGCCTTTCAGGCAGTGGTCGGATCATCCAAATTTAAATTTACCTATTACATAACCGGGTTTTTTATTCTGCTCGGTGTGTTACTCGGAAGATTCATATGCGGGTTCCTGTGTCCGTTTGGATGGTTTCAGGATTTACTTCATAAAATCCCCGGGAAGAAATTCTCCACAGCCAGACTGAAACCGCTAAGATACCTCAAATATGTCATCCTCGTTGTTTTCGTTATACTTCTGCCGATGCTTGTAACGAACTCCATCGGAATGGGTGACCCATTCTTCTGCAAGTATATTTGTCCGCAAGGTGTCTTAGAGGGAGCCATTCCGCTGTCGATCGGAAACCCGGCTATACGATCTGCATTGGGAAAGCTGTTTTCCTTTAAATGCCTGATCTTAATTACAGTTATAGTACTAAGTATTTTGTTTTACAGGCCCTTCTGTAAATGGATCTGTCCGCTTGGGGCAATCTACTCCCTGTTTAACAAGGTGAGCCTTCTAAGCATCCGGGTAGATGGAAGTAAATGTGTGGGCTGTAATCAATGTGCGAAGGCATGTAAAATGGATGTTGACGTGTGCAAGACGCCAAACCATCCGGAATGCATCCGGTGCGGTGCCTGCATAAAGGCTTGTCCAAAAGACGCAATCCATTACCAGTTTCTAGGCGGTGCCTGTCAGAAAAAAGAGGACAGCGGGAAGCCGCAATCAACCGATAACAATTAAATTTTAATATAATTCAAAGGAGCAATAATCATGAAAACGAAAAAAACTTTTATTCCTATTGTAACACTCTGTGCAGCATTATTCCTTACGGCATGCACCGGAAAGGACGCTGCAACCACGGAAAAACCACAGGATTCCCAGACGGAAGCCAGTACAGAAGCCACAGGGGATTCCAGCACAACACTGGATGATTTATATCAGCAGGAAAACCAGATCTTTGCCGATCATGAGGATGTATGGAACAAAGTGTTCGGCATGATGAACAAAAGCACTGCCGATCCAAGCGGAAATTATGCAGATTTTCTAGCCAGCACCGTTGAATCAAACAAGGATGCTTTTACAAAAGACGAATTGAACACACTTACGACTGATATTGAGACTATACGGAAGATCGAAGAACAGATCGCCGAAATCGAGAAGAAAGACACAACCTCCGAGAGTGCTGACGCAAACGACAATTCCGGATCCACATCTCCGTTTCGCAATTTCTCCGGTCAAGATTATGACGGTAATACGGTTGATGAAAGCCTGTTTTCCGGAAATGCAGTCACAGTCATCAATTTCTGGTTTACCGGCTGTAAGCCTTGTGTTGCAGAGTTATCGAAGCTTAATGAATTAAACGATGCCATCAAGTCCATGGGCGGCGAAGTGATCGGCATCAACACAGAAACCTTCGACGGAAACGAAACTGCGATCAAAGAAGCCGTAGCAGTTCTTGAAAGCCAGGGTGCCAAATACCGCAATCTCTCCATCGACGCATCTTCCGATGCAGGAAAATACGCTTCCGATATTATGGCATTTCCTACAACCATACTCGTTGACAGAAACGGTAATATTGTCGGAGATCCGATGCTTGGAGGAATTGATAACCAGGACAACTATGATACTCTGATGAAGCAGATCCAATCTGTAATTGATGCAGATAGCGCAAATAAATAATTGAATCAGGGACAGGCTGAAAGACAATTGTTTTCCAGCCTGCCCCTGATTTACTTTATATCTCTTTGTTCTGTTTCCGCTAATTCTCCGGCTGAAATTTGAGATTCAGAACTATTGTCTATTATTTCTTCTGTTTTCAACATATTTATCATCCTCCATATGCAAAATTTCTTGTAAATACACTAACAATCGTATATGATATAAATATCATACAACCTAAAGTTGGCTTTAGGTTAAGCATAATTTTGAAAGAAGGTTTATTATGTATACAATCGGTCAGGTCTCTGCAATGTTTAATCTCCCTGTTTCTACTTTAAGATATTATGACAAGGAAGGTTTTTTCCCTAATCTGGAACGCAAGGGAAATATCCGTTATTTCAGCGATAATGAATTGGAGGCTCTTCGAGTTATTGAATGCCTGAAGAAATCCGGTCTTGAGATCAAAGATATAAAACAATTTTTTATCTGGGTATCGGAAGGCAGCTCCAGCTATGCAAAAAGGAAAGAATTATTTGAAGCTAGAAAATCAGCTGTTGAAACCGAAATCCTGAAACTTCAAAAAACTCTCTCCCTCTTAAAATTCAAGTGCTGGTATTACGAAACAGCATTGGAAAATGGTAACGAAGATGCTATAAATGCCATGTTACCTGACAAGCTTCCTAAGAATATACAAAAACTATATGACAAAGGACATGCATGATTTTTGTTTTCTCTCCAGACTGGAAGTTATTTATTCATAATAATGGGACACAATCCTTACAATTCCATCACCATACATGAATCTGATGCCTGAAACCCTAATACTTCATACAAAGGTCTTCCCATCTTTGTTGCATCCAGACTTATCTCTGTCACACCATTTTCCTTTGCCTCTTCAATCAGAATCTCAACCATCTTCTTAGAGATACCTCTTCTTCTGTGATCTGCACGGGTATAAACATTCATCAAATGCGCCCGATTGCCTGTCGGGTGCGAGAATGTCGGCATAATCCATATATAGGATAGGCTTGCACAGCCTACGGGAGTTTGCCCATCAAGTGCAATAACCGTTGTTTGCTCACCTGACTCAAAATACCGCCTGCTCTCAGAGATAAATTTCTCATCATATTCATACTCACCGGACAGATCATTTACCTCTCTAAGCATTTCAAGTCTCAGCTTCATGAGGATTTCCATATCATCTTTTGTAGTCTTTCTGTATAAAATCTCGTTCATTTCCTACTCCCTTAACAATCTATCGAGCAACATCTGCCCACAGTCAGTCGTTTTGTATTCTCCAAGTTTCATGTTTTATCCTCATAAACTGGATTTTATATAATTATCTCTCTAACTTTCCCCATTTTATAGGCTTTCCCGCCTGTCCATTAGTGAAATGATATGTAGTTTCCCTTATTTTTGCCCTTATGAGATAATCACA
>ERZ1106969.101-NODE-101-length-101862-cov-51.514847_pt1 | contig 101862 bp, 89 predicted proteins | sample MGYA00403685_ERZ1106969 | MGnify/ENA primary metagenome ERZ1106969 (study PRJEB35170, sample SAMEA104062416) | human gut metagenome | biome: human gut; feature: human-associated habitat; material: faeces | place: Denmark | collected 2012-05-18 ...
GGTGTTGGTGCTTCAAGAGTAAGAGATTTATTTGAGGAAGCTAAGAAAAATGCACCTTGTATAGTATTTATTGATGAGATTGATGCTGTTGCCAGAAGAAGAGGAACAGGAATGGGCGGCGGACATGATGAAAGAGAACAGACACTTAACCAGATGCTTGTAGAAATGGACGGATTTGGTGTAAATGAGGGAATTATAGTCATGGCTGCGACTAACAGAATGGATATTCTTGATCCGGCAATCTTAAGACCGGGAAGATTTGACCGAAAGGTAGTTGTAGGACGCCCTGATGTTCAGGGAAGACATGATATCCTTAAGGTACATTCTGCTAAAAAGCCACTCGGTGATGATGTTGATTTAGACAGCCTTTCAAGGACTACAGCCGGATTTACAGGTGCAGACCTTGAGAATCTTCTTAATGAGGCAGCTATTAATGCAGCTAAATATAAGAGACATTTTATTACAAACGAGGATGTCAATTATGCATTTGTTAAGGTTGGAATCGGAGTTGAGAAGAGAAGCAAGGTTATTTCAGAGAAAGAAAAGAAGATAACTGCTTACCATGAATCAGGACATGCAATACTTTTCCATGTGCTTCCTGATGTCGGACCTGTTCATACTATTTCAATAATACCTACAGGAATGGGTGCCGCAGGATATACGATGCCATTGCCTGAGAAAGATGAAATGTTTAACACTAAGGGTAAAATGCTTCAGAACATTATAGTAAGTCTTGGTGGAAGAGTGGCTGAGGAGCTTATATTTGATGATATTACAACAGGTGCATCACAGGATATAAAGCAGGCTACACAGACTGCAAGAGATATGGTTACCAAATACGGATTCTCTGAGAAGCTTGGTCTTATTAATTATGACACAGACAATGATGAAGTGTTTATAGGAAGAGATCTTGCACATACAAGACCTTACGGCGAAGATATTGCCAGTGCCATAGATACTGAAGTTAAGAAGATTATTGACGAGTGCTACGATAAAGCTAAGAAGATAATCCTTGAAAATATGGATGTGTTAAAGAAGAGCTCAGAACTTCTTATTGAGAAAGAGAAGATTACAAGAGAAGAATTTGAAGCATTATTTGAGCCGGCAGGCGAATAATTATAAATGATAATTATAAATGAAGCTATAAGATTTCATAGAAGGTTTTTAAAAACAGACCGATTCTATAGGTTATGTATTTTTGAGGTACGAGAAAAATATACAAAATGCACAAAAAAATATGACAAACTTTATTAACTTTGTGCACACTTTGGGTTGCGTACATGATATTATAATTAACGTAGAAACCCCCCAATACATTATATATTTTTTGCTACACCCCATAATAAGTGAAATACCTTCTCCAAAAAGGACAGTCCTCCCCAAGGCTGTCCTTTTTACTTTGTATTTTTGAAAATGGTTGAATAAATCGTGATTTCGGTATAAAATAATAATATCTATAGCGTGGGAGGCTCCTTAATGGGTATAACTGGTATATTTGGTGGTATGTCTGAATGGCAGAAGAAAATTTTTTATATGAGTAATGTGCGCCCAATATTAAAAACAAGAGCGCTGTTTTCTGACGCGACTAAAGATTACAGAAGTCCAGAGGAACCACAGGCAGGTGATACTGTAACTATAAGATTAAGAACCGGAAGATATAATGTAGATAAAGCATATTTGTACGTTAATAATGAAGAACATCTTATGTACAGAATTAAGAGTGATAAGATGTTTGACTATTATGAAGCACAAATAAAAGTCGGAACAGAGAAGCTTTTTTATTATTTCAAGGTAGAGGCAGGAAAGGTTGTCTGTTATTACAATCAGATAGGGGCAATTAAAGATTTGAATCCGTACTACAATTTTCAGATAATGCCTGGATTTAAGACACCTCATTGGGTTAGAGGTGCGGTTATGTATCAGATATTTGTAGACAGATTTTATGATGGAGATAAAACTAATAACGTTCTTGATAATGAATATTCATATATAGGAGAGCATGTAACGGAGGTAAAGGACTGGAATAAGTATCCTGCCAATGTTGGAATAAGGGAATTCTATGGTGGAGATTTGCAGGGCGTGCTTGATAAGCTTGATTATTTGTGCGACCTTGGTGTAGAGGTTATATATTTTAATCCTCTGTTTGTATCACCATCAAACCATAAATATGATATTCAGGATTATGATTATATTGACCCTCACTTCGGAAAGATAGTTTCTGATAATGGAGAACTGCTTGCAGACGGTGATAATGATAACACACATGCAACAAGATATATAGACAGGGTTACCAATAAAAAGAATCTTGAGGCAAGTAATGAATTTTTTGCACATGTTGTTGAGGAAGTACACAAAAGAGGCATTAAGGTTATTATAGACGGTGTCTTTAATCATTGCGGTTCCTTTAACAAATGGCTGGATAAGGAGCATATATACAGCACAAGTACAGAAGAATACAGTGCCGGAGCTTATGCATCCTATGATAGTCCGTATCATAATTTCTTTAAGTTTTATGGAAACCAGTGGCCGGATAATAATTCATATGACGGCTGGTGGGGACACGATACACTTCCTAAGCTTAATTATGAGGAGTCTGCTGAGCTTGAGGAATACATTTTAAAGATTGCCGCTAAATGGGTATCACCTCCATATAATGTTGACGGATGGAGACTTGATGTTGCGGCAGATTTAGGCTATAGCAGGGAATATAATCACGAATTCTGGAGAAAGTTCAGGAAAGCTGTTAAGGATGCTAATCCTGATGCGGTTATTCTTGCTGAAAATTATGGTGATTCATATGACTGGCTTCAGGGAGACCAGTGGGATACCATAATGAATTACGATGCTTTTATGGAGCCTGTAACATGGTTTCTTACAGGAATGGAGAAGCACAGCGACGGAAAGAAAGAGGATTCATATGGCAATCCTGACTATTTCTTTGGCGCAATGCACCATAACATGTCAAGAATGGGCGGACAGTCATATGCTATATCTATGAATGAATTGTCTAACCATGACCATTCAAGATTTCTTACAAGAACCAACCATGTTGTTGGAAGAGTTGAAAATCTTGGACCTGAGGCAGCCAATAACAATGTTAATAAGGCTGTATTCATGGAAGCTGTGGTTATGCAGATGACATGGCCGGGAGCACCGACGGTTTATTACGGTGATGAGGCAGGAGTATGCGGATTTACTGATCCGGATAACAGAAGAACTTACCCTTGGGGACATGAGGATAAACTTCTTATAGATTTTCATAAAGCAGTAATCAGGATGCATAAAGAGAATCCTGTTCTTAGATATGGCTCTTACAAACAGCTTTATTCAGCACATAATGTTATTGCTTATGGAAGATTCCAGGGCGATGATGTTGTTATCGTTGTTGTCAATAATAACGATGATGAGGTAAGAGCAAGAATACCGGCATGGGAAACCGGTTTGTGGTTCGATGATGATGTTGAACAGATAATGGTAACATATGAAGAAGGCTTTAGCACAGACCACCAGGGATACAGACTGGTTGATGGATTCCTTGATATAGGACTTAGAAAGACATCGGCAGTTGTATTAAGGAAGCTAAGGTGGTAGAATAAACAGGATAATTAAAAAATGAGGGAAAGTATTACAATATAAAATGTATTAGAAAGGTAAAAGGTATACCAGATGTCAGAAGATATGAACAATGAAGGCAGACAGCCGGTCAGACTTAACCGCAAGATGCGTTTATGGAACAAATACAGAAATTATATTATCGGCGCAGCAGCCGTTATTGTAGTTATAATTATATTTGCTGTTATTTTAAAGAGCTGTGGCTCAAAAAAGAACAACAGCAAGAATGATAATAATACAACACAGAATGTGAGTATGGAATCAACAGAACAGCAGGCAACAGTTTCACAGAACACCAATGAATCACAGACACAGGATACAAAGCAGGAGACAACTAAGAGTGCACAGGCAGCAACAACCGTAACAATATCCGGAAGTGCTGAGAAGCAGGATTATTCGTCATCAGATTCATTTGCTAATTCAGCATTCTTAGGAGATACAATTATCAGCGGTATCTCATATTATGGATATGTTGATTCATCAAGAGTTATCAGCGATAATAATATGACAAGTGACAAGGCAACGGATAAGGTATCAGCGGTTGCAGCACTTAATCCTGATAAGATTTATGTAATGGTTGGTCTTAATGACCTTAATTATGGAACAAGAAGTGCAAATGATGTTGCAGGATATATAGAGACTTTAGTGGGACAGTTAAAGAGTGCTGTACCGGGAGCAAGAGTTTATGTAATTTCACTTCTTCCTATAACAAAGAATTTTGAATCAAAGAGTAATATAAAGATTAAGCAGAGTGAGATAGATTCACTTAATAAGGCACTTTCTGATAAGACAGCACAGGCAGGCTTTACATTTATAGATATTGCAGGTGCATTTAAAGATGGAACAGGTTATTTCGGTTCATCATATACAGGAAACGGAAGTAACCTTAATAATTCTTATTATCCATATTTGCTTAATGAGATAGCAGGAGCATCCAAATAATGAGATTTCATGTATTAACATTATTTCCAAAGATGATTACTGACGGGCTTAACACAAGCATTACAGGCAGGGCAATTGAAAAAGGAGTACTGTCGGTTGAAGCTGTTGATATAAGAGATTTTTCGCATGATAAACATATGAAGGTTGATGATTATCCATACGGGGGAGGCGCAGGAATGGTTATGCAGGCGCCTCCTGTATGTGAAGCATATCAGAGTATTGCGGATAAGATAGGCACAAGACCAAGAGTTGTTTACATGACTCCACAGGGTACAACATTTAACCAGAAGATGGCAGAGGATTTCTCAAAGGAAGAGGACCTTGTTATTTTGTGCGGACATTATGAGGGAATTGACGAGAGAGCACTTGAAAAGATAGTTACAGACTATGTATCAATCGGAGATTATGTCCTTACAGGTGGAGAACTTCCTGCAATGGTAGTTATTGATACTGTTTCAAGACTTGTTCCGGGAGTGCTTAATAATGAGGAATCTGCAAGAACAGAGAGCTTTTCTGATGGACTTTTAGAGTATCCGCAGTATACAAGACCGGTTGAATATGACGGAATGAGAGTGCCTGATGTACTGTTATCAGGGCATCATGGCAATATTGAGAAATGGCGCCATGAGAAATCTCTGGAAAGAACTAAGAAGTTCAGACCTGATTTATATGAGAAATATATAGAAGATAACAGGGATTGATATAAAGGATAAAGAAATGTTATTTAATCAAAGTAAAATAATATGAAATAATGCGAAACAATATAAAATAATGCAAAATAATATAAAATAGTGCAAAACAATATGAAATAATACATAATATAATGGTTGACGAGATTAAGCACCTATGATAAAATAACAAATGTCTATGGCGTGCCTAGATAGCTCAGTCGGTAGAGCAGAGGACTGAAAATCCTCGTGTCACTGGTTCGATTCCGGTTCTAGGCACTTTTTTCCATAACATAGGTTAATATTTTATTACGCGGGTGTAGTTCAATGGTAGAACACTAGCCTTCCAAGCTAGATACGTGGGTTCGATTCCCATCACCCGCTTTTTTTAAACTACGGTTATAAGTAATCGAAGCTGAAGCGAACATTTAAATTTATGATATGCGAGTGTAAGAATAGGCATATTATGTTATGGGAAAGTCAGGAGAATGACAATGAGTGGTACGTTTAAGGATTATTTTGACAGTGCGGAAATAATTATCAGCAGACAGTATGAAATAATAAAAGCAGATAAAAGCGTGTATGCATATCTGGGCAGCAATGGAGCTCTGACTCTTGACAGAGCAATACATGCTGACGATTTTGAGCTCATTGACAATGCACTTGCGAATCTTAAAGAAAATGATAAAGATATGGTTGCAATACGTGTGCAGTATAAGAATACTGAATACCGCTGGTTTTTGTATGAGATAAGCTATGCGGATAACAGCAGACAGATATTTAAAATTACTGCATATGATATTAATGCGTTGTGTCATCGTAATGATCGTTTAAAGACACATAGTGAGTGCTCATTGGAATATCTCAGTCTTACCAATTATATTTACCTTTCGTATAACATTAATAATGACAGATTTTCTATATTTATGATAGGTGACAGTAAGCAAAGACTTGATATATTCAGGGGAAATTTAGATGACTGGAGAAAAGACAGGCTTACAGACGGAACTATAGATGACGAGAACTCATTTAACGAATTATATGACCTTATAAAAAGAGGCGAGCCTTTTTTTGAAAGAGAATTAAAATTCAATATGATTAAAGATATTGGCGGCGGTAAGTGGAGTTATATCAAGGCCAAGACAGCAGTAATAGAGAATGAAAGAATCGTGATAGGTATTATCTCTACAGCAGGTGACAGTAATGATGCAACATTTGATACTATGGCACATTTTTCAGATATGAAGGATGCGGGAACAGACCTGTTTAACAAGAGAGCAATAACTAATTATGCAAAGAAGCTTATCGGTTCTAAGCCTAATCACAGTATCACATTTGCAGTAATGGATATTGACGATTTCAAGAATGTCAATGATACATATGGACATATGTTTGGTGATGAAGTTATTATGCGTGTGTCTGAGATTATAAAAGAGGCTGTAGGCGACAAGGGCTTATGCGGCAGAATCGGTGGCGATGAAATGTTTATGGTTATGGAAAATCTGGATACAGATGATGACATAAGAAGCATTTTACGAACTATTAAAAGTAACGTTGCCTGGTTATTCCATGATGATCCAAGACAGATTAATAAGATAACCTGTTCTATAGGTGCGGCTTCATATCCTGCTGCAGGAATGGATTATGACACACTTTTTATGGTTGCAGACAAGATGCTGTACCTTGCCAAGAGAAAGGGTAAGAACAGATATATTATTTATCATAGTGATATACACAGCAAGTTTGTGTATGGCGGTGATGAAAATGTTGTCGAGGAAAGCGACGAAAAGGCATTTTATAAGTACAGAAAAATACCGGTTATCAATAACATGGTGAATGATTATATTTATAATAAGACATACACCAAAGAAGAATTGCTGGAAATGGTTTCTTTGGCATTTGGCATTGACAGTATTGTTATTTATGACGGCGAAAGAAATGAAAGAGTATTATTATATGGCAAAGATACAACATCCGAATATGATAAGGTGTTTATCCGTAAGGATAACTTTATAACACATTTTAATGAAGATGGTATTAATGTCATAGATAATATTAATTTCTTTGAGAGAAGATATCCTGTATTTTTCAAAGCATATTCAGATATGGGAATTAATCAGGCTGTGCAGTATATGATAGGCGGATTTAAGGAAAGTACTGAATTGACAATAGTTTCTATTAACAGATTTAAGCAGGGCAAGAAATGGTCAGAAATGGATATATCATATCTTACCATTATTGCTAATATAGTAGGAACTTATTACAATGAAAACAGACATGAGGATATTTAGATGATAAACAGTTATGTGGCACTGGATATAGAGACAACCGGTCTTAATCCGGCAAGAGATAAAATAATCGAAATAGGAATGGCGAAGGTTGTTGACGGAGCTATAACAGAAAGCTACAAAAAGCTGTTTAATCCTAATATGAAATTACCTGAAAGAATAGTAGAACTTACAGGAATCAATGATGATATGTTAAGTGATGAGGATGTAATCGATGCAGCTATCGGTGAGATAGTGGAATTTATCGGTGATTATCCTATACTTGGACATAATGTCATATTTGATTATTCATTTTTAAAGAAAGCGGCAGTTAATAATAATCTGACGATTAATGATAAGGGGATAGATACCCTTAAGATAGCAAGAAGAGTGCTTCCTGAGTTAGAACATAAGAATCTTGATGTGTTATGCGAACATTTTAAGATTGACCCGGGACATTCTCACAGAGCATATGATGATGCGGTAAGTGCAAGCTGCATATATATGGAAATGTACAAAATAAAGCCGGAGGATTCCGGCTTTGAGTTTCCTATACAGCTTATATATAATGCCAAGAAAGACAGTCCTATAACGGCTGCGCAGATAAGGTATCTTAGTGCACTTGCGCTTCAGCATGGTGTTACATTTTCAACACCTATAGATAAGATGACTAAGAGTGAGGCATCAAGAAATATAGATAACATATTATCTGAGTTTGGACGTTAGGTTATCAATTATAACTGGTTTATTAATTGAATTAAGATGTCTGGCTTTGCTAATAAGGTCGCGAACTTTTTCCGGACGTCCGGCTAAGATATAAATATCAGCTAAATCGGTGTAGCAGGATTTTATATCAGTGTTAATGGATATAGAATATTCAAGCCATGGGCGTGCATTGTCCGGCTCGTTGATTTCAATGAGTTTATGAGTAAGCTCAGCTATTGTACGGACAAGTTCAGTATAATTATCATCATATTCACTGAGCGTGGCAAGGTTTGCCGGACCATACTGCATTTTCAAATCCGTATTGGATATTCCGGTAAGATTAAGAATCTTAGAATCTTTAAGAGAATTTATTTTGTTGATATATTTGGCAATTTCCGGATTGCTGTCATTCAGGGACTCACGAGGAGTGTTAAGGTATGGCAGGGTATCCGGTATATTTATATATTCAAGACTGCTTATGTCTTTTTTGCGGACAGAATTGGATTCTCTTTCCTTTTCCATAAATTTTCCCAGTTTCTCTTTTACAGAGTTTGTATTTTTTTTAAGATAAAGTTGAATAACGAGCAGTATTATTATAAAATAAGGCAGTAAAAATCTCATATTGGTTAACCTCTGTTATTATCGGAGTGATTATAAAACATAAAAATATAAAAAATAAAATTTTAAAAATAAAATATTAAAACAGATGGTGTTAAAATATTTTATTTTTTAATAGCGCAAAAGCGCAGAAATGAGGAGTTATGATTAATTTTAATAATAAGAAAAATAAAAAAATATTATCTTCTGTAATTATCGTAGTATTGGTACTTGCTATGGTAATACCAATGGTTCTTTCAGTATTTCTTTATTAATATAATCTGAAGTATTATCAACGGGGATTTATTATCCCTTGGTATCACGAATTATATTAATTATATATAAAACAGGGATTGATGTCAAAACAGGAAATCTGACTGTTTGGAAAGGGATTAGCATGAAGCTTGGCAAGGTATCGGATACAATATTGGATCGTTCCATTTTTAAACTGATTAAGAAGAGGGGAACTCTACAGAAGGAAAAGCCTGCTGTAGGAAAAAGCTGTTCAGTGCTTGATTGTAGTGAATACAGCAAGGTTATAACACATACAGCTTACGGAAAGTGGGCGACGTATAAAGCTGCCAATGCCATTGCAGCCATGGGTGGCGAAATAAAGGGTATCCACAGCAGCATTGTTATGCCGGAAAAGGCAAGGGAAATAAGGCTTAAAGAGATTATAAAAGAGCTTGAAAATGAATGTATAACTCTTGGTATTCCTATGCTTGGCGGTCATACTAATGTAAGTGCAAATGTCGGGGTTCCTATAGTTTCAGTCACGGGAATTGGATTTGACAGTAAAAGTGCTGATACCGGAAATGGAAATGAAGGCAAAAGTGATGCCGGAATTGGATGTGAAGGCTGTGGACATCAAGAATATGAATATAAAGGCAGCATAAATCCGGGACAGGATATTATTCTTACTAAATGTATTGGGATAAGCGGTATAAGGCATATAATAGAAGCAAGGAAACAGGAAGTGTATGAAAGATTTTCTGAAGATGTTGTAAATAAAGCTATTGGAAAAGAAACCGATATGCTTACTGTTGAGGATGCGAAGCTGGCACTTGGTACAGGAAAGGCTGATTTCATGTATGCTGTATCTGAGGGCGGAATATTTGCTGCGCTCTGGAATATGGCTGAGGCAGGCAATGTAGGTCTTGATATAGATTTCAAGGCAATACCTGTAAGACAGGAAATTATAGAGATATGTGAGCTGTTTAACGTGAATCCTTATGAATTGCAATCTTTGGGCTGTTTGCTGGTGACATCTGAAAATGGTTGTGATATAATTAGTACATTAAACACTTATGGAATAGAATCCTCTGTTATAGGTAAGGTCACAGGAAAGAAACAGCGTATTCTTCATACTGTAGACGAAGATAGATATCTGGATATGCCTAAAGTGGATGAGATTTACAGATTTGTGTCTGAGCGCACCTGACACGGAATTATTAAGCACAACGAACGTGCGCAGAAATGAGGAATTATTATGAGAGAGAAAATCCTTAACATGTTAGAGAAAAACGGCAGAATAGACTTAGCGGACATGGCGGTTATGTTAGGTCTTACAGAAGCAGAGGTCGCGAATGAGATAGCCCAGATGGAGAAAGAGAATATTATATGTGGATATAACACAATAATTAACTGGGATAAAACTAATGAAGAAAAGGTTACAGCTCTTATTGAAGTTAAGGTAACTCCTCAGAGAGGTCTTGGTTTTGACAGCATTGCTGAACGTATATATAAATTTGACGAGATAACATCAGTTTATCTTATGTCAGGTGGATTTGATTTTACAGTAATTATCGAAGGTAAAACAATGAAGTCTGTTGCACAGTTTGTTGCGCAGAAGTTGTCACCATTGGATTCTGTTTTAAGTACTTCTACACATTTTGTATTGAAAAAATACAAAGACTATGGAACAGTGCTTGAAGCAGAGGCTAAGGACGAAAGGATGCTGGTGACACCATGAGAAATGCTTTATCAAAAAAAATAATAGATATTGAGCCATCAGGTATAAGAAAGTTTTTTGACGTTGTAAGCGAGATGCCGGATGCAATATCTCTGGGTGTTGGAGAGCCTGACTTTGATACCCCATGGAATGTAAGAGAAGAAGGAATATATTCACTTGAGAAGGGCAGAACATTTTATACATCTAATGCAGGACTCAAGGATTTAAGAATAGAGATATGTAATTATTTAAAGAGAAGATTTGGACTTAATTATGAGCCAGACCATGAAGTTTTAGTAACTGTCGGGGGCAGCGAGGCTATTGATGTTGCTTTAAGATGCATGGTTGATCCGGGGGACGAAGTACTTATTCCACAGCCAAGTTATGTGTCTTACCTTCCTTGTGCGGTTATGGCTGATGCGGTTCCTGTTATGGTAGAGCTTAAGGCAGAGAATGAATTTAAGCTTACTAAGGAACAGCTTCTTGAGAGCATCACAGACAAAACCAAGATACTTGTCATGCCATTTCCTAATAACCCAACAGGTGCAATAATGACAGAGGAGGAACTTGCAGAGCTTGTTCCTGTGATAATAGAGAAAGATTTGTATGTAATATCTGATGAGATATATTCAGAGCTTACTTATAAAGGACATCATCATTCTATAGCAGAATTTCCGGGAATGAAGGAAAGAACAGTTGTTATCAATGGATTTTCCAAGTCATATGCTATGACAGGCTGGAGACTTGGTTATGCCTGCGGACCTGCTAATATAATAGAACAGATGACTAAGCTTCATCAGTTTGCTATTATGTGTGCGCCAACAAACAGCCAGTTTGCTGCGGTTGAGGCTTTAAGAAACTGTGATGAAGAAATAGAGAAGATGGCTGAGGCTTATAATCAGAGAAGAAGATTTCTGGTTGATGCATTCAGAAAGATGGGACTTGAATGTTTTGAGCCATTTGGAGCATTTTATATATTCCCATCAATTAAGAAATTCGGAATGTCTTCAGAAGAATTTTGTAACAGGCTTTTGCAGGAAGAGAAGCTTGCAGTTGTTCCGGGTACTGCTTTTGGAGAATGTGGAGAAGGTTTTGTGAGAATTTCGTATGCTTATTCTATCGACAATTTAAAGGTGGGCTTACAAAGGATAGAGCATTTTATTAGCAGACTATAGAACTCTTGGGAGGTATTGTATGGCAGAGATAAATGTTGAATGTATTAATCCATTTCTTATGGCAGCAACAAGCATTATGAAGGATGCCTGTCAGATGGATATGAAAATAGGTAAACCATATGTAAAGACAACAGAATTTCAGGCGGATTCTGTTATAATCATGATTGGTGTAACAGGTGAGATGAGAGGTCAGGTAATGATTTCCATGTCAGCAGGAAAGGCTTGTGAGATTGCATCAAGAATGATGATGGGTATGCCTGTTAATGAATTGGATGAGATGGCAACAAGTGCTATCAGCGAACTTGGAAATATGATAATGGGTAATGCGGCAACTATTCTCTCTACAAAGGGAATTGGAATTGATATTACACCACCTACATTGTGCAGGGGTAATTTAAAGTTTTCACAGAATTATACAAAGAATATCTGTATTCCTCTCAGTTCAGACGGAGATATAGTTATAGAGCTGGATATTGCTGTAAAGAGCGAATAATTGGAAGAGATTTATAAGAGGTTTATTAATGCTTAATATAGTTTTACATGAGCCGGAAATGCCGGCTAATACAGGAAATATAGGAAGAACCTGCGTTGCAGCAGGAGCAAGGCTTCATCTTATTGAGCCTATGGGATTTATTCTTAACGATAAGATGGTTAAAAGAGCAGGGCTTGATTATTGGGATAAGTTAGATGTTACGGTTTATGATGATTATGACGATTTCCTGAAACGTAATCCCGGTGCAAAGATATATATGGCAACAACCAAGGCGCATAAGACATATGCAGAGGTTAATTATGAAGATGACTGCTATATTATGTTTGGTAAAGAAAGTGCAGGTATTCCGGAGGAAATACTTGTAGATAACGAAGATACATGTGTAAGAATACCTATGATAGGAGATATTCGTTCACTTAATCTTTCTAATTCGGTTGCAATTGTCTTATATGAGGCATTAAGACAGCATAACTTTGAAGATATGAGACTTAATGGAGAGCTTCACAGACTCCATTGGAATCACTAGTAGCCTACTTTGACAGAGGAAGCGTGAAGATAAATTCTGTACCAACTGAAGGAGTGCTTATTACATCAATATGCTCTTCATGAGCCTGTATTACTTCTTTGGTTATTGAAAGCCCAAGACCTGAGCCTTTTTTATCACGGCCTCTTGATGAATCAGACTTGTAAAATCTATCCCAGATTTTATCAATATCTTCTTTTGCAATTCCGCAGCCGTTATCTTTTACAGAGATATATGCTTTTTCGCCACGCTCTTTTACGGTAATGGCAATAAATGAATTGTCAGGACTGAACTTAATTGCATTATCTACAAGGTTATAGATAACCTGTTGTATTTTCTCCTTATCTGCATGCACATTTTCTGTTTCGGCAGCAAATGTCAGGTCGAATTTGATATTTTTCTTTTTACAGGTTCCCTCAAATGTTTCAACAATATGACGTATTATTGAGTTTAAATCAAAATCAGAAAGCTCCAGGCGGACAGTCTTAGGGTCAAGCTCATTAAGCGAAAGAATGTTGCTTGTAAGCTTGGTAAGACGGTCTGTTTCAAAAAGAACGATGTTAATGTATTTGTTAATCATTTCAGGCGGAATAGTGCCATCTTCAATAGCCTCCAGATATCCCTTTATGGATGTAAGAGGGGAGCGGAAGTCATGCGAAATGTTGGATAAAAACTTCTGCTGGAACTTGTCCATCTCGTTAAGCTTGCTTGCCATATAATCAAGGGAAACTGCCAAATGACCGATTTCATCGTTATATTTTGGCTTCAGGCGGTAAGATAAATTACCTTTTCCGTATTCTTTGGTTGCCTTAGTGATGTCTTTAATCGGATCATGAATCTGGATTGTATATAATAACGGAAATACAAGCATAAGAATAAGCATGATTGCAAGGGTAATATAATTGGTGTTAAATGTGTCATATACCCTTTTTATTATCACGGATTCAGGCATATTAATAACAACATAACCTTTAGTGGTAAAGGAATTGGTGATAGGTGCAAATACACTTAATGTCTTTTCATTAAAGGTGCCGTAAAAATTGCCTAACTGATAATATTTACTACCCATATCGGCGTAGTTGAAATCTTCTATTGTGTATAAAACCTCAGATTTTCCCTCAGTTTTTGCAAGTGCTGTGTCAAGAATTACATCTCCGTTAGGACTAACAAAGATTATTCTTGTCTGACCAAGCTTTGATATGATTGACAGATGTCTTTCGATTATACGCAGTTTTTCATTGCTGAAATATTCAGCAGCATATTGTTCGGCAATAGAGTTAGCTTCATCGTATAGCTCATCTGTGCAGGAATCAAGAACCTTGTTGTAATCGATCCTGTAACCGATAAATGTAACTGCGGCAAAGCCTATTACAGCAACAAGAATATATATAATTATATATTTTGTAAGAAGATTAAATTTCATAATAGCTCCAATTCTTATTTAACTGTTTTTGGTTACAAATTTATAACCGATTCCCCATACAGTTTCTATTGCCCAGTTCTTGTGATCCTTGATTTTCTCACGGATACGCTTGATATGGACATCTACGGTACGCGTATCACCCAGGTATTCATATCCCCAGATATGGTCGAGAAGCTGTTCCCTTGTAAATACCTGATTAGGAGATGAGGCAAGGAAATAAAGGAGCTCCAGTTCCTTAGGAGGCATATCAACATTTTTTCCGTAATAATGAACTGAGTAATTATCCAGATTAATAATAAGATCAGGATATTCAACATATTTTGAACTGTCAGGATTTATTCCTGATGACTGAGGAGTGTGGTAACGTCTTAAGACTGCCTTCACGCGGGCAACCAGTTCCTTTGTTTCAAATGGTTTAATCATATAATCGTCTGCGCCAAGTTCAAGACCTAACACCTTATCAAAGGTTTCGCCTTTTGCGGAGAGCATGATTATAGGGACGTTATTGGTCTTTCTGATTTCCCTGCACACCTGATATCCGTCAATGCCGGGAAGCATAAGGTCAAGAAGGATAAGGTTAGGTTTGAATTCGGGAAGTGCCATAAGCGCACTTTCGCCATCATATACGATTTTTGTTTCAAAACATTCCTTGGTAAGATATAAGGAAATTAATTCAGCAATGTTTTCGTCATCATCGACTATAAGAATTTTTTGTTTTGCAGCCATACAATCCTCCTTGTTTTGTATTTGTGAAAATGTTTATCTGGTTTATTTGAATTCTACAATAGTTACGCCAGCATCCCCTTCACCAAGTTCACCGAGACGGAAACTCTTGATATAAGGAATTCCCCTAAGATATGCAGTTATACCATTTCTTAAGGCTCCGGTACCTTTTCCGTGTACTATACGGACCATAGGCATTTTGGCAATATAAGCATCGTCAAGATATTTATCAAGAACTGCGATAGCCTCGTCAACAGTATAACCTAAAAGATTAATCTCCTGTGAAACCTTTGCCGATTTAGACATTTTTATCTTACCGGAACCGCCGGCACCCTTTGATACCTTGTCATCAGGGTCTTTATAGTTGGTAAGTATTTCAAGATTATTAATCTTCATCTTGGTATTAAGGCTTCCGATAATAACGGAAACTTCTTTCTTAGCCGGGTAGACAGCATCTACTGTACCGATTACATTCATTGAAAGAACGCGTACATGCATGCCCTTCTTGAATTCGTTGATACTGCTTGGCTTGTGTGCTTTGTGTTCGGGAACGGTAAGTTTAATCTTTTCCTGGCGTTTGTTGAGCTTTTCTCTTACGTCACTGCGCTTCTTTTCAAGCTCTTTGATAGTCATGCCATGCTTGTTCATGGTCTTGATTGTCTCATCCGCATAATCCTTGGCATCCTTAAGAATAGCAGCAGCCTCTTCGTTTGCCTTTCTAATGATTTTGTCGGTACGTTCTGATAACTTATCAGATTTATGTTTTAATTCAGCCTTAAGCTCTGATATTTCCTGCTTGTAGGCATTGATTTCCTCGCGCTCTTTTTCGATTGTTACACGGCTGTTTTCAAGGTCAGAAACAAGATCCTCGAATCTTATATCTTCGCTGTCAAGTCTGCTTGTGGCATCATTTATGATATATTCCGGCAGACCTAACTTTCTTGATATGGCAAATGCGTTACTCTTGCCCGGAATACCGATAAGCAGTCTGTAAGTTGGTCTTAAAGATGCAACATCAAATTCACAGCATGCATTTTCCACACCATCGGTTGTAAGTGCATAAAGCTTGATTTCGCTGTAATGAGTAGTCGCCATGGTAGTTATTCCACGCATATGAAGGTCATTAAGCATTGAAATAGCAAGTGCTGCGCCTTCTGTAGGGTCAGTTCCGGCACAAATCTCATCAAATAATATCAGGCTGTGCTCATCTGCATTCTGCAAGATATTCACGGTGTTAGTCATATGTGATGAAAATGTACTTAAATTCTGTTCAATACTCTGTTCGTCACCTATATCGGCAAATACATTGTCAAATACTGCAATATCGGAATTGTCCATTGCAGGAATATTAAGTCCTGCCTGAGCCATTAATGTAAGCAATCCGACAGTTTTAAGGGATACAGTTTTACCGCCAGTATTAGGACCGGTAACGATAAGAAGATTGAAATCATCACCAAGATGAATATCTATAGGAACAACCTTATCATCGGGAATCAAAGGATGACGTCCTTTTTTGATATTAATAAAATTGTCAGTGTTCATTTTAGGGCGGCTGCATTTAAAATGTTTAGAAAGCTGTCCCTTTGCAAAAATTAAATCAAGGTCGGTAAGCACATTATAATCAAGCAGAAGAATATCTGTATATTCTGCCGCCTTGCTGCTTAATTCGGCAAGAATGGCTTCTATTTCGGCTGTTTCCTTAAGCTCAAGCTCACGTATGTCATTGTTTAATTTGACAACTGCGGCAGGTTCGATAAATACAGTAGAACCGGTTGAGGACTGGTCATGAACCATTCCGGAAACAAAAGATTTGTACTCGGCTTTAACCGGAAGGCAGTATCTTCCAGAACGAGTTGTTATAACATAATCCTGAAGGTAAGTCCTTGTTGAAGGGGAGTTAAGAATTTTGTTGAGCTCTGTGTGTATTCGGTCATTGGCAGCAGCCTTCTTCCTTCTTATATCACGTAAATTGGCACTTGCATCATCACTTATTTCATCCTCTGAAATAATGCATCTTGTTATGTCCGAATTAAGTGTGGTGACGGGGTCAAGAGAATCAAAAAATGCGCTGAGGCTGTCGGTACGCTGTTCGTAATAATTCTTAACGTGTGCAGTACAGCCAAGTAAAGAGCTTATATTAAGTAATTCCTTGACACCTAAGGCGCTTCCTACCTTAAGGCGGGCTAAAGAACCGCGTATGTCACGAATGCCCTCAAATGATACGGCACCTTTTCTGTAGATTCTTGATACAGCATCATTAGTCATGTCAAGTGCAGAATTTATTTCATTTATATCTGTCATCGGAAGCAGCTTTCTTGCAGATGTCTTGGCACCCTCAGAGCATGCAAAACCGACAAGTTTATTTAAAATTTTATTGAATTCAAGAGTTGTAAATGCTTTGGTGTTCATTAAAAATAAAACCTTTCAAAATAAATAATATCAACATATTTATGATAACGCATTTTATTGTAAAAAACAAACAGGATAACAAATAAATTATAAGTATTTACAAGTATGTCATAAAATGTTCATAATACTGATATATACTAACCTATATTGTCAGGGCAGATACTGTCCTAATGGTGAAAGGTAAACATTTTGATGAACAATAAAACCGGTAAAAAAGAAGAACTTATTAATGATATAGAAAATAAATATTCTTTGTACACAGAAAAGATTGTAATAAGTCCGAGAGTAAAATATAAAAAGCTTATAACTGCCTTAAAAGTGGTTGCCGGCGGCCTTGCAGTTTGTCTTGCAGGAATGCTTGCGTATATATTTATTCTTCCTTTGGCTGGAAAATATATCAAAAAGGATGAAGCAAAGAGGGCACCGCTTACAATAGAAAAGGATGAGTACAATCTTGAGCAGGAAACGTCAGTTATGGACGGCGATGATAATTTGAGAGTTGACTACGAGACAGCTCTTAATAATATGCGTAATATGGTAGCAGACATCCAGAAGTCGATAGTTGCCGTTAATATTGACGGAAACAGTGATTTCATTTCGGAGAATAATCTTGAAGAGGACAAGGAAAATTCTGTGTCGGGAATGATAGTTGCAAGAACGGACACAGAGTATCTTATAGCTACAAGTATAAAGGCAGCGGACAGCAATAATATAATGGTTAAAGTTTCAGATGAGAGTGAGGCCATAGCTACGGTATTAAGCAAGGACGAAGATACCGGAATATGCATTTTAAGTGTAAGAAATATGGATGTTTCAATGGCTAATCAGAATAATCTTAAAGCGGTTACGCTTGATAATTCATACAGATTAAGAAAAGGTGATATGATTATTGTACAGGGAAGAATCTATGGAATAAATAATTCTGTCGATTACGGAACAATAACCAATATCACAGCTAAGTCGGGAACAGACAATGAATATGATGTGCTTGAAACGAATATAAAATATCAGGAGGGTGATTACGGATTTGTATTTAACTCAAAGGGTAATGCGGTCGGAATTACCAAAACGGATGACAAGGGAGAGGTAAAGGTGCTTGGAATATCAAGTCTTAAGCCACTTCTTGAACTTATGCTTAACGATGAGCAGGTAACGTACTGCGGAATTAAGGGACAGAATGTAATGGAGGCACTTTCCGCTAAATATGGACTTCCTACGGGAATATATATAACAGAGGTTGAAAGAGAGTCACCGGCATATGTTGCAGGATTGCAGACAGGAGATGTAATTGTGTCGTTTGACGGAAATATGGTTTTGACAATTCAGTCTTTTAGTGAGAAACTATATCAGTGCGCTGATAATCAGAATGTAGCCATCGGAGTTAAAAGGCTTGGCAAGGATGGTTATGTAGATATTACATTTATGGTTACAGTAAAAAAGAAATAGTTGATTATTATGGAGGAATAAAATGCGTTTTATAGATAGCTTAAAAGATGGCGACAGAGTTTCAGAGGTATATTTGTGCAAATCAAAGACAATAGCACTTACCAAGGCAGGAAGAGAATATTGTAATGTAATATTGCAGGATAGTACAGGACAGATAGATTCCAAAATATGGGATTTGACATCAGGAGGAATAGGAGATTTTGATGTTAATGATTATGTTGCCGTAAGTGGCCAGGTTATAAGCTATAACGGAGCACTTCAGTTTAAGATAGACAGAATAAGAATTGCAGACACTAACGAATATACAGTTTCGGATTATGTTCCATGCTCAAGATTTGGGATTGATGAAATGTATAACGAGCTTATGGGATATGTTGAATCAGTTAAAAATACATATATTCATCAGCTTCTTATAAAGTTTTTTAAGGAAGACGAAGAGTTCATTAATAAATTTAAAAATGTATCGGCAGCAAAGACAGTACATCATGGCTTTGCGGGTGGACTTTTAGAGCACAGCCTAAGCGTTACAAGAATGTGCAGCCATATGGCTGATAATTACACATTTCTTAACAGAGATCTGCTTATAGCGTGTGCTATGCTGCATGATGCGGGAAAAACAAAAGAATTATCAGAATTTCCACAAAATGATTATACAGATGACGGTAATTTTATAGGCCATATTGTTATGGGCTATGAAATGGTTATGGATAAAATAAAGACAATAGACGGATTTCCATCTGTACTTGCAAGTGAAATAGGACACTGCATTTTATCACATCACGGCGAACTTGAATTTGGCTCACCAAAGAAGCCTTCAATAGTTGAGGCGCTTGCATTGTCTCTTGCAGATAATATGGATGCAAAGATGGAAACTATGAGGGAAATCCTTGATAAAAAGGATACCAATGACTGGTTGGGCTATAACAGATGGCTTGATTCAAATGTAAGAAAGACAGGAGAAATCTAATATATGACACCAAAGAAGGACGATTATGTAACCCTTACAATTAAAGATATAGGAACCGGTGGAGAGGGAATCGGAAGCGTAGACGGATATACTTTATTTGTAAAGGATGCGGTTATAGGTGATGTTATAAGTGCAAAGGTTATTAAAGCCAAGAAAAACTATGGTTATGCAAGGCTTGATAAGATAATAACACCATCAAAGGACAGAGTTACACCTGAATGTGATGTTGCAAGACAGTGTGGCGGTTGTCAGATTCAGCAGATGTCTTATGAGGCACAGCTTAGATTTAAAGAGAAGCTTGTCAAAGATAATGTTGAAAGAATCGGTGGAATAAAGGACTATAAAATGTGTCCTGTCATTGGAATGGAAAATCCATATAATTACAGAAATAAAGCCCAGTATCCTGTCGGAAAAGATAAAAACGGAAATGTTGTAATAGGATTTTATGCAGGAAGAACGCATGCGATAATACCATGTACCGACTGCGTAATAGGTGCTAAGGATAATAAACAGATTCTTGAAAAAATCGGACATTGGATTGAGAAAAATAATATTGCACCTTATGATGAGACAACAGGAAAAGGCTTAATAAGGCATATCCTGATAAGAAACGGATATCATACAGGACAGATAATGGTCTGTCTTATAGCTACCAAAGGCAGCAAAGCATTTGGTAAAAATGCAGTGGAAGAGCTGGTTTCGCAGCTACAGAAAATTCCTGGAATGACTTCAATAATGGTTAATATTAACAGTGAAAAGACTAATGTTATTCTTGGAAAAGAATGTGAAACACTGTGGGGAAGAGGCTATATAGAGGATTATATAGGAGACATCAAGTACCAGATTTCTCCGTTATCATTTTTTCAGGTTAATCCACAGCAGACAGAGAAATTATATAAAAAGGCTCTGGAATTCGCAGACCTGCAAGGTGGAGAAATTGTATGGGATTTATACTGCGGAATAGGAACAATATCTTTATTCCTTGCGGGAAAGGCAAAGAAGGTTTATGGAGTTGAAATAGTTCCACAGGCTATTGAGGATGCAAGGAATAATGCACGTATTAACGGAATAGATAATGCAGAGTTTTTTGTCGGAAAGGCAGAAGAGGTAGTCCCTGCATTTTATGAAAAGATGAAGAATATGGCAGCAGATGTAAATGTTGACGAGGCCGGCAGGAATGCGGCAAAGGAAAGTATTACGCCTGATGTCGTTGTTGTTGACCCACCAAGAAAGGGCTGTGAAGAGAGTCTTTTAAGAACGATTGTCGATATGTCGCCAAAAAGAATTGTCTATGTAAGCTGCGATTCGGCAACGCTTTCAAGGGATTTGAAGGTTCTTGAGCAGAATAATTATAAGGTGGAGCTTGTCCAGCCGGTAGACCAGTTTGCGCATACGGTGCATGTGGAAACGGTTGTCCTCTTGTCCCAACGTAAAGCGGATGATGTGATTGAGGTTGAGATAGAATTAGATGAGCTGGATTTGACTTCGGCGGAGAGTAAAGCGACTTATGCGGAGATTAAGGATTATGTATTAAAGGAGCATGGGTTGAAGGTTTCTAATCTGTATATTTCACAGGTAAAAAGAAAGTGTGGAATAGAGGTTGGGGAGAATTATAACTTGCCAAAATCGGAGGGCGCAAGAGGTCCAGTGGACCTCTGCTCTGCGCGGACCGGAGCGGCAGCGGAGACAGCTAGACAACCTCAGTGTCCGGAGGAGAAGGAAAAGGCGATAAGAGATGCGTTGGAGCATTTTGGGATGGTGTAATTAAACATTTATAGATAAAGGAGAATAAAAATGGCTAAAGCTACAACACAATCAATAGAACCTTTAATTGCTGATTTGGCAAATGGTTGGCTGAAAGCATATAAACTAGATTATAAACTGGAGCAGGAATCTTTGAATACAGAAATAGATACTGCTTTGAATGAATATTTTTCAAAAAGTGGCGGTAAAGGTGGAAATCGACCAGATACTAAGATTTTATTACAGGATAAGAGTCTTAATTTTTATCCAATACTTATTGAATATAAGGGGTATAAAGATAAACTTGTAAAACTTGATGCTAATGGACAAGTTGAAAATCGGACAGCAAAGAATGAGCCTATATTGAAGAATATAAATGCTTATGCTGTAAATGGTGCTGTTCATTACGCAAATGCTCTGTTACATTATACAAGTTATACGGATATTATTTCTATAGGTATGACAGGATATAAGGATGAAAACGGAAATATACAACATTCTATTGGGGTATATTATGTTTCGAAAAGTAATTTTGGTATCGGACAGAAAGTTGATGAATATACGGATTTCTCTTTTTTAAAAAAAGAAAATTTTGATGCCTTTATTGAGAAGGTGAAAAATTTGCAGTTATCCCAAGATGAAATTGATAAACTCAAAGAAAAGCGTGAGCGTGAAATCGATGCGAGTTTAGTGCGGCTTAATAATGATATTTACCAGAATGAAAAAGGTTTGGGAGAAAATGACCGAGTTTATCTTGTTGCAGCATCTATTATTGCAACAATAGGTGTGCCAGGAAAGGTTGCTCCACTTGAAAAGACGGATTTGAAATCTTCTGTAGAAGAAGGAAATACGGATGGTGATATTATTGTAAGAAAAATAAAAGCATTTCTTAATGAAAAAAAGTTGCCAAAAGCGAAAAAGGAACTTATTATTCGAACATTACAAAATACACTTACAACTGAGAATATTAACAAGGTTGAAAACGGAGAGAGTCAATTAAAGCGTGTGTTTACTAAAATTGTGGATGATTTAGGCATTTACTATAAAATTGGATTATCAACCGACTTTACAGGAAAACTCTTTAATGAAATGTATAGCTGGCTTGGATTTACTCAGGATAAATTGAATGATGTAGTGCTTACACCATCATACGTGGCAAATTTACTTGTAAAACTTGCTCGTGTAAATAAAGATTCATATGTGTGGGATTTTGCTACTGGTTCTGCGGGGTTACTCGTGGCAGCTATGAATGAAATGCTTATTGATGCAAAGAATAAAATTAATTCGCCAGAACAACTTGCTATTAAATCAGCAGAAATAAAGGCAAATCAATTGCTAGGTTTGGAAATTTTACCAAGTGTTTATATGCTTGCTATTTTGAATATGATTTTGATGGGAGATGGAAGTTCAAATATTCTTAATAAAGATTCTTTAAAAGATTTTAAAGGTAATTATGGATTTGGAAATACAAATAAAAAATTCCCAGCAGATGCATTTATTCTTAATCCACCATATTCTGCACCAGGGAATGGTATGATATTTGTAGAAAAGGCATTGTCAATGATGGAAAAAGGATATGCTGCAATTATTATTCAAAATTCTGCGGGTTCAGGAAAAGCAATAACATATAATAAGAATATCTTGAAACACAGCACATTATTAGCGAGTATAAAAATGCCATTAGATTTATTTGTAGGAAAATCAAGTGTGCAAACAAATATATACGTTTTCAGAATTGGAGAAGCCCACCAAAATGATGATATTGTTAAATTTATTGATTTTTCAAATGACGGGTATACAAGAAGCGACCGAAAAAAGTCAAGTTGTAATCTAAAGGATACTGATAGAGCAAAGGAGAGATATAAAGAGCTTGTAGAATTGGTACGTTTTGGAAAATCAAAGCTTAATATTTTTACAGAAAAAGAATATTATGAAGGAACAATAGATATAGAAAATGGTTCGGATTGGAATCAAACTGCTCCAATTGATACTATACCTACGCTGGATGATTTTAAGAAAACGATAAATGATTATTTGGCATGGGAAGTGTCAAACTTATTAAAGTGTCAGGGAAATGAGGATGAACGCCTGGGAAAATAAATGCCTCACTCAATGAAATGCTTAATGGCGTTGAGTGGGGCGAATATAGGCTTGGTGATCTATTTGATATTAACAATACATTAAGTTTTAATACTGACAAATTGGTCGATGGTGATGAGTATGATTATGTTACAAGAACATCGACTAATCAGGGGATTTTAAAAAGTACCGGTTTTGTAAATAAGGAGAATATAAATGAGGCAGGTGTGTGGAGTTTAGGGTTGCTTCAAATGGATTTCTTTTATCGAAAGAAAAAATGGTACGCAGGGCAATTTGTCAGAAAAATAGTTCCTAAAATTGAATTAGCACCAAGTGTGATTCCGTTCTTCACGGCGGTACTTAATCATCAAAAACCGATATTGCTTTCAGTACTTGTACGTAATGTAGATGATATATTTAAAAATTTGAAAGTTAAATTGCCAGTAAAAGAAGGAAAATTAGATTTTGATTTTATGGAATCATTTATAGCGGAGTTAGAAGCGGAGCGCATAGGAGAGTTATCCGATTACTTAAAAATAAGCGGATTCAACAATTATGAATTGTCGCCTCAAGAGCTCAAGGCTCTTGAGAGTATAAAAACGATTTCATGGGATGAATATAGGATAGGTGATTTGTTTGATAAGTTAAAAACAAAGAAGCTTCCTTACAAAGCAAAAAAATTGCCGACTTATCCAACAGGTAAGAATATATTACCTTGCTTAACATCCAGTTTCCAAAATCAAGGCTTGAATTATTATGCGCCTATAGACGGAGCTACTGTTTTGAAGAATGTAATTACGATACCGCAGAACAGTGATGTGTATCGAGCTTATTATCAGTCTAAAGAATTTACCGTATTATCTGATGCCTATGCAATAGATTGGATATATGATGATTGCAAATTAACAAGAAATCAGTATTTGTTTATGGTTATGTGCATTAACAAAGTAACGGATTTGCCTATGTATTCATATAAAAACAAGCTTGGCGGCTGGAATGTAGTGAAAGATAAATATATTTCACTACCAAAAGCAAACGGTAAAATTGATCTTGATTTTATGAATCACTTTATATCCGCAATTATTAAACTTGCAATAAAAGAAGTTGTTTTATATACGGATGAAAAAATAAAGGTCACAAAGCAGTTGACAGCCGCAAGAAAAGATACCAATGCAGGTATATTAAATCAACCGTTTACATATGAGGATGTATTAGAACACGATACATTGATGGTGGCAGAGGAATCTTTATATAATAAATAAAAAGGTATATATCTAAGGTGCTAATATTTTAATAAGTGGTGAGTCAAAAAGTGGAGCACCTTCCCAAAAGGTGTGTCAAAAAGTGGCGTACTTTTTCGAAAAGTGTGTCAAAAAGTGACACACCTATATAAATATCAGGGGTTTTAGGGGATTTTGCCCCTAACTAGATGCATTCTGCAATGGATATACAAAATGCGTATCTAGCAGAAGATACCGTGGGAAATCTATAAAAGAAATTTTCTGGAAACAGAAAGCCTGGAAATATGTAAACGAATTTTTTTGAATGAAAAATATTGCCTTTTCCGTAGCGAGGCTGTATCATCAAGAAAAGAATCATCGGAATTGTTTTGAAAAGATGCAGAAGCGACTAGGGAAGGAGGGAAGCTTTGAATAAGGAATTTGAACGCTGCTGCACATTTCTTGCTGAGATGATGGAGAAGTATGGTCTGGAGGTTTTGCGTGATATAGCTGTAGAACTTCAGTTTGATCCGGAAACTTGGTATGATGATGCAGAAGGAAAAAGACTTCGGTATGAGGCTTATGCGAAGAGATTTCTGGAGCGGTTTCTGGAAGCGGCATAAGGGATTACCGGCATCCTGCGAGAGTGGGATGTGATACATACGAAAGAGCGTTCAAAAAAGTATCTGAATAAATAATTGAAAATAATGATACGGATTAAACAATGAGGAATCACTTGATTTGTACAAAGTGCAAGTTGAGTGATTTTTTAATATCTCAACATTAAAATACATCAAAATGAGAAAAAATCACATTTAAAGGTTGATTTATTTCAAAAACTGCATATAATAGAAAGTAGAAAAGAAGGTGAGGTAGCAATCATGTTAATTCAGTTTAATTTTAAAAATTTCAAATCCTTTAGAGAAGAGGCTACTTTGGATTTGTCTGCGGCAAAGATGACAGAGTTTTCAGACAGAGTTGTGTCTATTGGTAGTGAAAAGATTTTGCCGGTTGCTGCTATTTATGGTGCAAATGCAAGTGGAAAGTCTAATATATACAACGCTTTTGAATATATGACTGATTATGTCGTAGATTCATTTAAGTACGGTGATGAAGAAGAAAAATTTGAGTATTTCAGACCGACTCCATTTTTGTTTGATACGACATCAGCAAATGCGGAGTCCAGTTTTGAAGTATATTTTACATTGCCGGGAGATAAGGCGGAAAAGACATATAACTATGGATTCTGCATCGACAAAGAAGGTGTAACAGAAGAATGGTTAAATTCTAAGGCAAAGACTGCAAGAAAGTACAGTCCGGTTTTTTATCGTAATGCAGATGAATTAGATTTGTCCGGTTTTCCGAAAAGTAGCAGAGATAATATTCAGGTGGCTTTGGAAAAGCAAGTGCTTATTATCTCTTTGGGAGCGAAGTTAAAGATTGGTAAGTGTAAGGATATCAGAGATTGGTTTCTTGCAAATGAGTTTGCAGATTTTGGAGATCCTGTTACCAATTTCTTTATGTCTCGTAGATTGCCTAAGGGCTTTGTGAGTGATAAGAATGTTCAACAGAAGGTTGTAGAATATTTTGCATCTTTTGATGAGCATATCAGAGATTTCAAGATTGAAAAGGTCCCTCAGGAAGGAGATTCCAAGGAAGAAAAGTACAAGATTCACGCACTTCATAAGATGATTGGTTCGGATGAACTGGCGGAAATTCCATTGGAGTTAGAATCAGCGGGTACATTGAAGATGTTTGCGTTGTATCCGGAATTGCAGGAAGTATTGGAGAAGGGCAGTGTGTTTTTCATTGATGAATTAAATGCTCGTTTGCATCCGTTACTTGTAAGAAACTTCTTGCTTACATTCTTGAATCCGGAAATTAACACTAACCACGCTCAGCTTGTATTTACAACTCACGATACATGGCAGCTGTCTAATCAGCTTTTACGCCGTGATGAAATTTGGTTTGTGGAGAAGGATGAAGAGGGTGTATCTACACTATACTCATTGGCAGATTTCGTAGACGAGGATGGCACTCGTATCCGTAAGGATGAAAGCTATGAGAAGAATTATCTGATAGGAAAGTATGGTGCGATTCCTACCTTGAAGAGTATTGATATTTTTAAGGAGGATTAGAATGGCGAGAAAAGACAGAACAGGTAACAGAAAAACTCGCGAACAGAGAAAGCAATTCAAGGTACCGGAATTAGGTTACTATTTGATTGTTACAGATACAGAAGCTACAGAGCGTTGTTTCTTCACCGGGCTTCATCAGGCATTGCCAGGGGATGTGAGGAACAAACTTGTAATAAAGGTGGTAGAGACAAAGACTCGTGCCATGATTGATAAATGCATGGAACTCATTGCTTATGATGCACAATATCGTATTCCTTGGATTGTGTTTGACAGAGACCAAGTGCAAGGATTTGATGAGATTATAAAAGAGGCAGAGGATAAAGGAATACAAGTGGGGTGGTCCAATCCATGTTTTGAAATATGGATGTATGCCTACTTTGGTTCCATGCCAGCAATTCAAGACTCTTGGACTTGTTGCTCAGATTTTGGACGAGTGTATGAAACTAAGACCGGGCAGAAGTATTCCAAGGCTGATGAGCAGATGTATGGAAAACTCTGTAAAGCTGGTGACGAAGAAAAGGCGATTCAGATAGCACAACAGAAACTGGAGCAGTGTAAAAGAGAAGGTAAAACCAAACCATCGGAGATGTGTCCTTGTACGACGGTGCATGAGCTGGTGGGAGAGATTAAGGGTAAGGTAAATTAGAACTTGTATAAAGACTTATCATGAGAAAGAGAAGAATGGAGGTATACAGATGCTACAAGAAGATAAAATTCCAAAGATATTTATCTCGTATGCATGGGGAAGTAGTGATTTGGTACTTGAATTAGCACAAAGATTAGTGTCGCATGGTGTGGATGTCGTTTTGGATAAATGGGATTTAAAAGAAGGTCAGGATAAATATGCGTTTATGGAGCGATGTGTAAATGATCCCGAAATTATGAAAGTTCTTATTATCTGTGATAAAGCATATGCTCAAAAAGCTAATGAGCGTACTGGTGGTGTAGGAGATGAAACTGTTATTATTTCTAGTGAGATATATGGAAATATGAAGCAGGAAAAGTTTATTCCGATTATTGCTGAAAGAGATGAGGAAGGCCAACCATATGTCCCTACATATATCAAAACAAGAATATACATTGACTTATCGGACCAAGAAACATATGAGGTTGAATATGAAAAACTTCTTAGAAATATTTATGAAAAGCCACAGTTTATTAAACCTAAATTGGGGAAAAGACCTGAGTGGATTGATGATGCAAAGACTGATTTTTTTCCTGTAAAGGATTTGGTGCGTCAAATTCGTGGATGTAATACAGATGCAAAGCGTAGAAGCTGTATATCCAGATTCCAAGTGGCTTATATTGATGTTTTGAAGTCATATTATGAAAAGGGCTCAAATCCGGAAAGAAAATATCAGCTGTTTTTAGATACAAAAATTATAAGAGATTTATTTTTAGACTTTGCAGAAGCTGTTTCCGAAGTGGATCCAGACTATGCAGAAATCTTAGCAGACTCCTTTGAAATGATGTATAATAACTTGTCTTGTGTTAAAACATTTGAACCGAAAGCAGGATCTGCTTCTGAGGATGATTTAGATGTGTTTAAAAGTCTTATATGGGAATTATTTATTTGCATTGTGGCATTTATGCGCCATATAAAGGATTATTCAGCTATAAATAAAATTTTAACACACACATATTTTTTAGAGACAAATATATTTGGTGGAGCGGTAAGACAAAATAATTATACTGCTTTTAGACATCACAGTCGAGTGGTTGAAGAATGTTATAAACCAAATACAGATATGAAAACTAAATTTACTCTTATGGGAGATACAATATGTAACCAAAGAGAAAAGTTACCGATTTATACGAGTGAAGCTATAGCTGAAGCGGATTTGTTTTTGTATCAAGTATGTAATGCGTATGAACTGGCTGAAGATGAAAATAGTTGGCGTGAACCGTACTGGTTCCCAACATGTTATGTGTATGTTAAAAGTGCTCCGATAGAATGGAAGAAAATGAAATCTAGACAGCATTGTCAGAAAATGATGGTATTGTTTGGTGTGAGTAGTCTTGAGGAACTAAAGTGTGTTGTTGAAAAATGTGTATATGACAGTAGGATGAAATATTCAGGTAGTTGGGATGCGGCTCCTGCAATATTAAGCTATATTAGAATTGATGAAATAGGAACATTGAACTAACTTGTCATAAGTTAAGGAGAACAATAGTATTATTGAAAAATATGACCGTGGAGAAGCGAGAATTATATCATAATACAGATATCTTATTAGTGGGTGGGCAGTCAAGGTGATGGCTGCCTATTTTCTCTTGAAATACAGTTGGAACAGATGTACAATTTTGTTGGGACATGTGTACTGTAATTATTATAGAAGGTACATTGGTTGATGAGCAAAATTGACAAAGCAGTAAATGACTATTTCGATAAATGAGTAAAGGTGTGAATAGGATGAAGGATTTTATTACTTTTGTAAAGAAATATTCAACAAGAGATTTTATATATTTATTATCTAGGATATCTATAGAAATTTATAAGAAGCAATTAAACCACGATGATGACGAGATGAATTGTTGTATGAAATTTCCACTAGATATAATGGAGTTTGGGTTTATTCCCAAACAAGTTTCTGTAATGTTATCTGCATGGGATATTCAGGATATGGCATATTTATCCATAAGACATTCGAATGATTTTAGAAATGGTAATTTATCGTCTCAAGATGTTGGTACTATTGTAAATCTATATCGAGGGCATGAGAATGAGCACTCAAATAGTGAATTCTTAAAGGATGCAGCCTTATCTGAAATATTCAAATTTATAATGGGAATGACATATGAACAATTTAAATATCAGAATTTGGCATGGCCGATTCAGAATTTCTGTAGAAATTATCACATATTGATTGGTTCCTCGAATATAAATAGAGAGAAAATTATAGATATAAATCAAATAACAAATGAATTATTGGGACTAAATGTTGATGAGTTATTGGCAGTTGAAATAATGATACTTTGGTTGTGTAGTAAAAATCCCGATCCGTTGTCTGCGCCGGAAACACTCTATCACAGAACAGAAACAAGTGTAATAACAAAAGAGACGCTGGAAAGAGTTGTAGCATACTATAGTATCACATATGAAGAAGTATGGAATTCGCCGATAGGTAAGCAAATATTTTATAGCAAACCATTTGTAATAACAAAGAAAACGCAAGAAAGCATAATGGTAAGCTTTTATTTATTAGTAATGACTTTTGCTGACGGACTATATTGGTTAGTGAGAGATTATTACAGAAACAATAATTTGGGACAGCGATTTATAAATGCATTTGGGGAAATGTTTGAGGGTTATTTTGAGGAATTGGCATCTATTTATTTAGACAAAAAACAATGGTTTAAGATTCCGGAACAGAAGAAAAAAAGCGCAGATTATTATGTTGAATTTGATGATGTAATTTTATTGTTTGAATTAAAATCAGGACTACTTGGGATAGGTGCGAAACAACAAGTGCCAGATATTCAGCAAATTGACACATTCTACAAAAGAAATATTTTGGAGGCATATGAGCAACTTAAAAATTCTGAAGAAGAGTATTGCGGTGAAAAGCCAATACTTAAAATTTTCTTATTGTATGAAAGTGCAACAAATATGCAGATTATAATGTCATCTATACCTGACATTTTTGTTAAGGATAAAGGATGTTATATTATGACGATTGAAGATTTGGAAATGTTATTGGCTACATATCAGAATGATAGGGAAAATTTCAAAAAGGTAATTCAAAAATTGATTAGAAATGAAAATACCGAAGGAAAATTTGAAAGTGTGTTGAATGTGTTGAATGAGTACGGTGCAACTGGAGATATGCATTTTATAGATGAAAGAGATTATTTTGCAAATATACTAAAACGTTTTGAAAAGGATTTTCGATAAGTTATGATGTTAAGTAATTATTGCGAAAATAGGAGGTAACTATGAAAAACCAACTCAAATGCTACATCTACACCCGTGTATCCACCTCCATGCAGGTAGATGGCTACAGCTTAGATGCGCAAAAAGATAAATTGCATAAATACGCTGATTACCAGGATATGATTATCGCCGGTGAATACTCCGACGAAGGTAAATCCGGCAAAAGTGTAGAAGGTCGCCCACAGTTCCAGCAGATGCTTCATGATATTGAGACTGGTAAAGATAATGTGGATTTCGTACTCGTATTCAAGTTATCACGCTTTGGGCGAAATGCAGCGGATGTATTATCATCCCTTCAGAGAATGCAGGATTTTGGTGTCAATCTTATCTGTGTAGAAGACGGAATTGACAGTTCTAAAGATGCAGGTAAACTGATGATTTCTGTGTTATCTGCGGTTGCTGAAATTGAGCGTGAGAATATATTAGTTCAAACTATGGAAGGTCGCAGGCAGAAAGCCAGAGAAGGTAAATGGAACGGTGGTTTTGCTCCTTACGGCTATCAGCTAATCAACGGTGAACTGCTCATTGCTGAAGACGAAGCAGAGATTATCCGTATTATTTACGATAAGTTTGCAAACACCACTATGGGAATTGCGGCTATTGCAACATTCTTAAACAACAGCGGGTACAAGAAAAAGCTTCGTCAGAACAATACCATAGAAGGCTTTTCCGCATCCTTTGTAAAAGGTGTATTGGATAATCCGGTGTACTGTGGCAAGCTTGCTTTTGGCAGAAGAAAAAATGAGAAGATTCCGGGTACAAGAAATGAGTATCATATTGTAAAGCAGGACAAGTATATGCTAAATGACGGTATCCATGAGGCAATTGTGTCAGAAGAATTGTGGAATCAGGTGCATAAAAAGAGACAGGAAACCGGTGTTGCCAACATGAAAACCCACAGCTTGGATCACGAACATATTTTATCCGGCATTATTAAATGTCCTATCTGCGGAAGTGGTATGTATGGCAATGTAAATCGAAAAAAGCATCCCGACGGCGGGCATTACAGAGATTATTTTTACTATGCTTGCAAGCACAGAACCTTTGTAAACGGTCATAAATGTACTTATCGTAAGCAGTGGAGCGAAGATAAAATCAACGTAGCTGTAGAAGAAGTTATCCGTAAGCTGGTAAACAATCCAAAGTTTAAAACAGAGATTCAGAAGTACATCGGACAAAGCATTGATACCAAGGAGCTGGACAGAGAGCATACAGGTTTACAGGAGCGACTAAAGCAGGTAACCGGAGCCAAGAGCAAGCTGGCAAATCAGATGGATAACTTATCTGTATCGGACAAGCATTATGACAAGAAGTATGAGGATATGCAGGTGCGTCTGGACAAGCTTTATGATGAGATAGAAGAAATTGAAACTCTGATTGAAGAAGTGGAGACTAGACTGTATAATATTAGGCAGGAGAAAATATCCGGCGATAATGTGTATCAGTTCTTATTATTCTTTGATAAGCTGTACGACAGATTTACGGATATTGAGAAGAAAACATTTATGAAGAGCTTTCTTGCGGATGTAAATATTTACGAGGAAGAGCAGACAGACGGAAGAATCCTTCGTAGTCTAAAGTTTAGATTCCCTGTGTTTTTCAATGGGAAAGAGATATACGAATTGGATTGGGACAACAAAAGTACCGTTGAGACGGTGTGCCTGCTGAGCAGAAAAGTTTGATTTAAGATGTTGAGAACTTTACTTATTTATGATACAATATCCGAAAAATCGGAAAATAAAGAGGGGTATTGTATCATGAGTATATATGAAAAAATTTTTGCAAGACTAGAAGAATTACATATGAGCCAGATTGAATTATCGCGAAGAACTGGTATTGCAACCAGTACGATAAGTGATTGGCGAAAGAAAAAAATAAATCCACAAGCTGACAGGCTGGTTGCCATTTGTAAGGCACTTGATATGTCGCTTGTGGATTTGCTTTGTGATGAGGAAGAACAGGCAGTACAGACAGATTATATGTTTGATGAAAGACGTATAATTGAAGTGTTCAGAATGTCAGATGGTGAAACAAAAAGAAGATTACTAAGATATTTTGAATTGTTAGAAATATGTAAAGAAATCAACAATAATAATGAGTCAAAGAAAAATAATCGAAATGTGTCAGTTATACAAGACATTGATGGGAACAATATTGTTGTGATAAATGATATTATTTTTAAGGGAAAACGTTCGATTGAATGGAAAGATGTAGAAAAATATATAAGACAATATGTTGGTGATTTTTATAAAATTGCAGAGACTAAGGATATTATTTACATAGGAAATGATCTTCCTGATGAATACACAGGTTCTAAATACACAAAACACATAAAAGGAACTGTTGCAAAAGCAAAGGCGAATGCAGCACAGGCAATTCCTGAGATGATTGAGATTGCAACATCAAAGACTTATGAAAATAATAAAAAGAATAAACATAGCAAACATGCCAAGAATGGATGGTATCGTTATGATACAAGATTTGCATTGCCAGTGTATAACGTAAATGGGGATATAGAAAGATACAATGTGTTCACTGCAAGAATTTTAATTAGACATGCTTCGTCAGATAAAATGTATCTGTATGATGTTTTGGAAATAAAAAAAGAAACGAGCAAGTCCTGTCAGGAATAATCCCTACCCGGTGAAAACCCATTTCTTGCATGTATTGTACAATCAAATTATGTGATTGTCAATCCGAATAGTTGAGAACTTTACTTGTTTATGATACAATATCCGAAAAATCGGAAATGATAGAGGGGTATTGTATAAGCTATGAATATATATGAAAAAATTTTTGCAAGACTAGAAGAATTACATATGAGCCAGATTGAATTATCGCGAAGAACTGGTATTGCAACCAGTACGATAAGTGATTGGCGAAAGAAAAAAATAAATCCACAGGCTGACAGGTTGGTTGCTATTTGCAAGGCACTTAATATGTCGCTTGTGGATTTGCTTTGTGATGAGGAAGATAAGAAAAATAGCATTTTGAATGTAGATTATATGACTGATGACCAAATAATAATTGATTTTATAAATGCGGCTGATTCTGATGTTAAGCGAAGAATAATAAGTTATCTTGAACAATGGTTATTAAAGATAAGTATTGAATTACCAACAGGAAACATTTCTATTATCATGGATGCAGAGGGAGAGAAAGTTGTTGTAATTAACGATATAAGATTTAAGAGAAGCAAAAGAGTTAACTGGGATGAAGTTGAAGGTTACTTAAAAGAATATATTGGTGAATGTACAGAAATTCTTGATACAAATGAAATGATTTATATAGGAAGTGATTTTCCAGATGAATATGCCCATTCAAAGGATACAAAGGTTTTAAGAGGTCCTAATGAATATGCAAAAGCGAATGCATCTGTTGCAATTAAAGAACTAATTCAAATTGCATCAAATAAAACGTTTTCGGAAAATCATAAAGATAAACATAATAGTAAAGCAAGGTATGGATGGTATCGTTATGATACAAGATTTGCTATTCCGAAATATGATAATGATGGAGAGCTGGTAGGATATAATATCTTTAAAGGGAGAATGGTGATTAGACATTCACAGGACAATAAACTTTATTTGTATGATATTTTGCGAATAAAAAAAGAAACGAGTGAGCCGCTTGAGTAAAAACTGTACGGTTAAAAAACTCATTTCTTGCATGTATTGTACGATTAAATTATGTGATTGTCAATCCAAATAGTTGTGAACTTTATTTGTTTATGATACAACATCCGAAAAATCAGAAATGATAGAGGGGTGTTGTATCATGAGTATATATGAAAAATTTTTGCAAGACTAGAAGAATTACATATGAGTCAGATTATATGTTTGATGAAAGACATATAATTGAAGTGTTCAGAATGTCATATACGCATTGCGTTTTTATAAAACATGTGATAATATAAAAATATAATAACGCATTGCGAGGTGAAACCTATGGATACAGCAAAGGTAATTAAGGAATTGAGAGAAAGTACAGGAATGACGCGTAGAGAATTTTCGGAGCATACAGGTATTCCGGTTCGCACATTGGAGGATTGGGAAGCAGCAAGAAGAACGCCACCAGAATATATACCAAGATTGATTGCGTATCAGCTTAAGTATGAGGAGGTTATGAGAGAAAAAGAAACTGAGTAATTAGAATAAAGTTAGATGGAATGATGTGATTTTTAATAGAGCGATATGTAAGTTATACCTTTTAATATGTAAGTTGTGCCCTTTATGAAACAAATAGTAATACTTATGGTATATTATAAATATTAATATAGTTACTTAGAAAGATAGTTTATATTATTTCAATAAAACGTTTGATATAAACTATCTTTTTTATAATAAGGAGTAGTATGAAAAGAAATATTATATTTTTTTTGATGATAGTTATGGGGATAACTTTATGCTCTTGTGGGAAGAAAGAGAGCAGTACTAATATTGATATAAGTACATATAGCGATTCTAACGGATTTTTTACACAGACAAGTGATATAGTTGAAAATCAGAATGTATATTACATTTTATCAGGTAAAGATAATTCAGATAAATATATAGTTTTTCTTGATAAAAGTAGTAATGAGTCTATGGTGTTATGTTCAAAGATTAATTGTAATCATTCACTTGAAAAAGTTCCGACAGATTGTGATTCTTATGTGGGTTCAGTATTAAAGGAAAGCCTTAATTATTATGAAGGCTATATTTATTATATTGGTTATGATACGAACAATTATGAATGCAGCCTGTATAGGATATCGGCAAGTGGTTCTGAACATGAAATGATTTGTAAATTGGGTAAAGCTCCGGAAAATTCCAATGAATATTATTCGTATGTGATTACAGATAATTATGTTATTTATTCAGAATCAATCGGGAATAGTGATAAGAAAAATACGGCGGTGTTGAAGCTTTATAATTTGAAAAGTAAAGCTACAGAAACTCTTTATTCTTATGAAGACAATAATGCTAAGATTTTTGATTTGAAAATTACAGGGGAGAATATACTTTTCAGACAGGCAAATAGCGACGGACTTTTTGAATCAAAGCTTTATTCATATGATGTTAAGAAACATGCGACTGAGTTAATATCGGACAAGGTATGCTCTTATGCTTTAAGAAATGATAAAAATATAATTTATTGGAAATCATATGACGGTATTTATGAAAATAGCGTTGAATCAAAGGAAAATGTAAAGATATATAGTTCTAATGATGATACAATGCTTGGTTTTATAGCTTGTTCTAATGAAAAATGTTATGTATATAATTTCTCAAATGGTGCATATAAACAGGGAACAGATGTATTTATTGGTATATTGGACAAAGACGAAATAAGTTCAAAAATATATGTTAAAAGAGAAAAATTAATAATGCCATTATATATGGGATCCGACAGGGTTATTATGTCTTTGTTTGATAAATCAGGTAGAGGTATAGGGTATAGTTTAACAAATGACGATAGCATAGATACCAATATTATTAATTGTGATATAGCATATTAAGGAAATAAAGATGATTGAAATAAGACGTATTTTAAATAAGAAAGTTATGTATGTAAGTCTTCTTTCATTTTGTTTATGCTTAATTTATTTTACTATAAGTTGTATAGGGAGCAATAGTAAAGAGGATTTAAAAAAGAATGATTACTATACAGAACAGTATGTTGAATATATTGAAGGGTATGAGTCTTATATAACCAACATCATGCAGAATGCAGAGAAAACAAAGGCTTTTTCAGCATTCATGGATGATAAGTTTGTTATAGATAATATTGAAAAGACTTATTCCGATTACAGCAGATTAGTTGGAGTTAAACCTGTATGTACTAATATATTGGGATTTGATAAATATATTTCATATATTCCGGTTATATCGGGATTTGTTTTTTTCATTATGTTGTATTGCCTGTTTAATACACAGAAGGAATATGAAAATGGAGAAATTGTTTTTTCATATAGTTCAAGAAATGGCAGATTTGTATTAGCATTTAGAAGAAATATTCTGTACACGGTAATGGCTATTATATTAACATTTGTTTTTAATGCTTTTATACTGCTTTTGTCAGGTGTATTTTATGGGTTCACGGATTTTTTGCTTCCGGTTCAAAGTTCCATTTTATTTGCTGATTGCACGAGCAGAGTGTCAATTTTGGAGTTTTTATTAATTAATGTTTTTGAAAACGGAATTGGAATAAGTGTTTTAGCGTTGTTTTCCAATTTATTGTTTAATGTTATACGCAATAAATACGTGTCATTTGTAGTAGCAGGAAGCGTACTTTTGGGAGAATATCGTTTATCGTTGTTATTGCAGAACAATTCATACAAAAGATTTCTGGCTAATATAAATATTTTTAAAGTTATCAATTTTTCGACTTACTATATAAACTATCAAAATATAAATATGTTCGGAAAAGCTGTTTCATCCTTAGAATTAATGTTAGTTGTTGCTATCATTTTGTATCTGATATTTTTTTCAGGCTCTGTTATTGCGTATACATATAGAAGACCATTTTCAAAAATAAGATTTGGTAAAGTAAAGTCCTGGCTGGAAATACAAGGCGGCAGGATTATTTCAGAATGTAATTTTGTGGGATTTGAATTATATAAGATTTTTATAAGAAAGAAAAAATTTATATTAATAATTATTCTGATATTAATAGAAGTGTTTTTAATTAAGGAAACCAGAGTGGAATTCCCGGAAAGACAACTTCTTATGGACAATGTCTATAGTCAGTATGGAGGAGCAGATTGGGAAAGCTTTGAAAACTATTTAAATGAATATAGAAATATAATTGAAAATAAGAAAAATGAAGTGATTGAATTAAATAGTGAACTTAAAGAGAAAGAGGATGCACAAAACAACATTAGAAATATTAGCAGATTATCAGCTGAGATTACAGAAATGGAGACGATACTTAGCGAATATGACGAGGTTGTAAATTATAAAAATGAAGTTGAAAGCTATACAGGAATAACTACTTATGCGATGTCGGACAGAGGGTATAACGAAATATTTGGAAAAAACTCATGGATAAGAGAAATGGGAATTATGATTATTACGGTATTGATTTCGGTTATACTTGGTTCGGGATATTATCTGGAAGAATTCCAAAGCAGATTTGTTACATTGGTTAGAAGTTCTAAACAGGGCTTAAAAGAAACATTTGCAAAGAAATTGTGGATAATATTATCAGCAGTATTTATTTTGATATCTGTGTTTATTGTATTAGATTATATGGAGTTAAACAGATTATATGGGTTTAAATATTTTGATGCACCAATAGTCAGCCTTAAATTTATGGGAACAGAGATATCTTCGATATTTAATGATATTAGTATAGGGCAATATCTTATAATTGATATATTATTAAAAATTATAGTACCTATGGTGACACTTGCAATTACATTATTGTGCTCATTAAAGTTTAAAACATTGTTTTTTGTACCGATTGTAGTTTTTCTGGCATCATTGGGAGGATACTTAAGTATATATGCAGGAATTACGGTAAAAGTGTTATTAATTATCTGCATGGCAGTATTTTTGGTATGTGCTATAAGTTATATAATAAAAGGCAGATATGTAAGAAGAAATGTTTGATAAATAAAATCTGGTGTGAAATTATATATAAAATAAGCTTTGATTTAAGTGTAAAAATATAAAGATTTGTGGTATTATTATTTAAGGGTGATAAGTATCAGAGTAGAGTGGCTGCAATTTGTTATATTGTGGCGTTTGAGTTTATGGGATTTTTTAGAGTAGATTTAACTTAGGGGATAAAAATGGTTTACCAGATTGGTATATGTGATAATGAGGCTTCTACATGTGTGGAGCTGGAAAATATTTTAAATGATTATTTTAAAATATCAGATTTTGAAGTGCAGATAAATATATGGCATTGTGCGGAAGATTTTTTCAGGGATGTTCCCGCAAAAATAAAATTAGATATACTCTTCCTTGAGATAGAAATGCCGGGACAGAATGGAATACAAGTAGGTGAGTATATCCGCGATGATATAAAAAATGAAGCTATGCATATTATTTATGTGTCTTCAAAAACTAATTATGCAATGGAATTATTTAAAGTTCATCCATATGATTTTATAGTGAAGCCGCTTAATAGAGAAAAGGTTATAAATAATGTTTCAAAGCTTTTAGAAATGGATGAACGGGATAACAGATACTTTGTTTATGAGTACAACAGAATAAGGAATAAGCTGCGCTATGGGAATATTATGTATTTTGAAAGCGATGGCAAACATATAAAAATAAAATGTAATGATGGAACTAATGGAATATTTGTCGGGAAAATAAATGATCTTGCAGACAGATTACCATTTAGTTTTGTGATGGTTGCGAAGTCATTTGTTATTAATCTTAAGCATGTAAAAATGTGCAAAAGAGACTACTGCATTATGGATGATGGGCAGTCCATTAATATTGGAAGAAAATATAAAGACAATTTTATCGAAAAAATGGTTGAATATAATAAATGCAGAGAAATAAGTGCAGATAGATAAATATATAGAGATAAATGCAGAAAAATAAGTACAGAGAAATAAATGTGTAGAAGTAATTAAGGTGATGTCGCCTCAACGATTTTCAATCGTTAAAGCGACATCACCTTAAAGTTTTAAGTTACACAATATTCTTTTATGTTAAAAGCGAGAAAGTCATAACTACAGCACCAAGTATAACGAGGACAATTCCTGTCATACGGTTGAGCGTTTTAGGTGTCGCCTTGTTGGCAAATACAGCTGCAATTCTTGCCCATATGAGTGTAAACAGTACGCAGAGTATGAATACAGGCCAGTCAGGAGCACCGCCGATTACAAAGTGGGATGTAGCTCCGGTAAAAGCAGTAAATGCCATGATGAATACACTTGTTCCAACAGCAGTTTTTAATTCATAACCAAGTACTGATGTTAGAATAAGAAGCATCATCATTCCTCCGCCGGCACCGATAAAGCCACATATAAAGCCTATGAGCATACCACATATAAGTGACTGGATTGCTCTTTTTCTGGCTGAAACATTCTGCATGGCTTCTTTGGTAGTCATAACAGGTTTAACTATGAATTTGATTCCGAGTAAAAATGTCATGAATACTGAGAAATTACCCATAGTTGTTGATGGAACAAGACTTGCAATATAGCTTCCGATAACTGTAAATGTAAGCACCGAGAACATCATTATAAGTCCGTTTTTAATATCAAGATTTTTATTTTTGCCATAAGTATAGGCAGATACGGCACTTGCAAGGACATCGGATGAAAGTGCAATACCTACAGCCATGTATGGATCCATATGTAAAAATGTGATTAACATAGGGCTTATAACGGCAGCAGCACTCATTCCAGCAAAACCGGTACCAAGACCGGCACCCATGCCGGCAAAAAATGTTACAAGTATAATAACTAATACATTCATTTTATAAAATCCTTTCGTGTATTTATGAATCTAAGTTGTCATGTATTTAAGTTTTTATGAATATAAGTTATCTGATTCATTTCATAATAGCATCAAGGTTATTGTCTATAATCTCCAGCGTTTTAAAAAATGTTTCTTTTTGTTCCGAAGATATATTTCCTAATAATTCTTTAAAGAAATTTTCCTGAAGCAGATGGCCTCTATCAATTATAGGCTGTGCCTTAGGTGTACATATAAGAAGAGTCTTTCGTCTGTCATCTGCTGTACTTTCACGGATAAGGAAGCCTTCATTGACCAGTTTATCCACGTTAACTGAAACCAGATTAGCCTTTATCTTACGAATATCAACTATATCTCTTGCTGTTTTATATTCGGGATTATTTGCAAGAAACATAAGAATATCAAAAGCTGTCTGGGTTATATTCAGCTCGTGACACAAGGGCTTGCAGATATTTGTGTAGGCAATATCGAGTTTTTTTGCAAAATCAAGTTTATTCTTCATATAAGCCTCTTTCATTCAATATAATTCAAAAAAGAATAGTTCAAAAATGAACTATATAAGATGATAGTCTTGCAGGAAACATTTGTCAATATAATAGATGTTATATTTCAAAAAAATAAATACGCCATTGCAATATTTGTTCTTCCAATAAAAATAGGCCGACTTATAATTTTATATATAAAATATATAAGATTAATTTTAATGATTGGCAGGATTGGCAGGATTGATAGGTGTGATTAAAGCTTTTAATAAGAGATTTGAAAATTCTTAGTGAAAATTCATGGTAATTGTTGAAATGGAAAGGAGTAGTATGTCAAAGTTAGTAGCCTATTTTTCAAGGGCTGACGAGAATTATTTCAGTGGTGCGCTTAAGGTTATACCGGTTGGAAATACTGAGATTGCAGCTAAAATGATACAGGATTTAACAGGGGCTGATATTTTTAAAATGGAGCTGGTTCAGCCATATTCAAAGGATTACAACGAGTGTATAGAAGAGGCAAGAAATGACCAGAAAAGAGATGCAAGACCGGAGCTTGAAGCTTATCCGGAGAGTATAGATAAGTATGACACGATTTATCTTGGCTATCCTAATTACTGGGGAACTATGCCAATGCCTGTCTTTACTTTCTTGGAGCATTTTGATTTTACAGGAAAAACAATTTATCCGTTCTGTACACATGAAGGAAGCGGCATGGGACGCAGCGAACAGGATATAATACGCATTTGTCCCGGAGCTAAGGTAAGAAACGGTCTTGCAATACATGGTTCAAATGTTTCAAAGGCAGAATCCCAGATTAGAAAATTTATTGAAGGATAGTATTTTGTATGACAGAAATACATTCAAGTACATCTTTTGGTGGATTAGATGCATAAAGGATTCCATAAGGGATGGAATGATGCCATTTTACAGGGATTGTAACTAAGGATGGATGAACATCCTTCCAGCATTCGATGGTTATCATCACATTTTGTTCCTGAACACATTTGTTAAAAACATTTATATCGTAAAATTGTGGAGTGTCTTCAATCTTAATCTGTGGGTGCTGTGAAATTTCATTTCGCAGTCCGTCGACAACAGGAGAATCTCCCTGTTTTACCATCATAAGTGTTTCACCGTAAAGGTCTTTGATTGTAAGGCTTTTTTTATTGGAAAGACGGTGGTCTCTGGATACGGCAATACAGTGTTCAAGTGTGCCAAGCTGAAGAAAATTGCATCTGTCAAGCCAAAGTGAGGAATCGCAGACTCCTATAAGGAAGTCAAATTTATCCCCAAGTGACGAGATTTCAGATAAGATTCCCTCATGGTCGTCTTCAAAAGGCACGATATGAAGCTTATATCCCGGAAAATGCGAATTTATTTTATACCATATATCCATAAATGGTTTGCAGGGATTAAGAAGGGAGCTTCCGATACGGAACATTTTTTCAGTAGCATGTTCGGCGAGTTTGGCTTCATTTATTGCTTTATCTGAGTATTCAAACAGGAATTTTGCATGTCTGTAAATAATCTGTCCGGCAGATGTAAGATGAAGTCCCTGATTGGTTCGGTTAAACAATGTTATACCGAGGTGCTGCTCAAGGGAATTAATCTGTTTCATAACAGAAGGTGGTGAGATAAACAGTTTTTCTGCCGCTTTATTAAAACTGCCGCAGTCAGCGACACAGACGAAAGTTTCAAGCTGTACATTATACATATAATTCATGCCTCCGAAACATAAATTGCTATTGCATTAAATTGTTATTGCATTAAATTGCTATGACATTAAATTGATATTACATTTTAGTTAATACGATGTTACAATATCTGTTCTTCCACGTCAATATTATGGGAATTAAAATAAAATAAAAGGTTTATAAAGAAGGGAAAGGTGATAATTATGGTTAAACAGACAGCAGGAAGAGATGCATTAAATGATTTTGCACCTAAATTTGCTGAACTTAATGATGATGTTTTATTTGGTGAGGTTTGGTCAAGAGAAGATAAGTTGTCTTTAAAGATACGTTCGATTGTAACTATGACAGCTTTGATTAGTAAAGGAATTGTTGACAGTTCTTTGAAGTACCACCTTACAACTGCAAAGAAAAATGGTGTTACTAAGACAGAAATGGCAGAAATACTCACTCATGTGGCATTTTATGCAGGCTGGCCAAATGCATGGGCAGCATTCAGAATGGCAAAGGAAGTTTACGAAGAAGAAATTAATAATGAAAGTGGAGCTGATGAAGCTTCAAAGCATGGCGGATTCTTTGGAATCGGAACACCAAATACAGCATATGCAAAATATTTCATAGGAAACAGTTATCTTAATCCTTTAACAAATCCTAATGAAACAGTATTTATTGCAAATGTAACGTTTGAGCCTGCATGCAGAAATAACTGGCATATACATCATGCAGATAAAGGTGGCGGACAGCTTCTTGTCTGTGTTGACGGAGAAGGCTGGTATCAGGAGGAAGGCAAAGAGGCAGTAAGCCTTAAGCCTGGTGATGTAATCACAATACCTGCAAATGTAAAGCATTGGCATGGCGCAAAGAAGGATAGCTGGTTCAGCCATCTTGCAGTTGAAGTACCGGGCGAGAATACACAGAATGAATGGTGTGAGCCTGTAACAGATGAGGAATACAATAAATTATAAAACAAAAAATGTAATTTGTTACGTGTGAACCGATAACAAGTCGAGCCAGCCCCCTGCACCCATGGTATATGGCAGGATTGTGACTATGGTAGAAAATTAGAAACTCTTAGAGCGTCTTATAAATATCAGTGTTGAGCTGCCATGGAGGGCAGCTCAAGTTTTATGTGCCACGGATGGCACATTAAAACGTACACGTAATGCTTTTGACAAAGTAAATAAGGCACTCTTAGAGTTTCTTTTTTCGGACATTGGAGCAATCCTGCCATATACCATGGGTGCAGGGGGCTGGCTCGACCGGTTATCCGGTAGTAGCACATACATTATTTTTTGTTTTATTATTTATTGGGCTGAGTCAGGGTTTCAAGGAACTTGGCGGCAGCAATACTTTGAGGTCTTGTTTTATCTGTTACAAGACACACATTTCTTTTTGGAAGAGCTTCTTTAATCCTTATTTTAACGATATTGTCGGAAGTGGCTGAATTATTTATCAACTGCTCAGGGTAGAAGGCAAGACCTAAATTGTGAATAACCATCGGCAAAATCTGGTCGGCTGTGGAAGCTTCCATATCAGGTGAGAAATTCACTCCATACTTTAGAAAATAAGTATTATACATTGTTCTTGTACTTGTCTTTTCGCCCAGAGAAATGAATGGGTAAGAGGAAAGCTCCAAAAGATAATGCTGTTTTTTAGAAAGCTCCTTATATTTAATTCCCCCGATTAAAGCTTCAGTAAAAGAAAATAGTGGTGTTTTAACAAGAGGTTTCTTGATGACAATAGGATCAGTAACCACGGCGAAGTCAACAAGTCCGTTTTCAAGGGCAGTAATTGCCTGAGGCGAGGAGCTGTTGGAAATCTTTATACGCACATCGGGGTAAAGATTATGAAAGCTTTCTATTTTATCCAGAAGGGAAAGGCGAAGTGCTGTTTCGCTTGCGCCGATAGTGATGTGTCCGCTGTCGAGTGTACGCCCTTTGATAAGCTCATTTTCTGCGAATTGTAACTGCTCATGGGCGGCAGCGACGTGTACGAACAATTCTTCACCTTCAGGGGTGAGAACAATGCCCTGATTGGAACGTACAAAAAGCTTGCAGGATAATTCACTTTCAAGGTTATTCATGCATCTTGTAATATTAGGCTGGCTGTTATCCAGCATTTTGGCAGCCTTTGTGAAACTTTTATACTTGGCTACATAATAAAAAATTCTGTAATAATCATAGGAAACCATAAGATACACCTCGCATTATCAAAGTAGTTGTATATAAAAAATATATCTTATAAAAGTTTGTTTTGCAATATTATTTTGATATGACTGTTATACTTTTTATATCTTTTACATCTTGTGGAACAAAGAGTACAATAATACGGATAAAAATAGATTTTATGTAACAAGACTACTTTTAATATTTTTAAATATGCCTTTTAACATATTTTTTAACATGTTTAAAATTGTGGAAATGAGGTGCGGTATGGGTACAAATTTAAGAAAGTTATTGTCAAAGAATCAGATGTCGGAGGCTTTTATTAACAGCGTTTTTCTGGCTTTATCGGGTGGCTTTCAGGATGCTTATACATACAATACCAGAAACAAGGTGTTTTCAAATGCGCAGACAGGAAATGTGGTTCTTATGAGCCAGCATTTTATGGAAGGAAGATGGCAGGAAGGACTTAGATATCTGTTTCCTTTAATTGCATTTGCGCTTGGAGTTTTTGTTGCGGAAAATATACAGTATAAATTCAAATATGCAAAGAAAATCCATTGGAGACAGGGCGTAATTGCAGGGGAAATATTAATCCTTGCAGCAGTCGGATTTATGCCATATGCATATAACAATATTGCAACCATACTTGTGTCATTTGCCTGTGCAATGCAGGTTCAGACCTTTAGAAAGGTTGGAGGACATTCTTATGCAAGCACCATGTGCATAGGAAATCTAAGAAGCGGAACCGCGGCATTGTCAGTATATATAAGAGATAAAAAGCCTGAGCAGTTAGAGCAGATGCTGTATTATTTCGGAGTTATATTCTTTTTTGCGATAGGCGCAGGAATAGGCGGAATACTATCCATACATTTTGGAATCCATGTAATATGGGTATCATGTATTTTCTTAATGATAAGCTTTCTGCTCATGTTTATTGAGAAATTAAGATAGATAAAAAATAATATTTACAGGAGGAACAAAGGAGTATTATGCAGTTAAGACATTTGATAGGACCGGAAGATTTATCAGTTGAGGAAACTAAGAGAGTACTTGATCTGGCAGCAAGAATTTCAGGAAATCTGGACGCATATGCCGAAGTGGCTAAAAGAAAGAAGATTGCTACACTTTTTTATGAGCCTAGTACAAGAACAAGATTATCTTTTGAAACAGCTATGCTTAATCTGGGCGGTAATGTTATAGGCTTTCCGTCAGCAAATGTATCAAGTGTTAATAAAGGTGAGACAGTTGAAGACACAATAAGAGTTATAAGCTGTTATGCCGATATTGCTGCAATGAGACATCCTAAAGAGGGTGCGCCTTTGTTGGCATCAATGTATTCCAAGATTCCTGTTATTAACGCAGGTGACGGTGGACATAATCATCCAACCCAGACATTGATAGATATGATGACTATAAGAGCCAGAAAAGGCAGACTTAATAACCTTAAGATAGGCTTCTGCGGCGATTTGAAGTTTGGAAGAACTGTTCATTCTCTTGTAAAAAATATGTCACGTTATACAGGAAATGAGTTCTATTTTATTTCACCGGAAGAATTAAAAGTACCTGATTATATAATTAATGATGTTTTGAAAGAGAAAAATATTACATTTTACGAGTCAAAATCATTGGAAGAATATCTGCCTGAGCTTGACGTTTTATATATGACAAGAGTACAGAAGGAGCGTTTCTTTAATGAAGACGAATATATAAGATTAAAGGACAGTTATATTCTTACGGAAGAAAAGCTTCAGCTCGCAAAAGAGGATATGCCTGTGCTTCACCCACTTCCAAGGGTAAATGAGATTGCCAAGGATGTGGATAATGACAAGAGAGCGGCATATTTTGAGCAGGTGCAGAACGGAGTTTATGTAAGAATGGCTCTTATTATGGCACTTTTGGGACTTACAGACCCACTGACAAACGAGACAGTATTATAAAATATCTATAAAAATTTTTAATATTCCAATAAATCATATAACAGGAAATGTTTCCACTTGTTTTCACGTTTTTCTAATGATAAACTTATTCTGTATGTAAAAGTATTTTGCAAGGATTTAAGGAGTATCAGTAAGTAATGAAAACATATGAGGAATTTCTTAGTGATGAAAGAGAAAAAGTTATTATAGATGTAAGAACGGCAGAAGAGTATGAAAAGGAGACTTGTCCTTCGTCAATTAACATATATTGGGAAGATTTTCAGAAACAGCTTGAGGAGGATGCAGATACATTTCTTAAGCGTTTTGATAAAAATATACCTATATACCTGATGTGTTATACAGGACAGGTTGCAGAAGAGATAGCGGATACACTTGAGGACTATGGTTATGAGGCACATAGCATAGATGGTGGTTTCAGAGCCTATAACAGATATAAGTTCATGAAGTATCTCGAAGAATCAAAAGAAGTTAAGGAAGATGGAGAAGCTGACGAAGATAAAGAGTCCGGTGAATATAAGGAAGATAAAGGACTTAATAATAAAGATAATACAGAAAATACAGAGAATGGCGCTGAACAGCCTGTTAAGAAGAAAAAGGTGCTTACAAGAAGTGAAGAAATCGAAAGAAGTATTGTAAAGAAGTTCAGAAAGCCTATCTGGAGACAGTTTACCAAGGCAATTAATGATTATGAATTAATTAAAGACGGTGATAAGATTGCCGTATGTATTTCAGGCGGCAAAGATTCAATGCTGATGGCAAAGCTGTTTCAGGAGTTAAAAAGACACGGAAAGAATAATTTTGAATTAGTATTTCTTGTTATGAATCCGGGATATAATGACCTTAATTATCAGGTTATACTTAATAATGCGCAGACACTTAATATTCCTATAACCGTGTTTAAAACAGAGATATTTGATACGGTTGCAGATATTGATGAGTCGCCATGTTACCTTTGTGCGAGAATGAGACGAGGATATTTATACAGCAAGGCAAAGGAGCTTGGCTGCAATAAAATAGCACTTGGACATCATTTTGATGATGTTATTGAGACAATTCTTATGGGAATGCTGTATGGCGGACAGATACAGACAATGATGCCAAAGCTTCACAGTACTAATTTCGATGGCATGGAGCTTATCAGACCTATGTATCTTATAAGAGAAGAGGATATTATACATTGGAGAGATTATAATAAACTTGCATTTATACAGTGCGCATGCAGGCTTACTGAGAGCTGTGCATCCTGCGGAGGAACTGAGAAAGGCTCTAAACGTGCAGAAATCAAGGCTTTAATCAAGATGCTTGCGAAGGATAATCCTATAATTGAGAAGAACATTTTTAAGAGCGTGGAAAATGTTAATATAGATACGGTAATTACTTATAAGAAAAAAGGTGTTAAACATAATTTCCTTGATGAATATTAGAATACAATATTGTTGATTAGTTTTCGATTGGAGTTGTAATTATGGAAGCAAGGGAAATTCTTGAGAAATTAAAAAATAACCAGATTTCGGTTGATGAGGCTGAGAAGTTCTTTAAAAAGCAGCCTTATGAAGAAATGGGATATGCCAAGATAGATTCTCACAGGGAAATACGGTCAGGCTTTCCTGAAGTTGTATATTGTAGCAGAAAGCCGGACGAATACCTTGTATCAATTTATAAGAGAATGTTTGACGAGAATGGAGAAGTGTTTGGAACAAGAGCTGATGAACATCAGTATGAGATTGTCAAAGCGGTAATACCACAGATACAGTACGATAAAGTATCACATATTCTTAAATACGAGAAGCCGGATAAACAAAGAATTGGAAGGATAGCTGTATGTACTGCCGGAACAGCAGATATACCTGTTGCTGAGGAAGCAGCACAGACTGCTGAGTATTTCGGAGCAAATGTTGACAGGATTTATGATGTTGGCGTAAGCGGAATACACAGACTTTTATCAAAGCTTGATAATATCCAGAATGCAAACTGTGTTGTTGCAGTTGCAGGAATGGAGGGAGCACTTGCAAGTGTTCTTGGAGGACTTGTCAGCAATCCGGTTATAGCTGTACCTACATCGGTAGGCTATGGCGCAAGCATGAATGGTCTGTCGGCACTGCTTACGATGATTAATTCATGTGCCAACGGAATTGCTGTTGTGAATATTGATAACGGATACGGCGCAGGTTATATGGCAACACAGATAAACAGACTTGCCTGTGCAGATTACGATAATAAATAAAATCAGAGGATATGATATATGAATTTTAATGTGGAAAATGTAGATAAAGAACTTGCATATAAAAAGCTTGAGGATTTAAAGGCTTATTTAAAAGAGTTGGGAAGTGTAGCAGTTGCATTTTCAAGTGGAGTTGATTCAACATTTTTATTAAAGGTTGCACATGATGTATTAAAGGACAAGACCATGGCAATTACTGCAAAATCATGCTCATTTCCTGCAAGAGAACTTAATGAGGCAAATGCATTTTGCGATAAGGAAGGAATAAAGCACGAAGTATGCGAATCTGAGGAGCTTTCAATAGAAGGATTCAGCAGCAATCCTAAGAACAGATGCTATTTATGTAAAAAAGAACTTTTTGAAAAAATCGGACATATTGCCAAAGAAAATAATATAAAGTATATAGCAGAAGGCTCTAATATGGATGATAACGGTGATTACAGACCGGGGCTTACAGCGGTAGTTGAGCTTGGAGTAAAGAGTCCTTTAAGACATGCGAAGCTTTATAAAGCAGAGATACGTTTTCTTTCAAAGGAAATGGGACTTCCAACATGGGAAAAACAGTCTTTTGCATGTTTATCATCCAGATTTGTTTATGGAGAAAGTATTACAGAGGAAAAGCTGTCAATGGTTGACAAGGCAGAGCAGCTTTTACTTGATATGGGATTTTCACAGATAAGAGTCAGAATACATGGAAAAATGGCACGTATCGAGATTAATCCTGATGAATTTGAGAAGCTGATTAAGAAGGAAGTCAGGGAAAAGATAGTTTCAGAATTTAAGAGTTATGGTTTTACATATGTATCAATGGATTTGGCAGGATACAGAACAGGAAGCATGAACGAAGTACTTGATTTGAAATAATGAAAGGCATGGTAAAGAGTGAAGAGATATTTATATTTACAATGTGAATCAGGAATTAGCGGAGACATGGCGGTTGCATCACTTATAGATGCAGGCGCTGATGTCAATGTACTTATGGAAGCTTTAAAGAGTCTTAATGTTCCGGGATTTGATATAAGAATAACAAGAAAGTCAAAGGCTGGAATTGACTGTTGCGATTTTGATGTGGTTCTTGATGCGGTACATGACGGGCATGACCATGATATGGAATATTTGTATGGACATAATCATGAGGAAGAACACGAGCATAGCCATGAACATGGCCATGCAGAAGAACATGTACACAGTCATGAACACAATCATACAGAAGGACACGCACATCACGAACATAGAGGTCTAAACGAGATTAATGCAATTATAGACAGCGCAAGTCTTACTGATGGCGCAAGAAATCTTGCACATAAGATATTTGATATTCTTGCAGAGGCTGAGAGCAAGGCACATGCAGTTCCTAAAGAAAATGTACATTTTCATGAGGTTGGTGCTGTTGACTCAATCGTGGACATTGTGGCGGCTGCGGTATGCATCGATAATCTTAATATAGACGGAGCAATAGTGCCTTTTGTAAGCGAGGGAACAGGAACCGTAAGATGCCAGCATGGAATACTTCCTATACCGGTACCGGCAGTTGCCAATATTGTGAGGGATAATGATATTAATATCAGGTTCATGGATGAGCAGGGCGAATTTGTTACTCCAACAGGAGCGGCTATTGTAGCAGCTATTAAGACATCAGATAAGATGCCTGATAATTATAAGATTGAAAGCATAGGCTATGGTGTTGGAAAAAGAGAATATAACAGACCTAATTTTGTAAGGGCAATGCTTATTAATGTTGAAAATGCAGGTGATAATGATGATGATAAAGACAAAGACTGTATTTACAAGCTTGAAACCAATATTGATGACTGTTCAGGTGAATGTCTTGGACTTGTTATGGATAAGTTATTAAAGGCAGGAGCAAGAGACGTATTTTATACTTCGATTTATATGAAGAAGAACAGACCTGCATATCTGCTTTCAGTAATATGCACATATGATGATATAGATACCCTTGAAAATATTATTTTCAACGGAACAACAACTATAGGTATCAGAAGATGCAGAATGGAAAGAACTGTTCTTCCAAGACAGATTATTACTGTAGATACGCCATATGGACAGGCTGATGTAAAAAAGTGTATAATAAAAGATACGGTAAGATATTATCCGGAGTATGACAGCATTGTTAAAATGCTTGAAAATAATGATAAACTGTCATATAGTGAAGCTTACAGATGTATAATTGATTCGTTGTAACATGGAGGAATAAAGATGGCAGGATACAGTTGTGATTATTGCAACAATCTGGTGTATGATGAGGAAACAGAAGAATATGTATGCGATGTAAATATGGATGAGGATGATTATGCCAGATTTATAAGCACATCATATAAAGAATGTCCATATTATCAGAGTAACGATGAATATAAGATTGTACGTCACCAGATGTAATACAGTAAATCATACAAAATCTAAAGAATGGAGAGTGGTTTAAAATGAATAAAATAGCAAGTTTTACAGTAAATCATCTTGATTTACTGACAGGCGTTTATGTTTCAAGAAAAGATTATCAGGGAGATGTAGTGCTTACTACATTTGATTTAAGATTTACAAGACCTAATGTGGAAGCACCTATGGATACAGCAGGAATCCACACAATAGAGCATCTTGTAGCTACATTTTTAAGAAATCATAAGGAATGGGCTGAGAAAACTATTTATTTCGGACCAATGGGATGCAGAACAGGATTCTATGTTATCTTTGCAGGAGATTTAGAGTCTGAGGATATTATTGGCGTTTTAAGAGAAGCAGCAGATTTCGTGCTTAATTATGAAGGTGAGATACCTGGATATTCACCAAGAGACTGCGGTAATTATCTGGATAACAATCTTACACTTGCTAAGATTTATATGAAGAAATATAAAGAAGAGGTTCTTGATAATCCTGTTGCTGAGAGAATGCATTATCCACAGTAAATAATCAGGAAGAATAGTAAATTTAAATTATGAATTTGTTATAAAATGACAAAAAGTAAGGGGTTACGCATCATATGTGTGACCCCTTACTTTACTTATATAGAAGATTGAATTGAATTTGTCTAAGTTTATTCCGGCTTAGGAAATTTATCTAAAGGATTATACCTCGAATAATAAATCACCATAGCTTGGGAATGGCCAGAATTCTTTATCTACGATCATTTCAAGCTTATCAGCAGGAGCTCTCAACTCATCCATAGTAGTCTTAACTTCATCTCTGAAGTATGTAGCCTGAGCAACAACATCATCAATATTAGCAGCTATAGCTGTAACATCAATAAGGTCCTTGTAAGCTTTCTTCATATCCTTTAAGTAACCTGAAACCTCTGCAAGTAAATCTGCCTGAACTGAAGCATCAGCGCCAGCCTCCTTAACTGAGATAACTGAATTAGCAAGCTCTGTTGTATAAGCGATAACTGAAGGAATAATCTGCTTTCCAGCCATATCAATCATAGTCTTTGCTTCAATGTTGATAGCCTTTGCATATGCCTCGTATTTGATTTCGGCTCTTGACTTTAATTCAGCCTCTGTAAATACGCCAAAGCTTTCAAAGAGCTTAACTGCCTTCTCTGTTGTAAGAGCAGGAATAGCATCAACCATAGATTTGATGTTTGGAAGTCCTCTCTTTTCTGCTTCTTCAACCCATGCATCTGAGTAACCGTTTCCGTTGAATACGATTCTGTGATGATCTGTGAAGAGCTTCTTTATTAAATCATGTACAGCCATATCGAAGTTTTCAGCACCTTCAAGTTCATCAGCAATTTCCTTGAAGCTTTCTGCAACGATTGTATTAAGAACAACATTTGCAGGAGCGATAGAATCTGAAGAACCAACCATACGGAATTCAAACTTGTTACCTGTGAATGCAAATGGTGATGTTCTATTTCTGTCTGTAGCATCTTTATTTAAATCTGGAAGAGTAGATGCACCTGTCTTTAACTTGCCCTTCTGAATAGAGCTTGTAGCATCACCCTTGTCAATTAACTGCATAACAACATCTTCAAGCTGTTCGCCAAGGAACATAGAGATGATTGCTGGAGGTGCTTCGTTAGCACCAAGTCTGTGGTCGTTACCAACATCTGATGCAGCTTCTCTAAGAAGATCAGCGTGTGTATCAACAGCCTTCATAACTGCACCGAGAACAAGTAAGAACTGGATGTTCTCATGAGGTGTCTTACCAGGATCAAGAAGGTTGATACCATCATCAGTTGTGATAGACCAGTTGTTGTGCTTACCTGAACCGTTAACACCTGCAAATGGCTTTTCATGAAGTAAGCATACAAGACCATGTCTGTAAGCAACTTTTTTCATAACTTCCATCATAAGCTGGTTGTTATCAGTTGCAATATTGCACTGTGCATATATAGGAGCTAACTCATGCTGTGCAGGAGCAACTTCGTTATGCTGTGTCTTAGCTGAAACACCAAGCTTCCATAATTCTTCATTAATATCTTTCATGAAAGCTGCGATTCTTTCACGGATAGAACCAAAGTAATGATCATCTAATTCCTGACCCTTTGGAGGCATAGCACCGAATAATGTACGGCCTGAGAAAATTAAATCCTTTCTCATAAGATACTTTTCTCTGTCTACAATGAAGTATTCCTGTTCAGCACCAACAGATGGAGTAACTTTCTTAGATGTTGTATTTCCAAATAATTTTAATACTCTTAATGCCTGTTTATTTACTGCGTCCATAGAACGAAGAAGAGGAGTTTTCTGGTCAAGTGCTTCGCCTGTATATGAGCAGAAAGCTGTAGGTATGCAAAGTGTAGCACCCTGTGCGCCTTCACGAACAAATGCTGGAGAAGTGCAATCCCATGCTGTATATCCTCTTGCCTCGAATGTTGCACGAAGACCACCTGAAGGGAATGATGAGGCATCTGGCTCACCTTTAATTAACTCCTTGCCGGAAAATTCCATAAGAACCTTTCCATTTTCTTTTGGAGCTGAAATAAATGAATCATGCTTTTCAGCAGTAGTACCTGTTAAAGGCTGGAACCAATGTGTGTAATGAGTAGCTCCTTTTTCGATAGCCCAATCTTTCATAGCATTAGCGATAACATCTGCATCTGCTAAAGATAACTCCTGTACACCTTCCATTGCTAATTTAAGGTTTTTGTAAACATTCTTAGGTAAACGCTCTTTCATAACTGTGTCATTAAAAACGTTTTCGCCGAAGATGTCAGCTACATTGAATTTTTCGCTCATAACTCTCTCATCCTTCCTTTTTATTATGTAAATATAGTGGCAGTAAACTTAAAAAAAGGCGACCGCATATATAACTTGTATATAATTGGAACGCCTTTGTTCTGCCTATTAAATTGCGACATCAATCTGTCTTTAAATAAAATAACTCAAACGCGATAATATTGCAAGGTCTTTTTTGTATTTTATTTAAAAATTTAAGCAAAACATTAAAGAAGCGTTAATTAAGCGTTGCTTCTCCGGTGTATACACCATGTACGATTAATCGCATAGAACCATTAGAAGAGCAGGTTGACAAGGTTACAACCTGTGTTGCGTTAGATACGTCAACACCTGTGTCGTAAATGGATTTGTCCTTCATCTGCTGTGCATATTCTCTCATCTGTGACAGATTACCAAAGTTAAAGGTGTATGTATCACAGATTGGTTCGCAGTTATATACACTAAAGATTTTGTATTCTTTAATTGTATTGCCTGTATAAATGTAAAAGACGTTGTTATTACCGCTATTCCAATATGAATAAGTTTTGAAGTACGAGAGTCGTCCAAACATGCTTCCGTTATTCATATTGTGTCCGTAAATTATTACGTTGCTGGCCTTAAGACCATCTTTAATTCGGTAGTCTTCAAAAAGACAACCGTTTGAATTATATGTTTTGTCAAATGTATGTGTAAGATAAAAATCATTATCAGTTGACTGAACCATTGGAAGCCTTAAATCAAGTGCCGGAATATACAAATATCCAATACCTTCCTCATTGATAGATAAGAGGGCATTATGGTCATATTTGAAAGGAATCTGTACTTCATGAGAAAGTGCGCCATCACCACCGCCAATAGTTATTGTGGTAGGAGTGCTGTCATCGACAACCTCATGTTCAATGTTTGTGTAAATGTCATTTCCCTTTTTATATTCAAGCATAATACTGATAAGGTTATATGCAGCAAACACAAATACCGCTAATGCAACGACAAGAACTATCTTTCTGATTATGTTATTGACTTTACGCTTCTTTTCCTTAGCATCAAAAACTGCATCTGCATCAGTTTCTTCCGGTTCATCATCTGAAACGTCGAAAACATCATCAGTATCGTCATATTCATCTATAAGTGTGTCATTAAGAATATCATCTGTTTCATCTGTAGTATGGTTAGTCTTTTCGTTACTCATAATAAGTTATATCTCCAATCACGCCTTGCCTTCTGAACCAAACAGCTTAATCTTTTCGCGAACTGTTTCTTTGATAGCTTCGCAGCCAGGTGCGAGAAGCTTTCTAGGGTCAAATCCTTTGCCCTGAAGGTCTTTGCCTTCTTCAATATATTTTCTTGTTGCTTCTGCAAATGCAAGCTGGCATTCTGTGTTAACATTAATCTTTGCAACACCAAGAGAGATAGCCTTTTTAATCATGTCTGAAGGAATACCTGTTCCACCATGAAGAACTAATGGCATATCACCAGTCTTTTCTTTAATTGCAGCAAGTGTATCAAAGCTAAGACCAGGCCAGTTAGCTGGGTATTTGCCATGGATATTACCGATACCGGCAGCAAGCATTGTAACACCTAAATCTGCAATAGCCTTGCATTCATCAGGATCAGCACACTCGCCCATTCCGATAACTCCGTCTTCTTCACCACCGATTGAACCAACTTCTGCTTCAAGAGATAATCCCTTTTCTTTGCAGATCTTGACAAGCTCTGTAGTCTTTTCAACATTTTCGTCGATAGGATAGTGAGAACCATCAAACATGATAGAAGAAAATCCTGCTTCAATGCACTTATAACAGCCTTCATAAGTACCATGGTCAAGGTGAAGGGCAACAGGAACTGTAATTCCAAGAGAATCAATCATAGCCTTTACCATGTCTGCAACAGTCTTAAATCCGGTCATGTACTTACCGGCACCTTCTGAAACACCAAGTATAACAGGTGAATTCATCTCCTGTGCTGTAAGGAGAATAGATTTAGTCCATTCAAGGTTATTGATATTGAACTGTCCTACAGCATATTTGCCATCGCGAGCTTTTTCTAACATATCTTTTGCTGAAACTAACATATTTCGTACCTCCTGTTAAGTTGTTAAACTATTTTTAATTATACATTATAAATATAAAAAAATAAAGGAAGAAGTAGCAATATTTAAGTTAATTTTAACTGTTTTTTATGTTGTGCATAGTGTATAATCATTGTGTAAACAGGCTAATGATAAATGCGCAATGCGAATAATGAATAAATTTATCATTTTATTAAGGAGAAATTTTATGAACTACATGACAGGAATAATCAGTACATTAAGAAATGTTGCTTGTGAAGTGAATTTCTATGACGAGGAAGCTTACAGAGGAGATTCGTTCCTTCCGTTTATTTCTTTTATGGGAATACTTGCAGGACTTGTTCTTATTATAGTAGGCTTTGCCAATTACAGCAGGGCAAAGAATCAGTGGAGTCTTTTTTACGATACGAGGGACAGAGTGGATGAGACAGCTGAGAAGACCAAGAGAGACCTTAAAAAAGGTAAAAATCTTATGATAGCCGGCGTGGTATGCATGGTAGGATGCTTTATCTGGCTTTCACTTATGTAATTCACATTCAGGAATATATGTGAATAAGACAATCAAATCTTTTGTAAATTAAAACACCACCTGTTGGTAGACAGGTGGTGAGAAGAGGGAGGAGAGCTGTTTTATTCTAACTAACAACTCGATTTATGAAAAAACAAAAATTGTCAATAAGCATTCCTTACTATGTTTGTTAGTATACATTTGAAAAGTGAAGAAACAATGTTTATACTGTGAATACTTATTGAAGGAATTATTAACAAAATATGAACAAACTCCTCCGCTATATAATTTTAAAGAGTTTCAGGTTCAGGATAATCAACACCAAATGTTTCAACAGTTACTGTTTTCATAACCTGAGGCTGTCTTGGTCTGTCGCTCCAGTCAGTAGCAACTGTAGCAATGCTGTCAAGTACATCAGTACCTTCGATAAGCTTACCGAATGCTGCATACTGTCCGTCAAGATGAGGAGCATTTTCATGCATAATGAAGAACTGTGAACCGGCAGAATCAGGGTGCTGTGCACGAGCCATAGAAAGAACTCCCTTAGTATGCTTTAAATCATTTTTAAATCCATTGATGTTAAACTCACCTTTAATAGAATATCCGGGACCGCCCATTCCAGAGCCTTCAGGATCTCCACCCTGTATCATGAAACCTTCTATAATTCTGTGGAAGATAAGACCGTCATAGAAGCCTTTCTTTACAAGACTTATAAAGTTATTAACAGTATTTGGTGCGATTTCAGGATAAAGCTCAGCTTTCATAACATCGCCGTTTTCCATAGTAAATGTGATTACAGGATTTTTCTGTGCCATAATAAAATTCCTTTCGTTATTAAAATTGATATTAACAGACGGATTATATATTTATATCTATCCGGCTGAAATTAAGATTACATATAATTTTATAACCTTTATAGAAAAGAATAGCAGAAGAGAGGGCATTTTTCAATCATGAATAAAATACATAATATATACATATATGATGAGAATATTGACAGCCGGCAAAGACGGGAACTGGAAAACATTTATGACAGCATTAATGCAGACTGCGACATATTTGTAAGTACGTCGGATTCATTATGTGAAAATGTTGATATAGGTCTGGGTGAAGCTTACAGAGGAAAAGCACATTTTGTGGTGTATTCGGTTGATAATATAGATGCAGCTTACCTGAAAATGGTGGCTGCAAGGAAAATGAACAGACCTCTTGTGATTGCAGAGAATGACAGGCTGCTTATAAGGGAGCTGGAAATTTCAGATATGGCTGACCTGTATAAATTATATGACAGCCTTAAGGATTGTAGATTTATAGAGCCTTTGTATGAATGGGATGAAGAGAAGAAGTTTCTTACAGAATATATAGATAATATGTACAGATTTTTTGGATACGGACTGTGGCTTGTTTATCTTAAGGAAGAAGATAATGCGGGTATGAGGCTTGTTGGCAGAGCCGGAATTGAGCACAGACAGCTTGACGGGGAAACTGTTCATGAAATAGGTTATCTTGTCGATTCACATTATCAGGGGGAAAATATAGCAACAGAAAGCTGCCGTATGATACTGGAATATGCAGGCAGAATAGGGATAGACACCATGTATGCCTGCATAGACCATGAAAATATACCGTCTGTCGGACTGATAGAAAAACTTGGTTTTAGTGTGTATGCAGAAAATGTAAATAATATGGATATATATTATTTATCTCTTAAAGATTATAAGCATACCTTATAAAAGCAACTGCGTTGTCGATATTCTTAGCAGTTACAGGGATTCCGTAGCAAGGAGTCTTAATAGTAAGCCCACTGTCTTTAATAACCTTGGAATCGCTTAAGTCTACGGCGAAAGGAATTGTATTGCCTTCTCCTGTAGTGTAATACACAAGATGATCTGAAAGAGCATTCATTTCATCTGCGGATAATAATTCGCTTAAATCGTAAAGAAATGCCTCACGTTTTGAAGAGAAGTAATCAATATATTCTTTGTCTGTCATGTATCCGTCCATTGAACCTGTAGAAGAAAGAGTATATATCTTCTGGATACTTACATCTACATCCTGGTCATAGTCTTTAGGAACAAGAGAGTAATTGTAGTCAAAATCTATTCTCTGTTTCTTGCCGTCGATACCAAGATAATCTGTAAAGCCGGTTGTTAACGCATCAGAGTCCTTGTCCCAGTCTTCAATATATCCGTCTGCAACAACTATCATGCAGACGTTATCATAGTTATTATCAACAAAAGATTTAATGCCATATCCTATAAGTGCGGCTGCTATTATTACACCAAGAATTACATATCTGTAATAAATCCAGATATACTGTGTCTTTTCTGAAAAAGTCAGATCTTTAAATTTCTTTTTCTGCTCTTTAATTTCGTCACGGATAGAATTACCAGCTGCCATAATAACCTCATTTCAATAAATCATAATTAAGTTAAACTCTGTTAAAAAATCAACAAAGCTCAAAAGTTAAATAAAGTTCAAAGTTAAACTTTGTTTAACTGAGACATAGTTTAACATAATATTTTTTTAAAAGACACTCTTTTACAAAGATTTAATAAATATATATGAAAATTTCTTTGCTTTTTATATTCTATATAAGTATAATCATGATGTGAGTGTCAAAGTATAAAAGGTATTTTGCAGGCAGAAACGCTCTTTTATGCTTTTGACACTTGCAGCGTAAACATGAAAGATTAATAAAGTTTTTTGAAAGGTATATAATATGGGAGCTTTTGATATTAATGGTAAATTATTTAAATCACTTACCAAGGCGGGTGATTTCTTTATTCTTGGATTTTTGACAGCGGTATTCTGCATACCTGTTATAACAATAGGACCATCACTTACAGCGGCTAATTATGTGGCGCTCAAGGCAGTAAGAGATGAGGAGGGATATATATTTAAAAGCTTCTGGAAAGCATTTAAACAGAATTTCCGTCAGGGATTTATAATAGAGCTTATTATGGCTGTTTCGGGAATCCTTTTGTTTTTTGATATAAGGGCAAGTTATCAGTGGGGATATGTTTCAGGCTCTAAGTTTGGCGCTATATTCATGTTTGTTGTAATTGGTGTTGCACTTATATGGGCAGCAGTACTTTTGTATGTGTTTGCAGTACTTGCACAGTTTGAGAATACTGTACTTGCAACAGTAAGAAATGCGCTTATACTTTGCGTGCATCATCTTCCACAGACATTTATAATGCTTATATTAAATGGTGCTATAATATTTTTCTCAGTTAATTATTTCACGGCATTTATAGTTACAGTTCCATTACTTCTTTATATTAATGCGTACATTCTTTCAAGAGTATTCAGAATATACATTAAAAGGGGAGGAACAACAGCAGTTCCTAAGGAAGACAGCAAAGAAGATGAGGAATCAGATGAAGCAGAAGAAAAATAATAATTAATTTGAAAAAAAGCAAGAAAAATGTCAACATATATGTTATATTAAATTGGAAATTAATTTTAGCATGGGGATATTTTTCATGGTTTTTTCAAGCTTGCTTTTTATATATATTTTTTTACCGGTAAATTTATTATGCTACGCAGTGATTTCGGACATAAGAAAGAAGAATATCTGTGTACTTGTATTTTCTTTAATATTCTATGCATGGTCATCACCTAAGTATCTTATACTTCTTATGGTTATGGCTCTTGTAAACTACACAGCCGCAGTTTTAATAGACAAATTGCCGTCACGTTCAAAGCTGGTTCTTACCTGTGATGTGGCGATAAGTCTTTTAATACTGGGCTGCTTTAAGTATTTAGGATTCTTTTGCAGTATAACCCACTCGCTTACAGGTTTTCCATCAGTAATACCACAGATAGTGCTGCCTGTTGGAATTTCATTTTATACATTCCAGTTAATTTCGTATGTTGTAGATGTATACAGAAAAGAAGTTGAGGCCGATTACAACTATGGCAGAGTACTTCTTTATACATCATTATTTCATCAGTGTATAGCCGGTCCTATAGTCAGATACAAGGATATAGCTGATGACCTTAAAGAACGTAAAACAGATATAAACAGCATGAATGACGGAATATCAAGATTCTGTACAGGACTTGCAAAGAAAACTTTGCTTGCCAATACATGTGCAGCAATTCTTGATGTTCTTCTTCCACAGGATATAGCATCACTTGGCTCGACAACAATACTTGCTGCCTGGGTGGGAAGCGCAGTTTATATGCTTCAGATATATCTTGATTTCTCGGCATATTCGGATATGGCAATAGGTTTGGGAAAGATGACGGGCTTTCATTATAAAGAAAACTTCAATTATCCGTATGTGGCAGATTCAATAACGGATTTCTGGAGAAGATGGCATATATCTTTAAGCACATTTTTCAGAGACTATGTTTATATTCCGCTTGGAGGCAACCGTAAAGGTCTTAAAAGACAGATTATTAATATGTTAATTGTATGGGCACTTACGGGTTTGTGGCATGGTGCGGCTTTTAATTTCATTTTATGGGGATTATATTTCTTTGTTTTCCTTGTGCTTGAGAAAATGTTTCTTTTAAAGCTGTTTGACAGCAAATCCAATATAATAATGAAGGTAGTAAGAAGAGTTTACACTCTGCTGGTTGTATTTTTTGGATGGATACTTTTCAGATTTGATGATATGGCTATGTCTAAGACGTTGTTAAGAACAATGTTTGGACTGAACGGAAATGCATTTTCAAGCTTTGAAACCAACACAGTTGTCTTAAATTATATTGTGTTTATTGTTGTCTGCATAATAGCTTCGACACCGCTTGTTAAAATGCTTGCCGGTAAATTAAGGAAATTGGGCAGCAGTGGGGATATAAGATTTATGTATGTATACAATGCGTTAAATGTTATAATTCCGGTGATTTTATTATTTATATCAACGATTGCACTTATAGGAAACAGCTATAATCCATTCATTTATTTCAGATTTTAATAGGAAGGCTTAAGCTTAACAGGGAAGATAAAATGGCAGCGATTAACGGAAAGATAGATAAAAACAGTGAAAAGTACAGAGAATACATAATGAAGAAGGCAGCGGTTTATAAGATTGTTGTCTTTCTTGTTATGCTTACTTTTGGTGCAGTAATATCACTTATCATACCGTTAAGACCAACCGTATCGGAAAATGAAAAACGTAATCTTGCTTCATTCCCTGAATTTAATGTGGCAGATTTTATGGACGGAACTTATTTTTCACAGATAGATACATGGTTTTCGGATACATTTCCTGCAAGAGATACCTTGATGCTGTGCAGTGAGAGGCTTACATCACTCTATGGAATAAGAAATTCCGTGATACACGGAGAAATAGTAAAAGGCGATGACATTCCCGATGTGGCAATGGATGATTCCATATATGATTACACAATAAATACAGAGCCTTCTGATGATGCGGACAGCTCAGATAATTCAACAAATAAGGATTCAAAAAATGTTAATAATTATTTGTACACGGATTCGCCAAATGACGTCAGTGCATCAGACGTAGGAACAGATGTGGAGGATACCGACGGAAGCACGGCTGCCAAGGCAGGAGAAACATTAGGCTCGATATTTGTTGTAGGAGACAGTGCTTATAATTATTACGCATTTTCACAGACAGTATCTGACAGATATGTAAATATGGTAAATAATCTGGCAAATAATCTTTCCGGTAAAGCAAAAGTATACGATATGATTGTTCCGACAAGCATTGATGTTACACTTGACGATGCCACAAGAAACAGTATAACCAGCAGCAACCAGAAAAAAGCCATTCTTTATATGTACAGCAGAATGGGAAAAAATGTCGGAAAGAATTATATATACGATTTATTAAGGCAGCATAGGGATGAATACATATATTTCAGGACAGACCACCATTGGACATCACTGGGTGCATATTATGCATACACAGCATTTATGGCGCAGCTTGGTAAGGCAAGCGTACCACTTGATTATTTTGAAAAAATGGATTGCGGCGTTTTTAAAGGAAGCTTCTATACACAGAGCGGAATAAATTCGCTTGCGGAGCACCCCGATAATCTTATTGCATATAAACCGTTCTCGACAAACAGGATAGAATTTATTAACAGGGATAACGATTATACAGAGTATAACATTGTTACGGATGTATCTAACTGGAATGCGACAAGCAAATACAGTGCATTTATAGGAGGAGATAATCCATATTCGGTAATAAATAATCCACAGGTTACAGACGGTTCTACATGCCTTATTGTCAAGGAATCATACGGAAATGCGATAGCACCTTTTGTTACGGAAAATTTTCAGACAGTATATATTGTAGATTACAGATACTATGAGGGAACTGTTTCACAGCTGGTAGAGGAAAATAATATTGATACGGTACTGCTCCTTAATAATATAACTGCAACTTCCACAGAGCAGAGAGTGACAGAGATGGAGGGTGTTTGCCGGTAAGAGGAAAAATATACAGACGGCCGGAAAATGTCAGGCTGCCCGTGTATTTTTATAAGGAAGAGAGTAAGTTGTATTGTAAGTCCGGTTAATATTATGTGCTTAAGATGGGCAGCCACTTAAGATGTGTAACTTTTATTGGAATTATATAAATATTTTAGCTTAAAGAGATTAATTATTTTCGTTTTTGCAACATTAAGATTGACTTTATGGACAATTTGCGTGAAAATAAAGTTGTTAGAGGAAAGGATATGAATTATGAAAAAATTAGAAATCATAATCAGACCGGAAAGGCTTGATGACCTCAAATCAATACTTAACAGTTGTAACGCGCACGGACTTATGATAACCAACATAATGGGTTACGGAAGTCAGAAAGGCCACAAACAGGTATACAACGGAGTGGATTTTGGAGGCAACCTTCTTCCTAAAGTAAAAGTGGAGACAATAGTTGCTGATGATACAGCAGAAAAGATAATAGACCTGGTAATCGAGCAGATTAACACAGGAGTATACGGAGACGGAAAGATTTTTGTATATGATGTGTATGATGCAGTAAGAATAAGAACAGGCGAACGTGGTGTAGATGCACTATAATTCATTTAATTAGTTATCAATTAGTTATTAATTACTTAGTTATCAACGGAGATAACATTCGGGATACCAATAGGTATTCCCGGGTGTTATCTCATTTTTTGTATATAAATATGCTATCTGTATCCCATAACCGTACAGATAAATAAAAGGAGGTACACAGGAACTACCCAGCCTGTGTACCTCGCCCCTTTTTAGGGGGCAAGGAAGCAGACCGTGCAGCCGAAGCCGCCCACGGTCGGAAGTAGTGGGTTTTTATCGAGGAAAGCAGACCATACAGGCGAAGCCGTTTATGGTCTGCCGTAGTGGGTTTGAATTTTTTTAAAAGGAAAGCACTCATCCTGACAAATTGTGCAGGCGAATGCCGAACACAATTTGTCAGGATGAGTGCTCTCCACTCCAACCACCCTACACATACAGCCAAGTGACGATAAAGTAAGCGTGAGGAGAGGATATATAATTAAATGTATGATTTCTGCACTATGGAGATGAGACTTAATAAATCGTGGAAGCCTTTGCTGAACACGATTTATGCTTTAAAAGGCTCATCGTAATGCCGAGTGCAGTATGAATACATTTAATTATATATCCTCTCCTCACGCGTCCCCCATAAAATTTATCTAAACAACTCCTTACATGTATTGCTCACCGAGAAACAGTAATAAATAGCACATATTCCAACCAGTGCCTCAACAGCTATTGAAGCAAATGATACCTTTGACAGGAAAATAACATAATGCGCAAAGATTGAGATAGAAAGAATAAACCATGAAATCTGATAATTTCTTGCGACTGCAAGCTTTTCCTGAACCTTAGATTCCATAATCATGCCTTCTGTAAAATAATAAGTAAAATATATAGCAAAAATAACAGTTAAGCCTGTAGCTGCTGTAACTGTAGAAGTAGTTGCGCTGCCCCAGTCCATACATTTTATAATCTGGGAAAATACTGCTGCAATCAGTCCGATTATCGAAATGACAAAAGATTTGTTAAATCTTGAGTTAAGTTTTCTTAAACTTAATGCACCGGGGATTATAAGAGCAAATCCTATGATGTCATTGGTTATGTCAAAGTTAATTCTTCCGATAGATACGGGAAACTCCATAGATATAATGAAGATACCTATTAATATTAAAGTTATATTTTTTCTGTTCATGATACGAGGCTTAAAAAGCCGCTCCTTTCAGTAAGAATAAGATAATTGTAAAAGATGATGAATGTAAGGTCAATATTAAAAGAATTGTTTACAAAAATTTAATTATAGGTTATTGCAAAATTGGTATAATATTAATTTAGCAAAATGTAAATATTGTTAATATAATTTTGCTGTGCTAGAATATCGTAGAATTTAAACAGTTTGGAAGGAATAATAACTATGTTGGATTGGACAGTACCGGAAATATCAGATGGTGACTGGATTAGAGAGTGTGTAAGAATAAGTGGATATGCCGGAAGCGATGCTTCGTTTGCTAATATATTTTTACTTAGAAAGAAATATGATATAAGAATAAGCCGTTATAAAGGCTTTGTAATAAGATATTATAGTGGAAAGAAAAGCCGTAAAGGATACACATTTCCTTTGGGAAAGGGAGATATAACAAAAGCTTTGGCAGAGATTGAAAAGGATGCCGCTTATTACGGCAGAAATCTTGAATTCTGCTTTATTACCGAAGAACAAAAAAATGTGTTGCAGGAAGTATTTGGCGACAGGCTTTTGTTTGAGAGTACACCGGATGACAGCGATTATATGTATTTGTCGCAGGATTTGGCTAACCTTAGCGGAAAGGCTTACCATAAAAAGAAAAATCACGTTTCCAAATTTATGAGGACATATCCTGACTATTATTATGAAGAGATAGGTCATGAGAATAAATGGGATGCTTATGGCGTGGAGGATGCCTGGTATTATGACCATTTACAGGAGGAAGATGATTCAGCTCTCATAGAATATACATCTATTAAGGAGGCTTTGGATAATTTTGAGGAGCTGTCACTTGAGGGTGGCATTATTTATGTGAATAAGGTTGCTGTAGCGATGACTATTGCTTCAAGAATTAACGAAGATGTGCGTGATGTGCATTTTGAGAAGGCTATTGGAGAATATGCGGCAAATGGAGCATTTTCTGCCATAAACAGATTTTATTCACAAAGTGCTTTTGAATCGGGAGCAAAATGGCTTAACAGAGAGGAAGACATTGGAATAGAAGGCTTAAGAAAGGCAAAGGAATCTTATCATCCTAAACTGATGCTTAAAAAATATAGTGCAAAACAGATATAAAGAAATTATTAGAGAAGGACAGGAAAAAGAAAATGTTATCAAAAGTATTATCAAAGAATACCTGTGCAGACTGTAAGTTTTGCTGCTCTTTCAGAAGATGCAGCCTTTGGGAGACTCCACTGTTTTCTAAGGAAACAATGGATAAATTGGAGAAGCTTAATGAGTACAATAGAAAAGCGGATTTTGATAAAAAGATATTGACTGTGGCAAAAAATGAGAGCGGCAATGCAGTGAATGTTGCAGGTGAAAAAGAATATGAATATGGTCAGATGAAGCTGGAATATAAATATAAAACAGATGATTCCGAGGAGGAAGCTGCCTGTGAATTTCTGGATCCGAACAAGGGCTGCGTTCTGTCACCGGAAGATAAACCTTTTGATTGTAAAATCTGGCCGCTTAGAATAATGAAAAAAGATGACAAGGTGGTTATCGCATTTACACCAACATGTCCTGCACTTGGAAAGCTGCCTTTAGAGGACATGAAGAAACTTGTAAATGATGGACTTGGACAGACTATATATGAGTATGCAAAGGAACATCCTTACATTATTAAGGAGTATAAAGAGGGCTTTCCGATTTTGATGGAGAGATAACTTATTTAATAATGTAGTATATCCTTCAAAGTTAATTTTTAAAAACTATAAAAAATAAATTTATACATAACAGTTGAAATTACTAATGGAATATGTTATATTCTATTTAAAGATGTTGAACGTGATATATGAGGTAGCAGGGATTATAGAAATATCAATGGGGAATATAATTTATATACTATATAGATTATAGATAGAGTCTAATATGGAGAGAAAGGAGCGGAATAATAATAAAAGGGGCTCTGGAAATTAATTTGAAGGAGAAAGAAGTATGAAAAAATTTAAGATGATTTTATTAAGCTTTGCAATGATGTTAATAAGCACAATTAATGTTTTTGCAGCAAATGTTGAGACTACAGATGATATGATAATGAGAAGTTATGTACAGCCAGGTGAAAGATTTTCTGAAACCTTTAGTTTAGAAGGAGAACTTTGGGGAGAAACTCATTATATGGATGTGAATGTTACTTTTTCGTTAGCATATGAATATGAAGAAGGTTCGTGGGTTAATGTTCAATATGTGGACATAGATGTTAAATCTGTGTATATTGATAATGAAGAAGTTTCATGGAGCTCTTCAAAATATGTGACAACACAGAGAGGAGCATATAGAGAAATAATAGTAAATGGAGATACTACGGTAAGGATAGATTTAAATATGGATGAATATGGGGAAGTGTATACATATGCGGGAATTGAGTAATAGGTTAATCCTGTTAATTGCTTTGTTATGTGTCTTCTTTACCGGATGTACGACGGCAGCTGATATAGATACAGATGATGAGAAGTCTGAAAAGAAATATGCGTATGTCTATGATGAATTAATAGCACAATCGACTGTGAGTTCCAGATCGGCATTTGGGGATGATGGATATTATTTTCTTGCTAATGGAATACTTTATTATTATGATATGTCAGATGCTGATGCTGTTCCTGTATGCAGTAAGGCAGAATGTTCGCATAGGACTGAGGAATGTGATGCTTATATATATGATAACGCCGGATATGATACATATGATTTGACGAATGTTAATATAAATTGTCTTGGAAATATGATATGGTTTGAAGATGGCAACCTATACATGATAAAAAGAGATAAGAGTGGCGATTATCTTATGCAGTATGATTCCACATTTAAGAACGAAAGGACAGTTTGTACATTAGCTGAAAAGGGAACAACAGTTGGAGGACCTACTGCGACAACAGAAGATACGGCTGTTTTGTATAATGGATATCTGTATTATTTTACAGTTTGCCCTGTATATGTTAACGAATTAGTTGACAAGAATTATTATATAACATTTTATTGCAACAGAGTTAAGGTTAGTCAGGGCGCAAAGCCGGAAGTCCTGGGTCGGTTTGACGCGGCTATGGATGCAAGTCTTTTTGCTAAAAGTTCTGACTGTAAAGTAAGCGTGAATAATGATAAAGTTTTATTTACGCGAGGCACTGTAACAAGGTATCTTTATAAAAATAATACAGTACAGTATAAGTTGTATACTTATGATTGTCAGTCTTCACAATTCAGTAAAGTTCTTGATATAGAAGGTAATGATAAAGAAAACTTTTTTGGTGAGCAGACAGGAACCGCTGTAGCCGTAAAGAATAATATATGTATTGATGAAGATGGCAATATATATTTAGCAACAGGAGATGCCAACATTTTAAAAGTTAGTGAGGATGGAACAACTAAAGTTATTTACAGTAGCAGTCAGGGGAAAGATATAACATCATTATTTTATAATGAAAAACATATTTTTTTCTATGAATCACAAGGGGAAAAGGGACAATTAACAGCAATAGACAAAGAGGGAAAAGTTGAAGCAAAGTTTGAAATATGCTTGAGCGATAAATTTAAGGGGAAAGTGGAAAACTTTGCAAATAATGCTATTTCTATATATGGAATTGATAAACAGAATATTGTGTTAAAGTTAAATCTGGATTATATTTTACATATGGAGAATGATAATACTATTAATAAAGGCGTTAATAAGGGTATTAATATTGATACATATGGTGTAGTGATTCTTGATAAAGAGAATTATTTTAAGGGAGAAGTTACTCCTGATATGATATTCCTATATAATGAGTAGCTGTTAATTAAGCTGCTGTCAGGCGTTGTGATTGTTTATTACATCTGTTTGATGGCAGCTTTTTCTATCGCTTGATTTATAATTAATGGAGAGTGGACATATGGAGTTAAGAAGAATATTAAACAAAAAAAGAATACTCATAATTGTAATACTGATTATGATTAATGGAGTCTTTTTTGTACAAAGTAATAAAAAAGAACGAAAATACGATATTTACAATGATTTGATTGTAAGATATTCCAATAGTATTGGAAATGGTGAGGATGTAACTATACGTGAAATATGTAATGAATATGAACAGGAGAATGGATATACTGAAGAAGAATTACCATGGGAATATAAAGAGGCAAAACAGCAGTTTATTAATAAAATAAAATATATAAAAAGCTATAGTCAGACGATTGAGGAGAAGAAAGAAGCATCAAATCAGCAGAAAAGAAGTCAATTATTTAAAGACAGATATTACAAATTACAGTTATTAAAAAGTGATAATGATATTAAAAAAATTGAAAATCAGAAGGTTGAGGTCAGCAATGGAATATGGCTGGAAAAAGTTGCTGATTATAAAACAGTTTTTTACCTGTGTGCGATAGGAACGTTAGTGATAATACTTTCATTTTATGAAGATAGAAAAAAAGGACTTATTTATATACAGTATGCATCTAAAAATGGAAGAATAGCACTTTTGATTAAAAGGCTTATTATATTATTGGGATTTATATTATTCATAACAATAATTATGTATGTTGAAACGGTTTTATTATCGTTAAAAATATATGGAGGCTATGAGGGACTGACAAAAAGTTTATGTAGTGATGAAAAGTTTGCTATGTGTTCACAGGGCATGAGTAGAATACAATTTGTGGCTTTATCGGTGATAAAGTCAGCTATATGCAGCTATGCGTGGGCTTTTATTATATGGATAATATTATTAATGTTTAATCAAAGAAATGTTGGACTGATTGTAGGAATAGTTATAAATGTTGTTGAAGTGCTGCTATATAACCTTATTAATGCAAAGAGCATGTTTAGGATATTTAAATATATTAATATTTTCTATTTGTTTGATAGTTCAAAAGCATGGTTTAACTATGAAAACTGGGGCTTCTCTCATGCTGTTATGGATACAGGTGAAAGTACTCTTATAATGTCAATAATAGTTATATTAATTTCGAGTGTGATTTTATGCTTTAAATGTGTAATAATCAGACCGGCTGGCGGATTAGGAATATTAGATAAATTTTTTGCAAAAATTGCTGCTTTTATGCAAAAAATATTTGCATTCATGCCGGCTGTTTTTATGGAAGTGAAAAAGATACTGTTTAATCAGAGTATTATTTGGCTGATATTAGGAATTGCTCTGATTGCAACATATAAAAGTTACGGAGAAATATTAAGATATAGTATAACTACAAGTACGATAAAGGATTTTTGTGAAAAAAATTCGGACAAATCTGATGATGAATTGTATAGAATAAATTTAGAATTAAAAAATGAAAAGGAAAATGTTGAGCAAGGCATTATTCAAAAAAATGAGTTTGAAAAGCAAATACTTTCTGAAAAGATAAAAACAGTAAGCTATGTTTTGGAACGTCATGAAAATAATGTTAATGTAAGTCTGGTTTCTCAATATGAATATGACAGTTTGTTTGGAAATGCGCAAAAGGATAATCAGGAAGAGTTAGCTTTTCTATGTATAATTCTGGCATTATTTATATGCAGTGGAACTATTTCTTATGAAAGAAAAAATATGATGATGGCGCAGCTGCATTCAACTGCATTAAGAAATAAGTGGTTGAAAAGAAAAATGCTGATAAATGCAGTAATAATAAGCGCGGTAGTTTTTGGTATTAATGCTTTTTATTACCATAAAATTATTGATTTATACAAAATAGCTGATTGTAGTATTCTGCTTCAAAGTATAAGAATGTTTGAAAAATTCCCTATTATTATGAGTGTAAGAACATTTATTGTATTAGATATTCTTATAAAAATTATTTATGTGAATTTGATTGGGAGCATAGGATATATTATTTCATTTAAATTTAAATATGAAATGGGTTATTTAATCTCTATAGTATTAATTTTGCCATATTTTGCATACAAAATGGGAATAAGAATATTTGGTTATTTATCTATGCCAAGGTATGTTTCATTAATTGCGATGTGGATAACGGGGAATATAAAAGTTTATCTTTATGTAGCATTTTTTGTTATTCTGTTGGGCGTATTTTGCATTTATAAAGCAAACAGAAAGTGGAAAACAGCAAATATATAATATTAGCGAAAAGAATTATAGATAGTAATTTAGTACTAAAAGGTTGCAAAAAATCGAAAAATGGAGTATTTTGATATTAACTTTTTTTAGGAACAACCGATAAATAAAGTACTGATAGAGAAAAGGTCAGAATATACTAAATTTGTGAAGCTTCAGAAAGAACTTGATTTGAAGTATTCACGGAAAGGAGCAGGATATGTTTATATCAGGCATGGGCACTAATCCATATATATCTTCATATAGCAGGAATGTTAATGCGGCACAGCCACAGGAAGAAGCCATACAGTCTGTGAATACAGCCGGTGTGCAGGAACAGACAGTAAGTAATGATAATATAGACACTGATGTATCTAATCCTGCGCCACGTAATTCTAATCCGACTGATTTCACATTTGACTTTAAGAAGCATAATAACTTCAACCTTGTCGGTGCAACTAATAAGCTTGAAGATATGGATGTTAATAAAGCTGTTAACGATATGAAGAAGGAAGATGTGCTTGATCAGTATAAGTTTTTTGTCCAGCCATCTAAGCTTGGAACTGACAGCGATGGAACAGTAAGACTTGTAATGAGATAAGATTAAAAGTACTTGAATGAATTCCTGAATATTGGTTTATTTTAAAATTATTTAAAATTTATTTGAAATTTGTAAAAAAAGTGCTTGCAATCATATAATCATTCATGTATAATACAACATGTCGTCACGATAATGGGCTTTCGCCAAGTGGTAAGGCACTGGATTCTGATTCCAGCATTTCGGGGGTTCGAATCCCTCAAGCCCAGCTAGACCTTCGCAGAACATTCTGCGAAGGTTTTTTTATGTATTAGGAGAATGCAGAAACATTTTACTGATACAAAATTGATTGCGAAATTTTTGTATGGCAGTTTAATCATAAATGAAGTATATTATTATTATAAAAGCAGAAAGAAATGAGGTGTGATATGGTAGAGTTAGGTAAAAAACAGTGTCTTAATGTAGTTAAAACAACTGATTTTGGAGTTTATCTTGGCAGCGAGGATGAGAAGGTGCTTCTTCCTGCAAAGTATGTTCCTTCTGATATAGAGGTAGGAGATGCTCTTACAGTATTTATATATAGAGATTCCGAGGATAGGCTGATTGCAACAACATTGGAACCTAAGATTAAGCTTGGAGAGATAGCAAGACTTAAAGTTACACAGGTAACTAATATTGGTGCATTTTTGGACTGGGGACTTGAAAAAGATTTGTTCCTCCCATTTAAGGAACAGGTTGTGCATGTAGAGACAGGAGATGAATATCTTGTTGCGTTATATATAGATAAAAGTGACAGACTTGCTGCAACAATGAGGGTATATAATTATCTTACAACTACAGATAAATATGTTAAGGACAGCGCGGTTGAGGCAACAGTTATTGAAATTAATCCTGAGACAGGAGTATATGTTGCTGTTGATGACAAATATTTCGGAATGATACAGAAAAACGAAATATATGGAAAGCTTAGAATAGGCGATAAAATATACGGAAGAGTAACGAAAGTAAGAGAAGACGGCAAGCTTATGATAAGCCTTAAACAGAAGGCATATATACAGATGGATGAGGATTCAGCATTTATATATAACGAGCTTGTTAAGGCAGGCGGAAGCTTCCCATTTACGGACAAGGCAGACCCGGATGTTATAAGAGATAAGTTTAATATGAGTAAAAATGCATTTAAGAGGGCTGTAGGAAGACTTTTAAAAGAGGGCAAAATAAAGATTAATGATAATTCTATAGATTTGCTTGATTGAAACATTTTCTGATAGTACAATATAAGTTAAGCAAATATTTATTATCAGGAGGATGTTATAATGCAGAAAGTTATTAGTACAGATAAGGCACCAAGTGCTATAGGACCATATTCACAGGCAATTGAAATCAACAATATGGTGTATACATCAGGTGTTATTCCGGTTATTCCTGCAACAGGAGAAATTGCTGAAGGTGGAGTAGAGGCTCAGGCTGAGCAGGCATTCCAGAACCTTTGCAATCTTGTAGAGGCTTCAGGCTCTAAGGTTGAAAATATTGTTAAGACTACAGTATTTATCAAAGAGATGAATGACTTTGGAAAGATTAATGAAATATATAAGAAATATTTTAAGGAGCCATTCCCAGCACGTTCATGTGTAGAAGTTGCAAGACTTCCTAAGGACGTTCTTCTTGAAGTGGAAGCAATTGCATGGAAATAAAGAAGATTAATATATTTTTTCCTATATTTATACTGGCATATATAGGGATTTCAATGCTGCTGTCGCTGGTAGTTTCGATAACAGGCGTTCAATTACCGTTGTGGCTTTTGTATCTGCTTAACGATGTAATATTGCTTTTAATTGTTATTGTTTATATGGCAATTGAAAAAATCGGACTTATAAGGGATATACCTTACAGAAAGATAAGACCGGTTGATGCATTACTTTCAATTATCGCAGGATATGCACTTATTCCTATGATGCTTTTTATAAGTAATGTTTCGATGCTGTTTTCGACTAATTATTTTGAGCAGTCGGCTATAGAAATTATGACTCTTCCTTTTATAGTAAGGATACTTCTTATTGCGGTTGCACCGGCAATAGTTGAGGAGCTTATATTCAGAGGAGTCTTTTTCGGAGCTTACAAGCAGGGTGGAGTTTTGAAGGCTATATTGATGAGTGGACTTGTATTCGGCTTATTTCACCTTAATCTTAACCAGTTCTGTTATGCGACCATTATGGGATTTGTGTTTGCACTGCTAATCGAGGCAACAGGCACTATATGGTCATCAGTGCTGGCACATTTTGCGGTCAACACTTATTCGGTGATTATGATGCAGCTTATGAGTACAGCGCAGAGCGGTGCGGCAGGAGATTTGATAGATAATGCGTCAAACACTTCGCTCACAGATTATCCGGTTACGGTAATAATTATCCAGCTTGTAATTCTTATGATGGTTGCGCTGGGCTTTATGTTCATTGCGTATCTGTGCATTAAGAAAATGGCAGTTAGAAATCAGAGATATGAATACATCAGGAGCCTGAAGTTCAAATCAGAAGTAAGGACAGCTACGGTGCCTTTCCTTGTAACAGCTCTTGCGTGTGTTATCTATATGATTTTGATAGAGTTATGATTAGATTGATCTGATAATTACATGTGATATACAATAAAAAGAAACCCGGTATTGAACCGTTTAAGAAATCAATGTGAAATCTTATAAGACGGTTACAATACCGGGTTTCTTCTTTAGAGATATAATCCCTAAAATTAGTGGAATGCAAAATAAAAAAAGAGAGGATAAAATTAAAATGACAAAAATAGAAAATATTATATCTAATATCTATACTATCTATATATCTGTCTATACCGAATAATCAATGTTCTGTCCCAGATAAGGAGTTACAGAACTCTCCATCATCTTGATAAGGCTGTCTCCAGTATCGTTAATAGTATCAAGATTCTTCTTTAATACAGCAACCTGAACGTCATTAGCAACGTTGGATGTGCTGAGTGCCATAGACAAACCTGCTATATCCATAATACAGCCTCCTTATAATTATATTAAACGACAGAAAACATATATCTTATGCTTATATAAGCTTATGCTCCTATGTCCTCTGTACTGCTTCAATTCTATGTATCTCTTCACAATAAAAAATAACATATTTAACTATAATTATTATAATACTATTTTATGTATACTGCAACTGTTTTAAGGAAATAAATACAAATATAAATCCAGAATAATAAACAATAAATCAGGAAATGGAAAATATGAAGTATTATGTACGAAAGGCCGGGATGACAGTATGAAAACAGATAATGCAGGTAGAAAAGGCAGTGCAGGCAATGAGGCTGACATTATAATAGGAAATAAAAGAAATCACAAACCAGGAAATAGAAAACTTCGTGAATTTGGAAAACATATGTATATTGCGTTGGGAACATTTTTGATGGCGATAGCATATAAGTCGGTTTATGATTCGGCGGGCATGGTAACAGGCGGATTTTCCGGAATCAGTATAATTGTAAGAAATGTGACAGGAAAAATGCTGTTTTCTAATGCGTCCGGTGGAATATGGGAAAATGCAATGGGAGGAATGTGGCAGGACGGAATACCTATATGGATAACTAATATGGCGCTTAATATTCCGTTATATTTTGTCGCTTATCGTGTATATGGAAAAAGGTTTGTCATGAGCACTGTTGAGGGAACACTTCTTCTTTCATTTTTTCTTGCTGTGCTTCCTTCTGCTCATGTCGGTGATACGGATTATCTTCTTGTAGCCGTATTTGGAGGACTTGCAGCCGGTACAGGCATAGGAATGATATTGCGCGCAGGTGTGACAACAGGGGGAACAGATTTGCTGGCTGTTATAATACACCATTATATAGGAAGATATTCGGTGGTGCAGATAATGCAGCTGCTTGATGCATGCATAATAATACTGGGAATATTTGTATTCGGAATTAATACGTCTTTGTATGGAATAATAGCCATATATATAACGGCAATCATGTCAAAACGTGTAGTTGAGGGAAAACAGCGTGCAAGTCAGGTAATAATTATTTCGGATATGCACAGGCAGATAGCCTCAAGAATTATGCAGGAATTACAAAGAGGCGTTACCTATATAGAAGGTCAGGGAGTTTATTCGGAAAAGGAGAAAAAGCTGATTTTATGCGTGGTTTCAATAAAGCAGCTGCCTGAAATAAGGAAAATAGCGCTGGAGACAGATCCGGGAAGCTTCCTGTTTATTGGTGATGTTTGTGAAGTTTTGGGAGAGGGTTTTGTACAAAATTAACATTTATGCGTATTATATGGTGAATTTGCTGAAAAATTAGAAATATATTTGTAAAAATGCAACATGGTAATTGAAGATAAAATATTGTATATTAAGTATAACATAAATGCGCAAAGCGTTTTTAATATTTAGGAGGACATATAACAATGGCAAGTTTATCACTTAAAAATGTATGCAAAGTTTATCCTAATGGTTTCGTAGCTGTTAAGGATTTTAATCTTGAAATTGCTGACCAGGAATTCATCATCTTCGTTGGACCTTCTGGTTGCGGTAAGTCTACAACACTTCGTATGATCGCAGGTCTTGAGGAAATCAGCTCAGGTGAGTTATGGATCGGCGACAAGCTCGTTAACGATGTAGAGCCTAAGGACAGAGATATCGCTATGGTATTCCAGAACTATGCTCTTTATCCACATATGTCAGTTTATGACAACATGGCATTCGGTCTTAAGTTAAGAAAAGTACCTAAGGCTGAAATCGATAAGTCAGTACATGAAGCTGCTAAGATTCTTGATATCGAACACCTTCTTGATCGTAAGCCAAAGGCTCTTTCAGGTGGTCAGAGACAGCGTGTTGCTATGGGACGTGCTATCGTTCGTAGCCCTAAGGTATTCCTTATGGATGAGCCTCTTTCAAACCTTGATGCTAAGTTAAGAGTTCAGATGCGTGTTGAGATTTCTAAGCTTCACCAGAGATTACAGACAACAATTATCTACGTAACACATGACCAGACAGAGGCTATGACACTTGGTACAAGAATCGTAGTTCTTAAGGATGGTATTATTCAGCAGGTTGATACACCACAGAACCTTTACAACACACCTAACAACATTTTCGTTGCTGGATTCATCGGATCACCTCAGATGAACCTTATCGATGCAGAAGTATCTGAAAGCGGTTCACAGGTTACATTAAAGATGAGCGATACAGTTTCAATCAAGCTTCCAGCAGACAAGAGCAAGAAGCTTATCGATGGCGGATATGTTGGAAAGACAGTTGTTGTTGGTATTCGTCCAGAAGATGTTAAGGATACAGATGAATTCATCGCTGCTAATGCAGATACAACATTCGAAGCTCAGATTAAGGTTTACGAATTACTTGGTGCTGAAGTTAACCTTCACTATGATATAGGTGATGTTACATGTACAGCAAAGGTTAACCCTCGTACAGCTGCTAGACCTGGCGATACAGTTAAGTTTGCTATGGATGTTACAAGACTTCATGTATTCGATAAGGAAACAGAGCAGGTAATTACTCACTAATTAGTAGTTAATTAAATTAATTACATATTGTAATTGGTTTAGATTACAATTTTACCTGATATGGTTACTTGTAATAATTTGAATTGATTAAATTAATATAAAAAAAGAGGAAATGTATAGAAATTATTCATTTCCTCTTTTTTTTTTCGACGTTTTGCATTACAATGTTAAATAGATGTATTATGAGAAAGGAATAACCATATGATTTCAAGTCAGATATTACAGACAACTGTAGAGGGGTTAAAGTCAATTTCGCGTGTTGATTTTTGCGTCATTGATTCAGATGGAAAAGTGGCAGCTAAGACTGCTGATGATATGTCAGGTTATATGTCAGAAGCATTAGCATTTATGGACTCGCCTGCTGAAAGTCAGGTGGTTAATGGATGTCAGTTCTTTAAAGTTATTGAAGATAATACTTTGGAATATATATTACTTGCTAAGGGAACAGGTGATGATGTATATATGGTTGGAAAGCTTGCATCTTTCCAGATACAGAATCTTTTAGTTGCTTATAAAGAAAGATTTGATAAGGACAACTTCATTAAGAATTTGTTGCTTGATAACCTGTTAAGAGTTGATATGTATACAAGAGCAGAGAAGCTCCATATCGTTACCGATGTTAAGAGAGTTGTATACATAATTGAAACAAAGCATGAAAAGGATACTAACGCATTGGAAACAGTGCGTACATTATTTGCCGGTAAGTCAAGAGATTTTATTACCGCTGTTGATGAGAAGAGTATTATCCTTGTAAAAGAAGTTAAAGGCAATGAGACATATGAGGAATTGGATAAGGTAGCTGAAGTAATAGTGGACATGCTTAATACAGAGGCTATGAGTGCGGCGCATATAGCATATGGTACTATTGTTAATGATATAAGAGAAGTTTCACGTTCTTATAAGGAAGCAAAGATGGCGCTTGATGTAGGTAAGATATTCTATAGTGATAAGAATGTTGTTGCTTACAACAGACTTGGTATCGGCAGACTGATTTATCAGCTTCCGTTGCCTTTGTGCCAGATGTTCATCAGGGAAATATTTGGTGGAAAGTCGCCGGATGATTTTGATGATGAGACATTGTCAACAATCAATAAGTTCTTTGAAAACAGCTTAAATGTTTCAGAGACTTCAAGACAGTTATATATTCATAGAAATACTCTTGTATACAGACTTGATAAGCTCCAGAAGAGCACAGGCCTTGATTTAAGAGTGTTTGATGATGCAATCACATTTAAGATTGCGCTTATGGTAGTTAAATATATGAAATATATGGAAGTTAAAGATACTTTTTAAAAAAATATAATCCTTGAATATTTAAGGTTAGATACATTCAGGTTTTGGAGGAAACAATATAATGATTATTGTAGAAAATGTTACGAAGACTTATTCCTCAGGAGTTCCTGCTCTTAACGGAATTAATCTTCATGTACAGAAAGGTGAATTTGTATTCATAGTTGGTAAGAGTGGTTCAGGTAAATCAACTCTTATTAAGCTTTTACTTAAAGAGTTAGACCCTACATCGGGCAAAATATATGTTAATAAGAAATATTTAAATAAAATAACAAGAAAGAAGCTTCCTTATTTAAGAAGGGATATAGGTGTTGTATTCCAGGACTTCAGGCTTCTTCCTGACCGTAATATATATGATAATATTGCATTTGCACAGAAGGTTGTTGAGGCTCCTAATAAGAAGATTAAGAGCCGTGTACTTGCCATGCTTTCAATGGTAGGACTTCTTGATAAATATAAAGCATTTCCTAATGAATTATCAGGTGGTGAGCAGCAGAGAGTTGCAATAGCGAGAGCTCTTGTAAACAAGCCTGCAATATTGCTTTGTGATGAGCCAACAGGTAACCTTGACCCAGCCAATTCTAACGAAATTATGAAAATTCTTGATCAGGCTAATAAACAGGGAACAACAGTACTTGTCGTTACTCATAATATGGAAATTGTTCAGCAGATGAAGAAGAGAACAATTACCATGAGCGACGGTAAGATTATAAGTGATTTGGAAAAGGGTGGTTATTTCTATGAAGATTAGGTCGTTATTTTATCATATTAAAGATGGTTTTAAAAATATATATCGTAACAGACTGTTCTCACTTGCTTCTATAGCAACTATAGCTGCATGTATATTTATATTTGGTGTATTTTATTCAATAGTTATGAATTTCCAGTACATGATTAAGAAGGCTGAGAATGAAGTCTGTGTTACAGTATTCTTTGATGAGGGTTTATCTGAAACAGATATCAGGAAGCTTGGAGATACAATCAAGTCAAGAGTGGAAGTTTCAAATATTCATTATACCTCAGCAGAAGAGGCGTGGGATAACTTCAAGACAGACTATTTTGCAGAATATCCTGAACTGGCAGAAGGCTTTAAGGATGATAATCCTCTTGTTAATTCAGCATCATATGAGGTGTATCTTAAGGATGCATCAATGCAGTCAACTTTGGTAACTTATCTTGAGAACCTTGACGGAATAAGACAGGTAAACCGTTCAGAGGCTACAGCCAGCAGTCTTGCAAGTGCGGCCAGACTTGTAAGTTACATAGCTATTGCAGTTATTATAATACTTCTTGCGGTATCAATATTCCTTATTACTAATACAATAGTTATAGGTATTACTGTAAGAAAAGATGAGATTTCAATTATGAAATACATAGGCGCGACAGATGCTTTCGTTAATGCACCATTCTTCGTTGAAGGTATAGTTATTGGTGTCATAGGTGCGATAATTCCTGTTGCAATACTTGCATATATATATCAGAGCATGGTTTCATTTATCATTAATAAATTCTCAGTTCTGAGTAATATTCTTGCATTTATGCCTGCAAAGGATGTATTTCAGGTGCTCATTCCTGTTGCTATAGCATTGGGAATAGGTATTGGTTTTATCGGTAGTTTCTTTGCTGTAAGAAAGCATGCCGATGTATAATGGCAGATTGAAAATTGAGGGGCTTTGGCATATTAAATGCAAGGCCCCTTTGTGAATTTTTAACAGAAGAATGGAGATTGTATGAAAAAGACATTTGCAAAAAAAATAACAGCAATTGCTCTTGCTTTTTCAATTATGGTACCAGGGAGTTTTGGAAATATTTTAAATGTTTATGGCGATAATCAGAAAGACTTACAGGATGCTCAGAATAAGAGTAACGAGTTAAAGAGCCAGCTTGAGGAAACGAAGAAGACTCTTGACAGTCTTAAGAATCAGACGAGCGACATAGAAAATATTATAGCTTCCATAGATTCCCAGATGGCAGAGGTCGATAAGTCTTTGTCGGAGCTTGAAAGCAAGATAGATGCATTGGAAACGGAGATTGCCGAAACACAGGAACAGCTTGACCAGGCTCAGGAAGATGCTGACAGCCAGTATGAGGCAATGAAGCTGAGAATACAGTTTATGTATGAACATAATGATGAAACATATTTATCATTGCTGTTATCTTCAAAGAATATGGGGGATATGCTTAATAAGGCAGAGTATATATCTAAGATTTCAGAGTATGACAGGCAGATGCTGGAAAAATATCAGGAAACTGTAACATTTATCGCAAATGCAAAGCAGCAGCTTGAAGATGATATGGCTTCTCTTGTTGCAACACAGGCATCTTTCCAGGACAGCAGGGATGCACTTACATTGCTTGAAAATACCAAGAACTCTGAATTACAGGCGTTGAAAAAGCAGACCAGTGCAGCACAGGCATATTCAAAGAAGCTTGAAGAAGACCAGAAAAAGCAGGATGACTATATAGCAAGCATAATGGAAAAGATACGTCAGGAAGAGCAGGCTAATAACAATGGCGGTTCATCAGGCGGAACAAAATATGACGGTGGCGTATTTAAGTGGCCTACAGAGTCTACAAGAATTACTTCTCCTTATGGTGATACTGCTGACAGAACGTCGCCACATAAAGGAATTGATATAGGAGCTTTAAGAATAGGTTATGCCGGCGACCCTATATATGCTGCATATGACGGAAAGGTAGTTATAGCACAGTATAGCAGTACGGCAGGAAACTTTATTATGATTTATCATGGTAATGGATTGTATACAAGATATCTGCATTGTTCATCACTTCAGGTTTCTGTAGGACAGACTGTAAGCAAGGGACAGAAGATAGCGTTAATGGGAACAACAGGTAATTCCTACGGAGTTCATCTGCATTTTGATGTTAACCTTAATGGACAGTATGTAAATCCATGGAATTATTTAAGTAAATAATGCAATATTAAATAGTAAAATATTAAATAGTAAGATGTTAAATAGTAAGATATTAAATAGTGAAATATAAAACGGTGAAATATCAAAACATCTATTTCACAGAAGTGAGGCTTTGAATGAATAATTATAACCAGCAGGGTAAAGGCTATGGTAATGGTTACGAAGGATATAATTATAATAATGCAAATATGGATAATGGCATGAATAATAGGATGAATAACGGAAAAGTACATAAGAATAAAAAAGGCGGATTCCAGAAGGGCTTTCTTATAGGAATGTTATGCACGATATTTGCAGTAGTGTTAGTGCTTTCTTTAATATTTGGAAGTCTTGTGTCTGCCGGATATATTCACATTTCAAAAAATGGCGAAATATATGTACAGAGCGATTCGGTAAATGATGAGCAGGGAATCGGAAGCGACGTTGAAAGCAAGCTGAATGCACTTGACAGTCTGCTTGATGATTTCTATTTTGATGAGGCTGATAAAGAAGCGGCTAAGACTAATATTTACAAGGCTTATCTTGATTCATTTGGCGATAAATATACAGTCTATTATACAGCTGAAGAATATCAGTCACTTCTTGAGTCAACTACAGGTAAATTCTATGGAATAGGTGCTGTATGCCAGAAATATGATGACGGAACAATCCTGATTTCGGAAGCATATAAGGATGCGCCTGCATATAATGCAGGAATAAGAACAGGCGACCGTGTAAGCAAGGTGAATGGTGAAGATATAACATCAATGGACTTGAGCACAGCAGTTGCCAAGATTAAAGGTGATAAGGGAACAACTGTTAATCTTGAGATAATTAGAAATAATGAGACATTGCAGTTTACAGTAACAAGAGATGAAATAAAGGTTCAGACTGTAGAGCATGAAATGATGGATGACAAGATAGGATATATCTATATATCACAGTTTGATGACGTTACTACACAGCAGTTTAAGGATGCATATGATGATTTGGTAAATCAGGGAATGCAGGGTCTGGTTATAGATATAAGGAATAATCCGGGCGGAGTTATGTCAACAGTAATTAATATGCTTGATATGCTTCTTCCTAATGGCCTTATAGTATATACAGAAGATAAGGATGGCAATAAGAAGGAATATAAGGGAAGCAACAGCTCAGAAATTCAGGTTCCGGCAGCAGTGCTGGTAAACGGAAACAGTGCAAGTGCTTCAGAGATATTCTCAGGAGCTATGCAGGATTATGGCAAAGCGAAGATTATAGGAACACAGACTTATGGCAAGGGCATTGTCCAGACTATAAGACCGTTAAGTGACGGAAGTGCTGTTAAATACACTATTGCAAAATATTTTACACCTAAGGGACAGGATATTCACGGCAAAGGTGTTACTCCGGATATTGTTGTAGAGCTTGATGAGAATTCAGACAAGGATACACAGTTGGAAGCAGCTGTTAATTATGTTAAGAGTCAGAAATAAAACAAACATTTGTTCTAATTTTTGAGCGAAAACTATATACTTTCAATATTATATTTGTTATAATAAATGGCGAAACTATTCATGATGTTATGCGTAATGCTATACATGGCAGCGGTGTTATATCCGTTGGGTAGTTTCGTCATTTTGTGTCTGTATGTACATGGAATATTATATATAGATTATATGTAGAAGATTTGCATGGGAAAGAGGTTAGTATGGGGCGTTTTGAATTGGTATCGGAGTATCAGCCGACAGGTGACCAGCCACAGGCAATAGATGCGCTTGTGCGTGGTTTTAATGAGGGAAATCAGTTTGAGACACTGGTAGGTGTTACTGGTTCGGGAAAGACATTTACAATGGCTAATATTATTGAGCATGTGCAGAAGCCTACACTTATTATTTCACATAATAAGACACTGGCAGCACAGTTGTATGGCGAGATGAAGGAATTCTTTCCTAATAATGCGGTGGAATATTTTGTTTCATATTATGACTATTATCAGCCGGAAGCATATGTTCCGCAGAGCGATACTTATATAGCCAAGGATTCATCAATTAACGATGAGATAGATAAACTGCGCCATTCTGCAACAGCAGCGTTGTCAGAGCGTAATGATGTTATAATTGTTGCCTCTGTTTCATGCATATATGGTCTGGGTGCGCCAATTGACTATAAGAACATGGTTATCTCTTTAAGACCGGGCATGGAGAAGGACAGAGATGAGATGATACGCAAGCTTATAGATATACAATATGTAAGAAATGACCAGGATTTTAAGCGTGGTACTTTCCGTGTAAGAGGTGATGTTGTTGAGATTTATCCTTCATCTTCAAGTGGTGATGCAATAAGAGTTGAATTTTTTGGCGACGAAATAGACAGAATAAGTGAAATAGATTCTTTAACAGGCGAAGTCAAGAATATACTGGAACATGCTGCCATTTTCCCTAACTCACATTATGTAGTCGAGAAGGAGAAGATGGAGGCTGCCATTGAGAATATTAAAGAGGAGCTTGCAGAGAGAATTAAATATTTTAAGAGTGAGGATAAGCTTTTAGAGGCGCAGAGAATAGAGGAAAGAACTAATTTTGATATAGAGATGATGCAGGAAACAGGTTTCTGTTCAGGAATTGAGAATTATTCAAGACATCTGGCAGGGCTTCCGGCAGGGTGTCCACCGTACACATTGATGGACTATTTTCCTGACGATTTTCTGATTATAGTTGATGAGTCACATATTACAATTCCTCAGATAAGGGGAATGTACGCCGGCGACCAGTCAAGAAAGACCACACTTGTGGATTATGGCTTCAGGCTTCCGTCTGCAAAGGATAACAGACCTCTTAATTTTACTGAGTTTGAGAGCAAGATTTCACAGATGCTGTTCGTATCGGCAACACCGTCTGTGTATGAGTCTGAGCATGAGCTTATGAGAGCTGAACAGGTTATACGTCCAACCGGACTTTTGGATCCTGAGATAAGTGTAAGACCGGTTGAGGGTCAGATAGATGATCTGGTTTCAGAGATTAACAAAGAGACAGCCAAGCATAATAAGATTCTTGTAACTACACTTACTAAGAGGATGGCAGAAGATTTGACAGAATATCTTAAGGAACTAGGCATCAGAGTTAAATATCTTCATGCCGATATTGATACACTTGAAAGACAGAAGATAATAAGAGATATGAGACTTGATGGCTTTGATGTGCTGGTAGGAATCAATCTTTTAAGAGAGGGACTTGATATTCCTGAGATAAGCCTCGTTGCGATACTTGATGCAGATAAGGAAGGTTTCTTAAGAACGGAGACTTCACTTATACAGACCATAGGACGAGCAGCAAGAAATGCGGAAGGCCATGTAATCATGTATGCGGATACAATAACAGAGTCCATGGACAAGGCTATATCAGAAACTGAAAGACGTAGGAAGATACAGCAGCAGTATAATGAAGAACATGGAATAACACCACAGACCATTAAGAAAGCGGTACGAGACTTGATAAGCATTTCCAAGGCAGCAGACGGTGAAGAAGGTGGAGGAGTTACACTTAAGGTGGACTACGAATCTATGAGCACCAAGGAACTTGAGAAGGTTAAGAAGCAGATTGAGAAGAATATGCATAAAGCTGCGGCAGAACTTAACTTTGAAGAGGCTGCTATTTTAAGGGATAAGATGATTGAAGTTAATAAGTATCTGTATGAAAATAAGTAAATTTGTACAGAAGATGGATATAATTAGAAACAATGCATAACTGGAAATGGGATATAACGGAGAACAATGTATATAATTGAAAACATGATATAACTTGGAAAATATATAATTGGAAATGTAATATACCCGGAAACAGACGATTATAATGGAGGTCGAAAGATGTCTAAGACTAATGACACCGGTAAAGCAACAGATAAGAAGCCGGACAAAACAAATACAATTAAAAAAGGTGATTTTAGAAATTTTATAAAAATAAGGGGAGCAAATGAGCATAACCTTCAGGGAATAGATGTTGACATTCCAAGAGATAAGCTGGTTGTTCTTACAGGATTGTCAGGTTCAGGAAAGTCAAGCCTTGCATTTGATACAATATATGCAGAAGGACAGAGAAGATATATGGAATCGTTATCTTCATATGCAAGACAGTTCTTAGGTCAGATGGAAAAGCCTGATGTTGAGAGTATAGAAGGTTTGTCACCTGCAATTTCCATTGACCAGAAATCAACTAACAGAAACCCTCGTTCAACTGTAGGAACCGTTACAGAAATATATGATTATTTCAGACTTTTATACGCAAGAATAGGTATACCACATTGTCCAAAATGTGGAAAGGAAATACGCAGACAGACAGTTGACCAGATGGTTGATGCAATTATGGAATTGCCTGAAAGAACTAAGATACAGCTGCTTGCACCTATTGTAAGAGGAAAAAAGGGTGAACATGAGAAAGTATTTTCACAGGCAAAGAAAAGCGGATATGTAAGAGTTATTGTTGATGGCAATATGTATGAGCTTACGGATGATATCAAGCTTGAAAAGAATAAAAAGCATAATATCGAAATCGTAGTTGACAGAATTGCTGTTAAAGAAGGAATAGAGAAAAGACTTACAGATTCAGTGGAAACAACTTTAAAACTTGGAAACGGACTTATGACTGTTGATGTTATAGACGGAGAGCCTATTAATTTCAGCCAGAGTTTTTCATGCCCGGATTGTGGAATAAGCATAGATGAGGTAGAGCCAAGAAGCTTTTCATTTAATAATCCATTTGGTGCCTGCCCTGACTGTTTCGGACTTGGATATACAATGAATTTTGATATGGAACTGCTTATACCTGATGAAAGTCTTAGTATAGATGAGGGCGCTATTGTAGGTATGGGCTGGCAGTCAGTAACAGATGAGGGAAGCTTTAGCAGGGCCATAATGAAAGCACTTGCAGAAGAATATAATTTCTCGCTTTCAACACCTTTTAAGGATTATCCTGATGAAATAAAGGATATCATTGCTAACGGAACAAGAGGCCACTCTGTAAAGGTAACTTATAAGGGACAGAGGGGCATAGGCGTATACGATATAGCATTTGAAGGTCTTTTAAGAAACATGGAAAAAAGATACAGGGAAACAGGTTCGGATATCATGAAGCAGCAGTATGAAGAATTTATGAGAATAGTTCCTTGTAAGACTTGTAAAGGCCAGAGATTAAAGGCTTCTTCACTTGCTGTTACGATTGCAGATAAAAATATTTATGAGATTACCAATATGTCTATAATTAAACTTAAGGATTTTATAGATAACCTTAAGCTTGATGAGAGACAGCTGTATATAGGAGAGCAGATATTAAAGGAAATCAAGGCGAGAATACAGTTCCTTATAGATGTAGGTCTTGATTATCTTTCATTGTCGAGAGCTACAGGTACACTGTCAGGTGGTGAGGCACAGAGAATAAGGCTTGCAACACAGATAGGTTCAGGACTTGTTGGTGTTGCATATATTCTTGACGAACCAAGTATAGGACTTCATCAGAGAGATAATGATAAGCTGCTTGGAACACTTACACATTTAAGGGATCTGGGAAATTCTGTAATTGTTGTTGAACACGATGAAGATACAATGCGTGCAGCAGATTATATTGTGGATATCGGGCCTGGAGCAGGACGAAACGGTGGAAAAGTTGTTGCTGTCGGAACAGCTGATGATATTATGGCATGCAAGGATTCTGTTACCGGCGCATACCTCAGTGGCAGAATTAAGATTCCTGTTCCAAAAGAAAGAAGAAAGCCTACAGGCTGGATTACCGTTAAGGGAGCAAGAGAGAATAACCTGAAAAATATAGATGTTGATATTCCGCTTGGTGTATTTACATGTGTCACAGGTGTGTCAGGCTCAGGTAAATCGTCACTTGTAAATGAAATATTATACAAGCATCTTGCAAAATCGCTTAACAGGGCAAGATGTATAGCAGGTGACCATGATGATATTGAAGGAATAGACCAGCTTGACAAGGTTATTAATATAGACCAGTCCCCAATAGGAAGAACTCCAAGGTCTAATCCGGCAACTTATACAGGTGTGTTTGACATGATAAGAGACCTTTTTGCATCTACATCTGATGCGAAGGAAAGAGGCTACAGTAAAGGACGTTTCAGTTTTAATGTTAAGGGCGGAAGATGTGAGGCTTGTTCTGGCGACGGAATCATAAAGATAGAAATGCATTTTCTTCCTGATGTGTATGTGCCTTGTGAAGTCTGCGAGGGCAAGAGATACAACAGGGAGACTCTTGAGGTAAAATATAAAGGAAAGAATATTTATGATGTGCTTGATATGACTGTTGAGGATGCAGTTGATTTCTTTGAAAATGTACCATCTATAAAGAGAAAAATAGAAACTCTCAATGATGTCGGACTTTCATATGTTAAACTTGGACAGCCATCAACTGAATTATCAGGAGGCGAGGCACAGCGTATAAAGCTTGCTACAGAGCTTTCAAAGAGAAGTACGGGAAAGACTATATATATTCTTGATGAGCCTACAACGGGATTACATTTTGCAGATGTCCATAAGCTGGTTGATATACTTCACAAGCTTGCAGATAATGGTAACACAGTTGTAGTTATTGAGCATAATCTTGATGTTATTAAGACTGCCGATTATATAATCGATATGGGACCTGAGGGCGGTGACAGAGGTGGAACCGTTATAGCCAAGGGAACACCTGAGGAGGTAGCCAAAGTCAAGAAATCGTATACAGGACAGTATGTAAAGAAGTATCTGGAATGATGATAATAAATGTATAAGCAGAATGTATCGGCAAAATGCATCGTAAAAAAGGGCCGTAGTTGTAGTCTTAATAAGATTTTGGAGGAACATATGGATAAAGGGTCAATGATTAAAGGCGTAATATTTGATATGGATGGTGTTATGATTGATACAGAAAATCAGTCAAACCTTGGATGGTTATGGGCGGCATACAAGAAAAATGTAGAGATGCCTATATGGTTAATTGACAGTTTTAAAGGTGCTCCGTCCAAGCTCTGTGAGAAATTTTTTGATGATTATTACCATGGAACCCAGAATTTTTGGGAAATGCGCCAGATGCGTACAGACCATATATACAAAATCCGTGAAACAGAAGAGGTTCCGGTTAAACCGGGACTTCATAAGCTGTTAGAATATATTAAAGATTCAGGAATCAAATGTGCGGTTGCAACTTCAACACAGAAATCAAGCGCAGAGAAGAGCCTTCACAGGATTGGTGCATGGGATTATTTATCGGGAGTAGTATATGGTGATGAGGTTGAGCATGGAAAACCGGAGCCGGATATATTTCTTCGTGCAGCAGAATATATTGGCTGTAAACCATGTGAATGCATAGTGATTGAGGACAGCATCAATGGGATTAAAGCGGGTTATGCAGCCGGAATGAAGGTTGTGCATATTCCGGATACAATAGAGATTGATGATAATATAAGAAGCCTTACCTCTGTTGTGTGTCAGTCGCTTGATGATGTAGTCGATATAATAAAGACATGGAATTCAGGAAATGAACCGGATAAAGAAGCATATTTTAAAAATGTGAAAATGAAGAATATATATGTTGACAGGGTTCATGTTAAAAAAGCATTTGAACAATATACATCTGCCTACAATTCATCAGATCCTAAGATTAAGCTTAAAATAGACCACACCTACAGGGTTGCGGATTTGTGTGAGCAGATTGCAAGGGCAGCCGGTATGTGTGCATATGATATAGAACTTGCGTGGCTGTCAGGAATGCTTCATGATATCGGACGTTTCGAACAGGTGAAAAGATATAACACATTTTACGATGCGGAATCGGTTGACCATGCGCAGTTTGGGGCTGATTTGTTGTTCAAGGAAGGCCTTATAAATGCGTTTGTAGGAAGTATAACCGGAAGGGAAGATATGGGACTTCTTGAGCTTGTCATAAGATGCCATAATATGTATAGACTGCCTCAGAAACTTACTGAGCGTGAAAAAACATTCTGCAATGTGTTAAGAGATGCGGATAAGGTTGATATAATAAGGGTTAATATCGATACACCTTTGGAGGAAATATACAATACAACTACAAGCAAACTTAAGCAGAGTGACATAACAGATGAGGTTATGGAAGCATTTTATCAGGAAAAATGTATATTAAAATCAATAAGAAAAACTCCGGCAGACACTATAGTCGGTCATGTATCGCTTGCGTTTGAACTTGTGTATGACGAAAGTGCAAGGCTTATGTGGCAGCAGGGTTATCTTACTCAGCTAATGAATTTTAAATCAGAAAATGCTGCGACTAATGAAAAACTTGGAAAACTAAGGAATAAAATGGAAGAATATTTCAAGAAGCGTCTTAATTAGAAATGTGTGCTGATAAGGATATAAAGTAGGAATTTAATATAAAAATATAAATAGGAATGAAAATATAAATAGGAATGAAAGTATAGATAAGGATGAAAGCATAGATAAGGATGAAAATATAGATAAGAATGAAAGTATGGATAAGAATGAAAATATAGATAAGAATGAAAGTATAAATAAGAATAAAAATATAAGAGTATAAATAATAATTAAGTACCTAAGTACGATAATTACAATCAGAATTAAGGCTTGTCAGAAGTGGGAAGTTTAACTATAATATATTTATAAATACACAAGATTGGAGATTGATCATGGATCAGGAGAAAGTTATTGTCATTGACTTCGGTGGTCAGTACAACCAGCTGGTTGCACGCCGTGTCCGTGAATGTAATGTATATTGTGAGATTTATTCTTACAAGACAGACCTGGCGCAGATTAAGGCCATGAATCCTAAGGGAATTATCCTTACAGGTGGCCCTAACAGCTGTTATGAAGATGGCGCGCCAACATGTACTAAAGAACTTTTCGAACTTGGTGTACCTGTACTTGGTCTTTGCTACGGCGCACAGCTTATGCAGCATGTGCTTGGCGGCAAGGTTGAGAAGGCACCGGTGAGAGAGTATGGAAAGACAGAAACATTTGTTGATAAGAGCAGTGCTTTATTCTCAGATGTTTCAGAAAAGACTATTGTGTGGATGAGCCATTTTGACTACATCTCACAGGTTGCACCGGGATTCAAGATTGTTGCGCACACAGCAGACTGCCCAGTTGCAGCAGCAGAGTGTACAGAGAAGAATCTTTATGCAATCCAGTTCCACCCAGAAGTTCTTCATACCCAGGAAGGAACTAAGATGCTTCATAATTTTGTCCGTGGTATATGTGGATGTGCCGGAACATGGAAAATGGATGCATTTGTTGAAAATACAATTAAAGAAATCCGCGAAAAGATCGGCAATGGCAAGGTTTTACTTGCTCTTTCAGGTGGTGTTGATTCATCTGTTGCAGCAGGACTTCTTTCAAGAGCTATTGGAAAGCAGCTTACATGCGTATTCGTAGACCACGGTCTTCTTCGTAAAGATGAAGGCGATGAAGTTGAGAGTGTATTTGGTCCAAATGGTCAGTTCGACCTTAACTTTATAAGAGTTAATGCACAGGAAAGATATTACTCTAAGCTTGCGGGTGTTACTGAGCCGGAAGCTAAGAGAAAGATTATCGGTGAAGAGTTTATCCGTGTGTTTGAGGAAGAAGCCAAGAAGATTGGTGCAGTTGACTTCCTCGCACAGGGTACTATATATCCAGACGTTGTAGAGAGCGGACTTGGCGGTGAATCAGCAGTAATCAAGTCTCACCACAATGTAGGCGGACTTCCTGATTTCGTTGATTTCAAGGAAATCATTGAGCCACTCCGCAACCTTTTCAAAGATGAGGTTCGTAAGGCAGGTCTTGAACTTGGAATACCAGAACATCTTGTATTCCGTCAGCCATTCCCAGGTCCGGGACTTGGAATCAGAATTATCGGCGAAGTAACAGCTGATAAGGTTCGTATCGTTCAGGATGCTGACTTCATCTACCGTTCAGAGGTTGACAAGGCAGTAGCTGAGTACAAGAAAGCTAACGGCAAGGCTCCAGCATGGATGCCAAACCAGTATTTTGCGGCCCTCACTAACATGCGTTCCGTTGGTGTTATGGGTGACGAAAGAACTTACGATTATGCGGTTGCACTTCGTGCAGTCAACACAATTGATTTCATGACAGCAGAGAGTGCTGAGATTCCTTTTGAGGTTCTCCAGACAGTCATGAGCAGAATTATAAATGAGGTGCGTGGGGTCAACAGAGTATTCTATGACCTGACTAGTAAACCACCTGGAACGATTGAGTTTGAATAACAGAAAAACCACGGGAGCCCGCATAAATAGCGGACTCCCGTTTTTTACGTCTACATTTCGTCTATTAAAATCAGTGCTTTTATTTTTTTTCAATTCTTATTACAACTGATTTTAATCTCTTCTTTCAAATCTAAGTCATACATCTTTAAGTCAGATGATAATGTCTTTTCAAATAAATCAATTTCAAAATCCGGTAATGTTTCTTTTTGAATCTCGTGTTCTTGCATTTTATAAATGGTATTTTTGAATGCAGGAAGAGCAGACCATCTTAATGTGTAGGATATTTTTGTTCCTGATTCATTAGAATACATATCTATGTAGTATGGCATACCGTATCCATTCATTGTGTTGATGTCACAAAGAAATTTAGTAAATGCTTTATGACAAACTTTATTGTCACCATTTAATAATTCTGAAACTGTAAAGCTTAGAATTAAGCCGATATCTCCTACTCCATAATATTTTGTATCCGCATTGATACTAATTCCAGATTGTATTAAAGCGCGAATATCAACTAAAAACTCTGAAAGTCTACTAACCTTAGGCTCGTTGGCAGCATCATGGACTAGCGGATTGTAGAAATTATCTACAGCAGTTCTTTGTTCATTCCAAAACTCTTTTAAATCTCTTGGAAAGCGAGCCTGCCACTTTTCATATTGTGTGTGTGCACTAAAACTTGCTTCGTTATCCTCATCTGGAAGATTCTTCTTTTGAACGTACCAGGCATATAAATAGCTTAATAAAATCGCATGGCCAGGATTATCATTTTTTAAAATTAGGCTCGTAGTTTCATCATTTCTTTCGATTTCTAATCCTAGTTCATCTTCTAATAAAAAGAATACCTGCATGATATCTTCATAAGATTCAATATTGATATCAGATAGCGCAGAAGGATCCACATCCAGAGCTTCAATAAGCTTCTGACGGATATCATCCTTAGGTGCCATAATATCTTTTTCGTATTTTCGTATTCTTGAATCAGCTGTTGCCGCAGAAAAGCCAGCTTTTAATCCTAGATCCTTTTGGGTCATATCCTGCAATGTACGATATTTTCTGATTTTATCTCCTAGAGTCATAAGTTTCACCTCATAATAAACATAGATTTCTTCCTATATATTAACACGATAGACACAAAAAAGGAAGATATAAAATAATAAATAGACATAAATATATGACTATTGATATTGACAAGCATATATTTCGGATGTATTATAATTACAACCGACACATATAAATGTCGGTACGAAAACAAAATAGGCAGAATACAAGGAAAGGAGGAGTGACCTATGGCAGAGGAACGTCAGCCACTATTTGTTGGAGTAGATACCGTGATTTTTGATTTGGGAGTATCCAGAGCTAAAGCATATGACGTGATTAAACAGCTGAATAAGGAATTAAAGAAGGAAAATCCACGTGCAATTGTTGTAGCTGGGAAAGTGAATCGAATCTGGTATGAAGAAGCATGCCTAAAGGCAGGAACACACTAATGAAAGAAGATAGAAAAGAAAAAAGCCCCTCTGCAAAGGGGCTGCACATGTCATTGCTAACATGTTATCTCGTAAATTCATATTAGCATGGCAGGTGCTTCTTTTCAAGAAAATTCAGAGAAAGGAGCATATTTTAATGGCGGAACGAAGAATGTTTGCTAAGTCTGTAGTGGAAAGTGCAAGGTTCTTAAAAATGCCGGTGTCATCTCAAAATCTATATTTTCATTTAGGGATGAATGCAGATGATGATGGAATTGTAGAAGGGTATTCGGTAATCAATCTTATAAAAGCCAATGAGGATGATTTAAGAGTGTTATACAGTAAGGGCTTTGTAAGAATTCTAAATGAAGATCTTGTGACTTATATTGCAGATTGGAGAGAACAAAACAGAATTAGACCTGACCGTAAGAAAGACAGTATATATACCAATCTTCTCTTACAAATGGAACCGGAGGTTGAATTGTTAGAACGTAGAGAACGTTCTGATTTAGTAAAGAAATCTGGACCGTCCATGGACGGACATATGTCAGCACAGTGTAGTGTAGTTGAGGTTAGTAAAGGTAAGGATAGTAGAGGAGAGTATAGTGTAGAACCGGCAGACACACACGCAATGAAATACCAGTTAGATAATGAAGTCCTAACTGTTTTTGATTATGAAAAGCTTGTTGGCAAATATGGAAAAAACAATGTTGATGGAGTTATTAGAAGGATATTAGGAAAACCGTATCATGGTTGTTTAAATGCTTCAAAAATTTCTGCGTGGTGTAAAGAACAGCAGAGAACAACAAATAGCTCGAATTCAGAGACGGTATCAAAGCATTCAGAACAATTATCTAAATTAGCAAAAGAAAGGATGGGTGATTAAATGGCTGAGAAAATTTATGAATGTCAAATCTGTAAGGATAGTGGATTTGTAATGAAGGTTGGGGAAGATGGTTATGAGTATGCGACTCCATGTAAATGCCGTGAGATTAAAATTGCAAAGGAAAGACTGAAACGCAGTGGTCTGGCAAAGGAGTTTACGGATAAGTCATTTAACAATTATGTAACCGGAGACAATGCCCAGCTTATAGATGCTAAGAAAACAGCAGAAAAATTTGCAAATTCTATTGATGAAGGAAAAGTAAATGAAGCACATTCGCTCTTGCTTTGTGGACAAGTGGGAGCTGGCAAAACGCATCTTGGAACAGCGTGTAGTATGTCACTGATAAATAAGGGGATTGCTGTAATTTATATGGGTTATCGTGAGGAAATGACATCCATTAAATCAAAGATACTAGATGAGGATGCATACTCAAAAGAGATTAATAAGTTTAAGAATGCACCGGTGCTATTCATTGATGATTTTCTTAAGGGAAAGATTACGGAGTCAGATGTAAATGTGATTTATGAAATTGTGAATTACAGATATAACAATAAGCTTCCGGTGATTATAAGTACAGAGAAGACATTAGATGAACTTATCAATTTTGATGAGGCGATTGCCAGCAGACTCATAGAAATGTGTACCGGCTTTATCGTTGTTTTTACGGGTAAGGAATTGAATTACAGATTATATAGAGGAGGAGCAGCTTAATGGCAGTTTACAAGGATAAATGGAATGGTTATAACGGCGATACATGGCGTGTCGCCTGTTACTACAAAGATTGGCAAGGTAAACGTGTGAAGCATGAAAAAAGAGGATTTGCGACCAAGAAAGAGGCGCAAGCATATGAACACGAATATCTAGCTAAGAAAACAAAAGATATCAATATGGGTTTTGGGACATTTATTGATATTTATCTATCTGATATGAGACCACAGCTCAAAGAAAGCACTATGGCAAATAAGGAGCATATTATAGAGACGCATATCAGAGAATACTTTGAGAATAAGAGTTTATCGGGAATAAGTTCAACAGATATTTTGCAATGGCAAAATGAGCTCCTTAGCAAGCGAGATGATAATGGCAAAGGCTATTCACAGACCTATCTTAGATCTGTAAATAACCAATTAAATGCCATATTTAATCACGCATATAGATACTATGATTTGCCTAAGAATCCATGTTTTTCAAATAAGAAGATGGGAAAGTCCAAAACAAAGGAAATGCTTTTCTGGACGTTAGACGAGTATACACAGTTTTCTGAGGCAATGAAGAAAAAGCCGGTTTCCTATTATGCTTTTCAAATTCTTTATTGGACGGGAATCAGATGTGGTGAACTTCTAGCATTAACAAAAGCAGATTTTGATTTTGAAAGAAAGGTTATGAAGGTAACTAAAAATTATCAAGTAGTTAAAGGACAAGCATTAATCACAACTCCAAAGACTGAGAAAAGTATTAGACAGATTGATTTACCGGATTTCTTGTGTGAGGAAATGAAGGATTATATTGATTCGCTATATAAAGTTGACGATGATACCAGGCTATTTGAAATAACAAAAAGCTATCTTCATCATGAGATGGATCGTGGTTGCAAAGAAACGGGAGTAAAGAGGATTAGAGTTCATGATTTAAGACATTCAAGTTGTGCGCTTCTTATTAATCTTGGCTACTCTCCGGTGCAGATTGCAGAACGTCTAGGACATGAAAGTGTGACTATCACGGAGCGATATTCACATCTATATCCATCAGTGCAGAGAAATATGGCGGATACCTTAGACAAAGCATTTAAGGCAGAAAGCGAGGAAAACAATGGATAAGATTTATCGAAGAGAAACTCAGCTTGGTGGAACACCTAAAAAGAAGAAAAATGAAAAGAATCGGAAACGAAATGTAATCATGAATTTTAGGGTGTCACCCACGGAAAAAGAAGCAATTGACGCCCGTATAGCAATGACAGGGCTATCAAAATCAGATTTCTTTATTGAGAGCTGTATGTATCAGAAAATTTTAGTGCATGGCAACATAAGAACATTTACAGAAATGAAAAATAGGATGGAAGAGATTGCGGCAGATATAGATAGAAATCCTAAATTAGAAGATTTGGATGACGAAAAGGCAATACTCTTAAAAACAATTTTGGAAATTTTAGATAGTAGATTTGGGAAGGAGAAATAGCTTATGGCAACAACAAAATCATATGATGAAAGAATTGCAGATATTCAGAAACGACAGGAACAGCTGAAAGCACAGGAAAAGGCATTAAAGAAAAGACAGTCGGAAGAAATGCGAAAGAAACGCACAAGAAGATTAATTGAACTTGGCGGAATTGTTGAGTCTGTATTAGGTAGAGAAACAGAGGATGAGGATAAGATTCGATTTCTTAATTTCTTAAAGAAGCAGGAAGCTAATGGCAATTATTTTACAAAGGCGATGAACATAGGTATCACTTCGGAAGATGAAGTGAAGGAGTAACCCATAAGTTTTGGGTATTCCCTTAGGTACTAAGGGCGCACTTATATGTGGGCGTAGCCCACATTACAGCGCGCTCTCCGAGGGGGCTTATGCAGCCGGCACAAAAGGTGAGCAGAAAGGAAGGTGATAACATGGCTATTTATCATTGCTCCATAAAAATAATAAGTCGAGCAGGTGGTAGATCTGCAATAGCATCTGCAGCTTATCGTTCTGGTGAAAAACTATATAACGATGAAACTGGGCTTACACACGATTTTACAAGAAAAAGTGGAGTATTTATGAATGAGATTCTATTGCCCCAAAATGCTCCAGAGAGATTTTTGAATCGTGAAGTTTTATGGAATGAAGTACAACAAATTGAGAAACGTTCAGATGCGCAGTTTGCAAGAGAAGTAGAAGTTGCGCTTCCAACAGAGATGTCACGTGAAGAGCAAATAGAGTGCGTGCGTGGGTTTATTATGGAGAATTTTGTATCAAAGGGTATGATAGCTGATTGGGCGCTGCATGATAAAAATGATGGGAATCCTCATGCTCATATTATGTTAACGATTCGTGGAATGGATGAAAATGCGAAGTGGATGCAAAAGCAAAAGACAGTTTTTGCCAATGCTTTGGATGAGAAGGGCAGGGCAATTTATAATCCAGACTTACCAAGCTATGATTCTAAAAATCGTGAAGCAACATCTAAGTATAGAATTCCGCAGCTTGATGAAAATGGAAATCAGAAGACAAGGGTACGAGAAGGTAAGGGGACGGAATATCTTTGGTACAAAATTTCTATTCCTGCAAATGATTGGAATGACAGAGCAAATGCAGAAATCTGGAGGGAGTCTTGGGCAAAGCATTGCAATAAATATTTGGATGCAGAGCATCAGATTGATCATCGTAGTTATAAACGGCAGGGAATAGATAAGGAGCCGACAATTCATGAAGGCGTTACAGCCAGATTGATGGAGAAAGATGGGAAGATATCAGATCGTTGTCAGCAAAATCGTGAAATAAAAGCGAGAAATTCTTTGATGGAGCAGATGAAAAATTTGGCATCAGATTTAACGCAATTATTGTTGGAGAAAGCGAGGGGAATATATGGACGATTTAAAGAATTTACAGGACATTATGGAAATGTTAAAGGCACAGGAAGATATGTTGAACATCTTGGAAAGCCAGCAGAGCGAAATAGAAAAATTGCAAATGGAGAATCGGAGCTTGAAGGAACAACTGGAAGAATCCATGGACTTAAGCGAGCAGCTGACTTCACAGAATCAGAAATTGCAGAAACAGATAGACAAATTGAAGAACTTACAAAAATAAAAAAAGAAAAGGAGGATGAACGTAATGAGCGACTTAGAATACTTAAAAGACGAAGAGCTTCTCTTAATGCTGGAGGAGACGATGGACAAGGCAGAACTACTTCAAAATCAGAACTCAGAAGCACAGCAGATGATATTGAATCTTTCATCAGAAGTCTCGATGCTAAAGAAAGAACTTCAGAAGAAAAGCGAGACGATAGTATTTCTAAACGAGAAAATAGAGAAATACTCCGAGAGCGATCTCGTATTGAAGAAGAACGAAGAATTAAAGAGCGAGAACGAGAGCTTGAAGCTGAGCGAGAAAAGAACAAAAGAAAAAGCAGAAGCCGAGGTCAAAGCCGCTAAAGTGAATGCGCAAAAAGCTATAGCAGACGCAGAGACCAGAGCTAGAAAAGCTATTGGAGATTTAGCGGATAGAGAATCAAAAGTCTCTATTCGCGAATCAAAAATAGAGTGGGAAGTAGGGCAACGTGCTGGAAAAATCGTTCGTGAGTTTGAACAGAAGTTATGGAAGAATCATGAGGAGAAGCAAAAGCAATTATCTAAGAAGTATGAGGTTATGACAATTAAATATAAGAGTGTGATGTATGCTTCGCTTTTGTATGGGATTATTACAACGTTAATAACAGCGATACAGTCTGAAACGATACAAACGGATCTTATAAGAGCAGTTCAAATGCTTGGACAGGGGACGGAGATACTTGTTACTATGATGTATGAAGCAATTAAAACGATTGCAGGTATTACAAGTTATATCCCTAATGAATTTTTGGCTATAGCTGTTTACTGGGTAATAATTGTGTTTTTATTTTTGGCTATGCTAGGGATAGTGGGAATAGGTTTATTTATTGTAGGAAGAAAATATTATAACTTTTTCATCGAATATCAAAAGGATGAATTGACAGTGTTTGTGTGTTTAATGGATTTGGCACTTATGGTCTTTGCAGATAAGCTAATAAAATCAGTTTTTTCGGTAAACATCGTAATAATGGGAATTATTCTATTTTGTATCTATTCTCTAATACGTGGTGTCATTGAAATGAAGGATAAGGATGCTCAATATAAGTTAGTATCTGGTGTTATTGTTAGTTTTATTGGAGTTGGAGTAACTGCGCTGTTGATTCACATGATTGGTGGATGGGTAATTCTTGCATTACCGTTTGCCGGGTTGTTTATACTTAAGGGTTAAAGTAATGACATGAATGATAAAGCATAATCGTTAAATTGTGAAAAAACTCTTATGAGAAACTGTATATTGTGATACAATATAATAAATACACAAAGACTAAAGGCCTGTGAGAAAAAACTAAAGCTTATTGTAAGAATAGCCGATATATACTTTGTTAAAGTTGGATGAAAGGGGAGTTGACAGCCATGCGAAGAATGTTACAATCTTGCAGAGCAGAGCAGAGCAGAGCAGAGCAGAGCAGAGCAGAGCAGAGCATGGGCTAGTTGCGGTCTTTTTTTGAATGAAATTATATATGATGATGGTTAGCCGTCGAACTTGATGGGCAGATATGCCCTGTTAAGTTCGGCGGTTTTTATTTTGGAAAAATAAACTCAAGGAGGATATCATATGATGAAAAAAAAGAAAGCAGGAAGAGTGCTACTCAGTTTTTTGCTCTCATTGGCGATGGTTATAGGATTTATGCCAGGGATGGGTATGACGGCACATGCAGAGGTGCCTACAGAGGAATTACTCACAACCATCACGGCAACGGGTAAAGAACAGGCCAGTTACAGCACAGAGAATGTTGCAACCGTTTCGTTCAGTTATACAGCGAACGGTTCCTCATCCTATTTGAACAATGGCAAGACTAATTGGGGATGGTGGGGATACGGTTGGTCGGCCACCGTCAATGCTGCCGAAGGATATACCATCACCAAATGCGTATTCTATGACGATAAAGATCGTACTGCTACAGACAGCGAAGCTCCTTTTGTAGTGGAAACTACGGAAGAGGCTAAAGAGCCACAAGTAAATGGTACGCCAATTTTGGCATATCAGTCTAAAGGTATTACAAAAATTGAGGTTTATGGCTATGCTACGCCAGCCCACACCCACGACTTCACCTACTCCGCCAGCGGCGCGACCATCACGGCGACGTGCTCTACGGACGGCTGCGATCTGGATGATGGGACTGAGCAACACAACCATACAGCAACGCTGACCATTGCCGCCGAGGGCGGCACCTATGATGGCGCGACTGCTTATAGCGCGACAGTCACAAACAATATCCCAGCCGTTACCGGCGACACGGTGGGCGATGTTGCCTATTACAAGGTAGATACGCAAGGCGCAACCACGGGCGGAACAGTCCAAACAGGCGCTCCAACCGGCGCAGGCTATTACTACGCCAGTGTCACGCTGACCAGCGGCAGCAACACCTATACTGCGGTCAAGGCATTTACTGTTGCAAAAATTGATCCCACCGCACCAACCGGCCTGACCGCCACCTACGGGCAGAAGCTGTCTGACGTGGTTCTTCCCACAGGTTGGACGTGGGCCGACAGCACACAGAGCGTCGGCAACGTCGTTTCCCCGGCTGCGACCTTCAAGGCAAACTTTGCAGGAGATGATAACTACAACGCCGCTTCCAACGTGGACGTGACCGTGACGGTCAGCAAGGCAGATGCGACAACAGCGATGCAGGCAGCATCCGTTTCCATCGCAGGTACATCCGGCAAGACCGCAACGGTTAGCTACGCGCTCCCGGATGGCGCAAGCTATGGTGCAGTGACGAATAGCAATACCGAGTTCTTTACCGTAGACACCACAAACGGCCTTGTCCTCACAGCAGCAAAGAGTTGGACGGCATCGGACTGGGCGACGGATGCGTCAAAAACCTTTACCGTGGCGGTAAGCGGAGCGACGAACTATAACAACTACACGCTGACCGTGACAGTCACGCCGACCTACAAGGCGACGCAGACCATCACCGCTGCCGATGTGACCGCTACCTACGGCGACACGGATGCAAAGATCGAAGCAACTACCACCTCCGGCGGCGGAACATTGAGCTATATGGTCAAGAGTGGCGATGCCGTGACTGTGAATGAAAATACCGGCGCACTGACCATCGTCAAAGCGGGCAGCGCGGTTATTACTGTCACAGCGGCGGAGAATGATACATACGCGGCTGCGACCAAGGACGTGAACGTGACCGTCAACACCAAGGCTATGACCGTCAGCGCAGAAAACGTGAACGTGTATGTTGACGGACAGCCCCACGGCATTACCGTCAACGTGACGGAACCGGCGACGGGCTATACTGTCAAGTATGGAACGGAAGCTGGAACCTATGATCAGACTACCAGCCCGACCCAGACTGAAGTTGGAGAAAAGACCGTCTACTATCAGGTGACGGCGGACAACTATACTACATACACCGGCAGCGCGAAAGTGACGGTGAGCGCCAAGCAGACCCAGACTATCACCGCTGCCGATGTGACCGCTACCTACGGCGACACGGGCGTAAAGATCAATGCCAGCACCACCGGCGACGGCGGGCTGAGCTACGCAGTCAAGAGCGGCGATGCTGTGACTGTGAATGAAACCACCGGCGCGCTGACCATCGTCAAAGCAGGCAGTGCGATTATCACCGTCACCGCCTCCGAGACCGCGACCTACGAGCCGGCAACCAAAGAAGTAACCGTGACCATCAATAAGACAAACGCGGTAGCCGCCACCGTCACCGCCAACAACCGCACCTATGACGGCACGGAGCAACCGCTGGTGACAGTTACCGGCACACCGACCGGCGGCACAATGCAGTACGCCATCGGTACAAAAGATGCTGCCACACAACCTTATACCACATCCATCCCTGCAGCAACCGACGCCGGAACCTATTATGTATGGTACAGGGTGAAAGGAGACGAGAACCATGTAGATTCCACGGAAAATTGTGTTCCAGTAACAATTACGAAGGCTGCGATAAGCAAGAATGACCTTATAGAAGTTCAGATACCATCTGTTAATAATGAACTTGTTTACAATAGGGAAGCACAGGCGCTTGTAAGTGCGTCAACATCATTGCCGGAAGGCTATGTGGGGGTTCAGTACCGTTTATCTGATATGGATAAATGGAGCGATGTGGTTCCAACCGGAACAGACGCAGGGACATATACCGTACATGTGAAGTATGTGGGGGATTGTAACCATGAGGATGTTATGGGGGATGACATTCCTGTAACCATTAAAAAAAGCAGTATAACCATAAATGGAAACACCACGATTGAGAAAACTATCAATCCAGATGGAAGTACAACCGAGAAGGTAACAGAGAAGAAGTCGGACGGAAGTGAA